>Ga0210040_10006901_pt1 | contig 13937 bp, 7 predicted proteins | sample CryGeyCG12114_NA_FD_185462 | JGI IMG/M metagenome (GOLD analysis project Ga0210040, IMG submission 185462) | Groundwater microbial communities from aquifer - Crystal Geyser CG19_WC_8/21/14_NA (SPAdes) (version 2) | ecosystem: Environmental > Aquatic > Deep subsurface > Groundwater | place: USA... | reverse complement strand
TAAATGTACATACATTGTTTTTGCCATACAAAATAGGTTGCATCAGTTACATCCAGATTATTGTATAAACATGGCTTACAGTTCCTTGGTAGTAAAGGGACCGAAATGTACAAATACAGAATAAGTAATCCATTATTTTTTGGAAAATCTATGAAGAAATTTCCGATTCCTCACATACTTTGGTTCAAACAACCATGTGGATGAGTAGTTATGGGGATTTGAAAAATTTTGACACTGTTGCTGACCAGATAGGGTTTATGAACATACCATTTTCCAGATTGCAGTTGTAGGTTACTGACTTTCCTATGTAGATGGATTCCTTAAATTTTCTGATGTATTTATTCCTCTCTCTGTCAATAAGTTGTATATCAGTGACATCGAAGTGATGTGAAGGATTGTCCCTTATATGACAGTAAGGGCCGGAAGTGTCCTTTGCATTCCGAATGTCTCTTAGGTGTTCTGCTGCTCGTATTGTTTATTTTCTCGATTTTCCAAAAAATAATTGACTACTTATTCTGTATTTGTACATTTCGGTCCCTTTACTACCAAGGAACTGTAAGCCATGTTTATACAATAATCTGGATGTAACTGATGCAACCTATTTTGTATGGCAAAAACAATGCATGTACATTTATACTTTTTCCAGTATTTACCTTGACAAAGGATACAGTTGTTGTTATCCGAAAGCTCGGAAATAAATAAATTTAAATGACATCCAATCAATCCACAAACCTCACTTATTCATGTCCCATTGGATGGAAGAATCTTAAAGTTACTTATATTTTGCATATGCTGGAAACTGTGCACAATGTATTAGAAATGGTGACAAAAATTATGGTCTATTTATGCCACAACTTACTGCGTGACATATACTCTTTACGCTGTAAACGATTCATAATGGCTTGATAGCATGAATGAATTACTGTACTCCATATGCTTACTTTGGTACACTATTTTCATATTTGGTAGTGAGAAAAGTGTGTTTTTAAGTAAAAATACAAAATTTTTAATCTGCATTAATGCTGAGAGGGTTTTGTTGTTTTGGTCGTCAAGTAAAACTTCCGTGCAAAGAAAGCTTACGCACAGAGATTTAACCGCTGAAACGCACGCAACTTTCCGAACGGAGAGAGAAAAAAAAATTGAACAGCGTGCAACTTTTTTAAAGCATGGTTGGTTGTGTGCTGTGTACGTACACTTTAATCCGTGTGTTCATGTCTTGTGCACGGGGAACAATAATGAGAATGATAGCATCTTTTACTTTCAAAGTGTCGTGTGCATTTATTTTTCATCCGATCATCAAATGTGATATCATGTCTACTTTTCTCTCATTATAAAATGGTTCGTTTGGAGTTTAGTTTCTCTTGATTTTTTTTTGCAAAAGCAAGATGCATACTACTTACTACATGACTTTAGGTTGTAATCTGAAGATTTGAAAGACTTCAGTTTGTGAGTAATCTAAAAAAACTAGAAATGATATCATTGTTTGATAATTATCTTTGTTAATTTGATCTACTACAAGATGTAGATTTGTAAAATTTTAGACCACACATACTGATCTTGATTTGATGAAGACGCAAAGAAAATGTTATGCTCTGAATTGTATGCAAACGGTAAATCATGTTTCATGTTTTTGCTTTATTATAAACATTTAGAATTCCATAGTTTTCAAATGAACAGGAGACTATTACTTATTAATATCGATGCAGGGATTCATTAATTAGTCCAATAAGTTCAGAGGATTTTGAAAGTGTAGCTGTACAAGCATATAATCCAGTGCGGCTTTGGATCACAAAAGCTTCCTATTTTGCGCATTTCCAGATACCACACAAACTGGATTGGTATTTATTACGTAATCTAACATCGTGCGAGTGTGTGAGCGGTAGGATTGATATGATTAGGATTAAAATAGTAATAACCGAATGTATTTAGCACATGTTATGCATGCCACAATAATAGGGACCGGCAAAAAGGAAGTCAAGAGGAAGGGCAGTTATCTTTGTGTTATTAAAAGGTCTAATTTCTCCCCTATACATGAATATTATTTATTACTAGTTATTAGTTAGTACTATATTGCTTACTCTTACTGTTGAAAATGGATTGTGTGCTCTCATCTTGCCCTTGGTAGTTAAAAATATTGCATTGGTTCAACTTGGGGAAGAGGTACTATAGTTTGAGCATAATTTGTGAGAGTCACGTATTTATGTTTTGATCCCTTTTATCCCACTCAAAGGACGGATGCCCTACATGAATATTAATCTCTGTTGAACATGATGATCGTATGCGATGATGATTATTTTTCCATCATTGTCGTATTTGTTATGAAACCCGCAACCAACCCTCGTGTACTGAAGGTTCTTGGATAATCATAACTGCCAAAATATGAACCACACACACAGTGTGCTGTGCCAAAGGGTCCTTTTGTCAACGATTGTATCCCACCGTTGTTAGTCCCATTGTTGGTTAGTGGTTTGGCTTTATTCTCATTGTATATTATTAATATAGAGTTAGTTATATATTTAGTGGGAACTGTAATGTCAGCAGTATGGATGAAGTCAATTATGGTATTGCTACTAATGGAGTGATTATTAGAACGAAGGATGTGACACTGTGCGTGATTTTTGTTATCATATCGTTTTCCTGTGGTTATTTTCGTAGAGGCAGTCGTGCGCTGTAGTTTATTGGAAAGCGGCTACAACTCCTCCTTGAAAGTTGGCGCTGCCGCCCAGCTTATATATTATGGAGCATTGCGTTTGGATGTTATTAAAGGCTTTAGCTAGTTCATTATGCAAACGGTGATAATTATTATTGGTAGCGTGGACTTTAAGCGTCAAGGGAAACTTTTAATTGGGCATTTTTACCAACTTTGTTGTTGTTTTATTTCTACAATGGTCGTATACTGTCATTGTAGACCGCGTGTTTAGTTTTTTTTTCGTCTAGGTATTTATTATTTTTCATAAAAATGGGATCAAATGATAGGCAGAGGGAATGGGAAATGTTATGTATGTGTGTGAACACTGTAGTCTCTCAAGGGTAATGAGGATTACTGCGCTCGAGAGTTTAGTTTGTGTGACAATTGTATGAATTCTGTGGATTTAGCATGCCACGCTACGACTGAAACAATTTTTTTGAGCAGCTATTGCTATTGTTGGTGATAAATGGTGAACAGGATTGAAATAATTGAAGGTTAAGTTGGTGTAAAATGTAAAAATTGTGGCATGCTTGTGATTGTTGTGGGAGATATAATTAAAAATACATAAGGGTTGCATGCATAAGCACACATTCATGTCTGCCTATATTGTATGTTATGACTGGTGGATTGTTTTTAAAAAAATGAGCTTCATGAAAAGCTATAGTTTTGAAAGACGGTGGAACCATTTTTCCTAATTAAAATAGGAGGTAGACTTTGAGTATAGGCTCACTCAGTAGTAGACTCCCTGTGGTGACGTCCTGTCAAATTTTGATCGACGTTTGAGCACTGTTATTATTGTGATTTGTATGGACTTGAAAGTTGCTTTTCAAATTGTGTGGTTTGTTGAATTAACCGAGTGATTATCCATCAAAAGCAAAGATTGACTTTTTGTCCATTGGGTTTGTGTATTTGTAACATCTTTGACTGGGAATACAAACCGCTGGATATAATACACAAGGATGGATTTTTTAGAAAAACTTCGAAATCGACAGCAACTTAGTTTGCAAGCCGACTTTGAATCTAATGTACTAAATAGTATTAACTGGCTCCGCTCTCTTTCTGTTCAACGGGGCCTGATTCGTTCTATTACACTGGGAGATGTAAGGCTGGAATTATAATTTTTTATATCTCACTCGTATAGTCATTAGAAATGATGAGGAAAAAAATTGCATTCATGTAAAATTAATAGCCGCCCAATCCTGAGTGATTTGAGGGAGTGAGTGACGGGACAGACTTTGTTGTTACCTAACTAACCAGGAATTCATTTCTGCTCGAAGAACATTTGATCAATCAATGTTGCTTGCATTAGTATTTGTGGACGAAAATCTTGTTGGATGTGGAAATGTGTGCAGCTGACTTGAAAGCGAAATTAATACTCACTCACTCACTCACTGCTCAGTTGGTCGTAACTTTTCACATTATTGAACACACAGGGACTGTACTATGAGCTCGGGATTGATTCAGTTATAGTCAGCAGTGTAGCGGACTTTTCCCGTCGGTACTATAGTTAGTTAGTATTTTAATTAGTTGGTTGGTTTCAGGAATAAATAGAGGTATGAGTGATGCCATTTGGACATGAGAATAATGAAAGTCTGGTGGGATAAAAACTGCGCTCTGCTTTCACTTTGATCCTACATATATATGAATAGGTAGTACGTTTTGTAATTTGAGTTGAAGGGATTTTTTTTTTCAAGTGCAGTAAACTATTTAATGTGAGAGGGCCAAGGTTTACTATACTATTCGGTAGCTGAAAAGGAATGTGCAACTGGAATGCTGTTGAATTTGATTTGAGTATAAATCTTGTAAGATTATTAATTTTTTTATTGTGAATTTGGATGGCGAAGAAGCTACTGTAATCCTTTGGGGGGTAAGTTTTTGTACACGACTTTTAAAGTTTAACTGTGATGATTTGTACAGAAAAGACAGTCCCAGTGTGATATGATTTATTTGTGTTGACTGGTAAACTTTTGTGAGCGTCGTTTAGATATTTTTTTAGTAGGGGTCTTAAGATGACTACCGGTTTGGGCTCTGCAGGTTGGTTATATTGAGAGAATTTATAGGCGACTGGTTTTTTTTCTTTGGTTTGTGTGATGAAGTTTGCATTTATTCATTCCTATAGTTGGGCTGCCTTATATGCTTAGGTTTTAATGTGACACGTGAAGTTGAGATGATATAATAAGTTGACAATTTGGTGCTGGAAGAATGCACAGTGTGTAGGTAGGTTCTGATATTTTAAATCCTGGGAGTAGATGTTAGTAACTCACTAAATAAAGTATATTATGAGGAATTATTATCAAGAGAGAGAGAGTGGTTATATGAAATGGGATAAAATGCATGGCAGTTGAACCGGTGGCCTGACATTTATTCTTTATCAAAGTGGAAGCTTTATTTATGACATGGTGCACTGGACTTGGGCATTTGGTTGGCTTCGGGAACTAAAGTGTAACTAAATACCCCCTTGTGTTGTTGGGCTACTGGCATTCACGTATCAACTTATTTATGTTTATTTGCTCAACATTTGTATAAGAGGTTTTTTTTCTCTGTAGGTATAGTTTTAGTATACACGGGGATGAAAGAACACAGGAGCTGATTAATGTAGTTAGTTTTCGTTGATGCGCAATTGACACGCGGTGGCGGCTTGCTGTTTTTCTAAACTGGAATTGCAAATGTAGATTTGGAAAGTGCATGAGTGGACTATTTGCATATGGAGTGTATAGTGCGTGGTTTATAGACCTGCGGGGTTTGTAATGATTTTCCAAATGTGCGCGATTTGATGTAATGGGAAACTGTAGTGTATAAATTACCCAACAATTAGCCTGTCCAAATGACTGTGTTTAAGAATGCATGGAATTACGAGATTTGTTTAATTAAAGCCATAATCATATTTCACGGGACACTTAGTTGGTTAGTATATTTCCTAAGGTTTTTAGAGTGTATGATTATTGAAAGATTGCACGGAATCTAGAGATATCGTAAATTGTTGGGGTCGCAAAAAGTCGGCAATTATTCTCACAAACTGTAATAATATTCATAGGTGGGGGTTGTAGGCTCGTTATTCTTAATTATTTCTGGTTAATTGAGTGCGCTCTTCAAGTTTTGCTTGAAAATGAATTCACTGCATTTTTTAAACTATCTGGAAATAAGATTGTATTCATTTGCAGTTTCAAATGGTTGCTTGCATTTCTTTCTGTACTGTATAACAACACTATGGAGCATATTAAGAGCATGCATGTATGCAAAGAAAAGAGATGATCAACAAAAGAGAAAGGGTTGCACGGCCCAGTGGTTCTCCAAAGCCATATTACGCACGTTCATGATCCTTATAACTAGTTATGGAGAATAAATAAGGCATAACATATATAGCACCTTAGCTCCACCAGCATGATGATTGAAACTCTATGTTAATGTTTAACAAAAATAATTTTGAAAGTGACGCGTGTAATTTCAGCCCGTTTCAAATATGAACCTATTATTGGCACAAAAAAGAAGGTTTTACTTTTTAAGAGTAACATATCGCCAGATCAGTAAGTGTACAACAGTCAATGATAGTGATTATATATGAGGCTTGCAGTGTAAGGGTTGCTTTCCATAAACATATAGGGCAATTTGTATACTTTTTTGATGTACTCACTCACCGCTGGTTGACAAATGTGATTGAACTTTTCAATAATGAAAAGTGCATGTGCTAACTACACGCTAGATATTGAAATGGTTAGTTAGTTAGTGAAACTGAACTATAAGGGTACACCCGATGTCGTGTAAAGTCGTACATTTTTACGTGCGTATATCTCTCAGCCAATCAGAGCCGACTTCTAACTTCTACTTACAGATCTGATTGGCTGGGAGATTTACGCACGTACAAATGTACGACTTTACACGGCATCGGATGTGCCCCTTATATGTGGGGAGTGAGTGAGTTTGTATTTATATGGAATACTGAGTCAGTCAGTAGTAGTGGACATTAAACCTGCTGTCCTCCTTTGTCATTCCTATTTATGTGTGTTAACCTATGAAAGTTTTTGTGAATTGAATGGGCAGAATAAAAGCGAGACATGGGGTTCTCACAACAAACCTTTATTCCTATCATTATCCGATGGAACCCTCATTTTTCACATGATGCTTTTTTGTGTTGCCTACTCAAGTAGTAAATACTACATACTATAGTTTTAGTTACTGATGACATTATAAAATGAGTGTATCTTTTTTGTCAATGCTGGCTGGCGGTAGTTATAGTGTTGCGTAGTTTTGTGTGTATGTTTTCACAGTGCTCCCATTTGTCCCTATTACAGGGATTTGGTGATAGATGTACCCTAGATTTGATGAAGGGTTAGTTACATATTAGATGGAGTGATTTCACAGAGTATTATGTGATGGTTTTGTTATTTTCATTTGTGTGAGGATAAAAGATTCTATGTAGTGACAAGGCTAGAGTATAGGATGGAAGGTTTGGTGACTGAAATGATTATTCACGCTAGTGACTTTTGACAATAGGGAAAGGATGAGGATTGAGATTTTTAGGCGAGAACAAATGGAGTATATTAAAGTTTGTCGTCCCCGTTTGGCATGCCATTTGCTGAGCGTTGGGAATTTTTAAGGTGCTTGAATGTAGACGATTGAAATAAGGAATTGCATGAGAATATAGTTAGTATGGTTGGTGTTGTTAGTTAGTAATGAAAGTTGTGCATTTGGCAGTGCTTTGTAAATTGAATTCAGTATGTACTTTAAAGTGCCGTATAATTTGAGAAGTGGGTAATTGGCGGCCTGGTTAAATAGGGAATTTTCTTTGGAAACGTTTTGTAGTAGTTGGATAGTGACAGTAGAAATTAATGTGATGATTTTGAATAGATTCACGTAAATTAGGCGTAACCATTGTGTATTTGTAAAGTATTAGTAGAATGGTTAACTCACGACTTGTTTGCTTTTGTAAACGGTAGGGAAAAATTTGAGCAGGATGCATGATTAGGTGGCCGTAATGGCTTCAAAGATGATTATAATAAAGAAAATGACTGTGTGATAGCTGTGTTTACTGCGTCTTTAGTGCAGTCAATAAAAAGATCGTGTGAGTTATTACGTTTTATTACGGGAGATTTTACCAACGAGTACAAAAGAGAGTGTTTAGCACGCGAAATGGGTTGAGATTTTTTTTAGAAAGCGCTTTGTAAAGGAAATGTACTGTTTAGTTGGTTGTAGAATGGGAGTAAGTAAGTGAACAATAATAAAATGCTAGTAAAATTGTGAATGACATGTAAATTCTGGAGCTAAAGAAACCCAGGCGTTGCAGCCCATTTTGTTTTACATGCATGTTTTTTAACGTCTGCTGAATTTTTCCGTTTGGATGGGGGAAAAAGCATATAGCTGTAGTTTTCAAATACACAGCGCAGATGGTATTGCTTTTGCCATGTGATTTGCACTATATGGTAAACTAAATACTCATGTAAAAATCTTATTTCTTCCTGTATTCTCTTTATGACTTGTTAACTCTATACGATTCCCATGAAAAGGATGACAGACATTTTTTATGAACTGTAAATGGAGTATAAAACGGCCTACCAGGATAGCACATGACATGAATACACTGACTTTATTTATGAGCGAGTTCATGTAATGTGTAGTTGTAGGGATATCCCATGTGGGAAAAAATGTGAATCTTTTAGCTTTCACTCTATGGTGAAAGCATTTGACTATAGAGTTCAGATAAAATACATAGGAACATGGATTACATGTAGCCGTGGCTGCGTTACTTTTTTATGAGCGCGTAAATATATTGACTGGACTAACGACCTGTGTTCTGTTGTAATAAAGGTTACATTATTTGTCATGTTGATGGGACGGGACTAAATGTCTTTTTATGCTGTCAACTTGGTTGTCAGGTGTTGTTGCACCTTTGTACATTTATACGAGTGAGAATTGATTTTTTTTTCTCTGCTATGTATTGCCGGGCATTGATAAAGCTAGATTTTGAATGCTCTCATGAATCACTCGTTACCTTGTAGCCTGTGATTTTATTTTGCATTGTATTCGCTCGGAGTTTATTATATTCTTTTTGGTTTGTATTTGGAAGATAAATGGAAGCTTTGAGTGCAAGAGTTCATTTTTCTTTGATTATTAGCATTGTTGCACGATGATGATAGTTAGTTAGTTAGTAAGTAAGTAAGTAACTAACTAAGTGACTGGTTAGTTGGCCCCATGTATGATAGGATATAGTTGATAATAAAGGTCCATGGTTCACAGGTGTGTTGTTGCTATACTATTGTGCGTTACATGTTTTGGCCATTTATCTTTTTTGTAGGGACAATGTGTTGACCATGTTGTACTCGTTTATTCATTGATGTTGCTCCATTCATGGGATTTGTATTCATGAGTTTTTGATGATGAGAAGTTATATGGGAATATGAATGGCTGGATTGTTGATTGTTGTCTCATTTCCAATAGGGAAATATGTTATTGTGTAGAAATGGAGAATTGATAACCTTTGTAGACGGTAGGGCGGTTGAGTGAATATTTTTTCATTACTTTTAAAGGATCGGAATGTAAAGGAAAGTGTAAATTGTGTAGGGAGTTTGCTATGTATGAAATGAATTTTGTAAGATGCTTATTTGAGCATTAGATGGATTAAAAGTAGTGTGGCTAAAACTGTACTGTTTTAAGGATTTGAAAACATTGAAATGATTTAGGATTAGAATGAAGGGAAGGTTGAAAAAAGTATTAATTTCGCTCAACGACTTACATAGAGCTCAGGGTATGTGTAGTTGCATAGTATGCGTTTGAAAAGGGAGACTGAAGCAAACTAAATGTGATCCGTATTTGATGAAGCCTAAGGAACTGTGAGTTTTTCTCCAGAGCAATTTCAGCTCAAATGACAATGATATTTTGAGGACAATGGGAATGAAATGGGGTGCACGTATAATAAGAAAGGATTACTTTTTGTTGTTCGTCAAGTTGTAATTTAAATGATGATGATGAACTCATGTGAAATGTGTAGTCAAAGATATTTTTGTATTTTTCTCATTTCGTATGACTTTTGCCTGGCTCTATTTTGTATTTACAAAATATGTCATTGTGAGCCATTTGACGTCGTTTTATGTTCATTTTGAGAAGTTGGGTTGGCTTCATTGTATATGTATATATATATGTGTAAGTATGTATGTAAGCATGGAAGTTATTAGCTCCACTTTTTTCATTTTCTTTTAACGGAGCCAACAGCCATGAAAATCGCTTGTGAATGGCTTCACTTTTCCTATTTTCTGTGATTGCTCTCTTTTTTGTTGCTTCCAATTTACATGTTCATTACATTTGTAATGGTGATTTAAAGTGAGTGGGAATTTTTAAGGGGATTTTTACTTTGTGTGCCAAAAAATGTAATGTATGACTTGTACGACGATTTGAAGTGTACGTAACAGTTTTTAGCATGATTGGCGTTTTAGTTTTACTCTCCGTACTTTTGTTAGACTATGAAAAACTTCAAATCCTTCAAAAATCTTGCCTAACTTTAATAAAGTTGACCAAAGTATTAGACTTTTCAAATTTCATTCCTGTGTCTGAATTAATTAGTGGAATTGTAAAGTTTGGCTTATTGTTCCTACTATGCAATATGGACGAAACTTTAGAGACGAAGATTTTGTTACGCCAACGTATTGTTTCCCTTAAGCTTGCAGGATTTGATTGTTACACAATGTTTAATACGAGACGATGATTATTTTTATTATTTATTTGATGTTGTTGACTCGTGCCTCCCCGAAAATCAGATAGACACACCTGCGCCTACCTGCTCAAAAAAAAAGTAGCTTTAGCTCATATAGAGTCCTCCTGAGGACGTGCTCAAGCACCATTATTACTTTACTTGCTAACTATCATTGTAAGTCTCAAGTCATACTTTAGCTGTCATAATCTCGCATTGTGTATTATTCACGCTATCTGTCTCCATTGGCTGGGTCACCTGCACATATGGATGGAGTATGCTATAGTGAGTGGCTTATTCATCCTTTGAAAAATGAAATGTGTAAGACTTGCCCCTGTATTGTGAATGGATCGTTACTCGAGATCCATATCTGTAAATGGTGTGCTGCTGTCCACATATTAATTTCTCGTGAGTGGGTTAAAATGGGACCACGTGTTGGTTAGTAAGTGCTTGTACAAGTTAGTGATAATATTTTTTCCACTGCAATCATACATTCAAAGAATAATAATCCTATGCTTCCGAATGAGGCAAAAGAGGTTGAACAAGCCAAAAGTTACCATTGTTGAATGGTTCCTATTGTCTTCTTCTTTACCCTTCATCCTGACCGCAAAAGGAATCATATTTCTGCCAGTGATTATCATGATCGCCCAACTTGTATTTACACTTTGCATTGTTTTCATTCGTTTTAGTTAGTTGGTAGCACACTCCTCCTTTTGTTTTCATTTGGGAGAAAAAAGTGTTGCCTTAATCGTATACGTACAGTAGTTAGTCAGTTTTTGATTTAACTTTACTTCTGGTCTTGTTTGGCTATGTAACTTGCTACTATTAAGGATTTGTGGACGTTAGATGATGATCATGACCATTTATGACTGACTGAAGAATCCATGAGTTTGTACTTAATGTTCCCACCATTTATCATTATCATGGGCTATGATCTGGTTTTATAGACAGGGTTTGAGGCAGTTTGTGTATATGTATTTGTAAGTGGATTGGTTTGAATAGATGGTAGGCTGTTTAGCATAAATTAGTAGGCAATTCATTCTCCTTTAATGTCTGTGCTATCGGGAAAATGTGAATTAGTTTTTGTAGAGAGGCTTCTACAGTAGTTTGTCGCATGTACTTTTTTTGGTCTGACCGTTGTTTGTTGAAACTAAAGAAATGAATTATGTATGGTTCCAGGCATTTGTATTTGGTTGGTTAGTTAGTTAGTTGATCTTTACTACTAGATTTCATGATGATGCACTTATTAGGTTTTTTTACTATGGGATAATGAAAACACCTACACATTGGTGCACACATTTACTTAGTTGGTTGATTGTTAAATTAAGACGTGAAACAGGATTTCTAGTTGGTTAGTGGTAATGTCTTTTGAAATGAAATGTAGTTTTTTTTCAATCCAATTGTTGTTTGTAGTACGGTGATCTAATAGTTAGTTAGTATGAGTTAGGCTATAGTAACCAACCGGGCTGGGATGTATGTATGTGAATTGTGAATGGGTTTGTCGTCGTCGAATTCCTTCCTTGTAATTTTTTGTTGTCGTCGTCGTCTAGTTTTCTTTAAATTGATTCGTGGCGTGACTTTGGATTATATTCGTACAAACTTTGTGAGCGCTTCCAAAAGAATGTGGTCTTGACTCAAAGAGTTTGTTTTTTCCCTCTGCTGCTCTGGATAGGGTTATTGTGGGACAGAAATGTAAGAATGACAATATTTTTTAGCAAGTCATTTGTCTATTTACTTTGTGTGGATGTAATGTATGTAGTACCTACATGAAAATTGTAACTAACTACTAGATTCATTCAAAGAGTTTAAGAAGTTGCTACAGTTTTCAAGAATTTGTGTCCTCTTGGTTGATTCTGTAGATTTAAATTTTCATCCCTGTGTCGTCCCAGTGGTTAAACTAACTAAAAGTTAAGTTCATGACGGAGATGGGAACAAACTGCATTGTTTATGGCTGCATGTTGGTTTTTTTTCCTTTTGCATTATTATTGTTATTATAGTGGCTGTGTCTCTCGTTTCACGCTGTTTTGTAGCTCCGACATGGTTGTATTTTTTTTCCTGTGGGCTTACCTACCTGCTCATGTTGCTGAATCATGGGGTAAATATATGTCCATTTTTCTCGACGCTTTTAGGAGACACTTGGGTGACATTTAGGAGCAATGATGAGCTTACAAATTGTGCATATTTCACCCAAATGGTACTTCCAAACTGCACACTAACGAGCTGAAGCGGTTTAGAATCACCAGTTAGTGTCACTTTTTATTGACACTAGAAAGTCATAACATAAAGTGTGTAGAAACAACAAGGCTCGACACTTTTGCTCATTTTCAGTGGATTTATATTAAAAACTATGTCTTTATTAGTTTGTACCACTGTGTGTTTTTGGGTATGGAATGTGCGGATTTTTGTACAGAGCTTGGGAGTAAACATGTTTCAAAGTTGTTTATGAATTGTATATGGGATAGTTAGTTAAAGTTTTTTTTTGTGTTTTAGAAGTTATAACCTTTTGTGTATATATACGAGTTTGGTTGTGCATAGAATAAAGTGCATTCCACTGGCATATTACTTAGTTATGTAATTTATTAGGTGTCACACCTTTTGGACTGACGTTTAATCGAAACGGTGATAATGATAGTGGTGTTGTTAGTAGGTAGTTTGTGAAACTACGTTTCCCCTTTTTAAGTTGGGATACTGTTGTTTCGGGAAATCAATAATACCCTTTTATTAAATTGGCTTGTGTTACTTGATGAGGGAATGTTTTTGCTTACACCTACGTGTTTGGCAGCTTTACCCTTTTTTTCGGTTGTGAGTTTGTAAACTTGCACCTGTGTACGTGAACTTTGAGCGGAGTATGTATTGAATTGAATAAAGAGTTGTGTTCAAGTGCCCTCTCGGGTGTCTGGTAGTTGTATAGTTTTTGGAATTGACAGCTTCTGTTTCATTGATCCCCCTCTTTTTTTTCGAAAGCATGAAAGATTGGATGATAGGAGACGAAAGTGGAAGTTAAAAGACAGCTTCTCCTTGTTTCAAATCAATTTATAGTAAGTTGGTTATAGTGTTTAGAATCCATGGGTTTTGTACCCTTTTGTTGTGACAAGTAAAAGACTGGAGAATTTTCCGTTCAGTTAGTCGCTGGCGCGCATATATATCTGTAGATTCCTTTTTATTACACTCGTAAAGATCGCAATCAGATTTATGATAACTGTTATGTCTAAATTACAGCAGAAGACACACTGGTTGAGGTTTACTCTTTTATCTGTGATCAATTCTCACTACATGAACGGGTCGTATAGTTTAGGTTAACTTATGTTGTAAGGAGTAGTTATAGCTATTAAGCCCTGCCTGCCTGTTGCGTATTGCCCTTTGGAGAAAAACGTGGCAAACTTGGTAATAGCAATAATAATAATAATAATAATAATGGGGCTAGGCATGTGTTAGTTGGTTAGTTACTTACTTGATGTTGAAAGAGGAAAAAAATGTGTACAAAATTCACCATAGTATAGTGTTTTTGTATATTATGCGCGCTTCCCTTGTAACATGGTGGTGAATGGTGTCAGTTCAAATTACGATAAT
>Ga0210040_10006900_pt1 | contig 13938 bp, 13 predicted proteins | sample CryGeyCG12114_NA_FD_185462 | JGI IMG/M metagenome (GOLD analysis project Ga0210040, IMG submission 185462) | Groundwater microbial communities from aquifer - Crystal Geyser CG19_WC_8/21/14_NA (SPAdes) (version 2) | ecosystem: Environmental > Aquatic > Deep subsurface > Groundwater | place: USA... | reverse complement strand
CGCGAAGGCGCGAACGTGGCGGACATAGTCGTGCTGGGTCCGCGCGCCCATGCAGCGCATCGCCATGTCGTCGAGCATGCGCCGACGCAGCGGGGTAACGCGTCGTTCGATCGGTAGAGTTGCCATGATGGAGTTCCTCTTGTTGAAGGAACTCCATCGTCTGCCGCCAACCCCCCACCGACCAACCTCATGGCAAAGGCGCTACCTCACCACCAACACCACTGCCGCGCAGCGGCTTCGTGCAGTGGGTCTTCGTTTGGTCGCCAATCCATCTGCCACCGCGCCCCAAAGCCCCTAATCGTTCGATCCAACCTCGCGCAGCTTAAGCATTTGCGGGTTGAGCTCCCAAAACCTCTTTCGGCCGAACGTAGACCTTGAGATTGTCGCGCCTGACGTCGAACGCCTCTGATCTCTCGATCAAAGTGAGCAGTTTGGCGCAACCATAGGTGCGCGGGTCGAAGTCCGGCAACAGAACAGCCAAGCGCGCTCCGAGAGTTCCAAGGAAATACCACCCGTCCAAATCTTCCATTTGGCCCAGAGCAGCGCGGATATGGGGCAGCGCTGCTGCCGCTGGTTGCTTGAGCGACGCGGTGTCGATCGCCGCCACTGCGGCTTCGGCGGCCCGTGGAACTCCCGCAGCTTCTACCGGAACGAGATTTTCAGTGTAAATGAACCGCTTGCACGCCTGCCGAAAGCTCTCCGGGGTCTTGCGCTCGCCGAAGCCGTAGACGTCGACGCCCTGTTCCCGGATCCGTGCGGCAAGGCGGGTGAAATCACTGTCGGACGATACCAGGCAAAATGCGTCAAACCGGCCTGTGTGCAGCAGGTCCATCGCGTCGATCACGAGTGCTATGTCAGAAGCGTTCTTTGCGACGGTGTTGGCGAAGTTCTGGTTTGGAATGATCGCGTGTGTTGCCAAGACTTCGGCCCAACCCTTGAGCTTAGTTCCCGAGAAATCGCCATAGATGCGGCGCACACTGGCCTCACCGATAGTGGCTATCTCCTCAAAGAGTCCTTTGGCGATACGCGGCGAGGCATTATCCGCGTCGATCAGGATCGCCAGCCTCTGTGGGCGGTCATTCTCGTTGGCCATGATATTCCTGTAGCGGCGCTTTCTGCTGTTCGCGAGCGCGTCTTCCGGCGTCCGGCGCTAAGTGCCCCCCTAGTTGCTCCGCCTACATGAACAAACGGGTGATTTCGGGCGTCGGATCAAAACGCCGAACGGCTGCAGGTGGGTCTTTGCACCGGCGCGGAAGTCGCCGGCCAGTGATGGCTGAATCTGTTTCGCCATCGCTACGGCTTTATTTCCGCACAGGTGCCCCGCGCTGCGAACGAACCAAACCGCCGCTGTTGTCGATGCCCTGCTCCTCGTTACGACGAAATGCATGGCTTTGGGCAGCGCACCATTACTTCTTGGATCAACTGCTTGGAAAGAGTGCGATTACAAGAATGACCAGATAATACAGGCCTGCAGCTATCGGCACTGCCGACACGATGCACTGCGCAACCAAGCAGCCGCGTGAGGTCTGGTTCTGGGGCGCGACGTCTGACCATTCCTTGAGCATGTCCGCCGGCTGTCACGGGTTTGGCTAGCGCTCCAGCGCGCTCTGGCGCGTGTGCCGCAGCGGAACATCGAGCGAGCAAGAGCGTCGATGCTGAGAGATCGCACTGCTTGCTCGCACGGGAGCGGACAAGAAGCATCCAGTCCGCTTCACGCCATCTGCGCTGATCCGCTTTGCTTCAGGCCTGGCGCTTCGGAGCTGTTGCGATCGGCTCGTCCGACTTCTTTGGTAGTCGACGCAGAACAATCATCATCATCAGGTCTGAGCTGGTCAATAGCTGGCCTTTCTCGACAATCGGATGATGAACGTTATCAGCCTGTTGCGCGAGGAGGCGAGATGGCCGCACAGGTATCGACGGTAGCGTTTCATGAGCTCGCAATGCGCGATGTCGAGGTCAGGTGCGAAGCTAGATCAGGCATGTCTCGCCTGGTGGTTGTCGGCCTAGACGAGGCAGCGGAGGAAAGCCGGGACCGGGTACAATCGGCCCTTGCCGCATTGGGCCTGTCTCTACCGCACAAGCGGATCACGATCAGCCTTGCTCCCCTCGACCTGCCAAAGGAGGGATCGCATTACGATCTGCCCATCGCCCTGGCGGTGCTTGCGACACTGGGTCTTGTCAGCAACGAACAGCTGGATGGGTATATTGTCATTGGCGAGCTGGAGCGCGGTGGCCAAATCATCGCGTCACCGCATGGGCAGCTCGCAGCGCAGCACGCTGAAGCAGCAAAGAAGGGCCTAATCTGTGCTGCCTCGCACGGCGTCGAGGCGAGCGGAGTGCCGGTGATCTCCGCATCCAATCTCTTCAGCTTGCTGGAGCAGCTGAAGCGTAAAGCCGGTGGGCCGCAGGTGGAGCGCCGCGATACGTCCAGAAGCCGGAGGAACAAGAGCCGAGCCAGGGACCAGGGCACAGGGACCAGCACCGGTTCAGCCGGGGAGAGCCCTGCCCCAAAACCGAACGCCCGCTCGCTCTGGAAGCGGCTGGTGACGCTGTTCGAGCGAGACGCTTCAGAGGCGCGGGACCCCGGGCATAATGATCGAACAGCTGAAAGCCAGGATCCGAGCAGCTCCGTTGGAGTCGCACAGCGAAGAGTGGCCTCGGCCGTTAGCGAAGACCAGGCCCGCTACGATTTTGCGCCCCAGCCGCGTGTGCCTGAGCACGATACTCCGGCACCACGCACTTCCAATCAGCGCAGGCGTTCGGAGCCAGAACCAAATCTTGCTGACGGGCAGCGCCGGTTGCAGCTGCATGCACGGCTGATCGAAGGCGGGCCCGAGGCGCTATCCGACGAAGAAGTGCTCGAGTTCATCCTGTTCGGCGCCAGACGGCACGGCGATACCGATCCGATGGCCAAGGCGCTGATGAGCCGCTTCGGCTCGCTTTCAGGCGTGTTCCAGGCCGATCCTACGGCGCTGCGACGAGTGGCGGGTGTGGGCGATCACACGATCGGCGTGATCAAGATCAACGCGGTCGCCGCCCGGCGTATGGCGCACGCGCAGCTGCGGGCAAAGCCGGTGCTGTCGGACTGGGACGTGCTGATCGAGTATCTGGCGCTCGACATGGTGCATCTGACTCGCGAGCGCGTCCGTGTGCTCTATCTCGACGACAAAGCTCAGCTGGTGAAGGACGAGCATATCTCCGAAGGCACGATCGACGAGGCCAGCGTGCATCCGCGCGAGGTCATCCACCACGCTCTCGACTGTGGAGCATCCGCGCTGATCATGGTTCACAACCACCCCAGCGGCAACCCCGAGCCGAGCCGCGCCGACATCCAGCTTACGCACAGGGTCGCCGAAGCTGGAAGACTGGTAGGCGTGTCGGTCCGGGATCATGTGATCGTCGGGCGTGGAAGCTATGTCTCGCTTCGGGCGCGAGGACTGATCTGATCGAGTGCTGCTCGTCCAGGAAGTGTGATTTGTAAAGTGTGGCAAAGTCACCCTTGTGTAAGGGCCTACGGCAACCTCTCTCCTTTTGCATCAGCTCTTGTCTCGGAGTGGAACGTCGCGCCGTAATTAGACCCTTTTTAAGATCCTGCATTTAGCGCTCTCCCCCCTCCAATCTCGGAGAGTTCAAGGGGATCTCCTAATGCGGAAGGTAATGTCTGCCGTCGCTCTGGTTCTTGCCGGAACGGCGCTGGGTGGCTGTGCAACCGTAATCAATGGAACCAGCCAGCCGGTCGAGTTCGCATCCGATCCTGCCGGAGCGACGATCGAACTGATCAACGGCATGTCATGCAAGACACCGTGCCAGTTCAGCATGAAGCGCGGCGAGGATGACCGTGTGGAATATACGTTGGCTGGCCATGAACCGGTCACTGTTTATGTCCAGAGCCGCACGGGGGGCGGCGTCGTCGGCAACGTTCTGGCCGGTGGGCTTATCGGCGGTGTCGTCGATGCCTCAAACGGCGCATCAAATCACCTATATCCCGACCCCGTTTTCGTCCGCATGATGCCAGCCGGATCGAGCCAGCCGGCCTTGCTGCTGGACAAGCAGGCGGAAGTGATCTCGACCGTAGATGAGTACAACGCGAAGGTTCAAGCCGACGTGATGGAAGGCTTGGCAGAACAGGGTCACGTTCCGCTGGGCGCAACCTTGAATTGAAGAGAGCCCCCGCCGCTTGAACCCGGGCCGGCGGGGGCTTTCTCGTAAAAGCTGTGGCATGCACTGAGCGTCTGTTTTGGTTAGATAACGGCAGACGCAAAAGAGTACGGGCCATCTTGGCGCCCTAGATGCGTTCGCGCGTTGTGCGGATCAGGAATGGGCTTGCCAAAGGTAGGTGGCTCGGTTCATTTGAACAGCTCGGCGCGATTGCTAAGTGGAGCGCCCGCCGGTTTCATGCCGCTGCGAGAAGCGGCCGGTTGAAGTAAACGTGATCGGGCGTCCTGCGGTCAAGCGACGAGTGCGGGCGTCGTCCATTGTAGAACGTCAGATAGCGGCCGATCGAGGCGCGGGCCTCGCTGACCGAGCCATAGGCCCGCAGGTATACTTTCTCGTATTTCACGGAGCGCCACAGGCGCTCGACGAACACGTTGTCGCGCCAGGCGCCGCGGCCGTCCATGCTGATCGCAACCTTCTCGCGGTGCAGGACGGCGGTGAACGCCATGCTGGTGAATTGGCTTCCCTGATCGTTGTTGAAGATCTCCGGCGCCCCGAAGCGCGTCAGCGCTTCCTCCAAAGCCTCGATACAGAAGTCGGTCTCCAGCGTGATCGACAGCCGCCAGCTGAGCACCCGTCGGCTGAACCAGTCGACGATGGCGATCAGATAGACGAAGCCGCGCGCCATCGCGATGTACGTAATGTCGGTCGCCCACACCTGGTTGGGCCGCGTCACCGCCAGCTTGCGCAGCAGATAGGGGTAGATCTTGTGTCCTGGAGCCGGCTTCGAGGTGTTCGGCCGCCGGTAGATCGCCTCGATCGCCATCTTCTTCATCAGCGTCGAAACGTGCAGCCGGCCGACCTTGATCCCTTCGGCGGCAAGCAGGTCGCGCAACATCCGGCTGCCCGCGAACGGGTCCATCGGCCATCGGTGAGACCTCTTCCTCATCTTCGACCACTCGTCGAACCATTGTTTTATTCTGCTCAGAAACCAGCTTCTATGCGCCCACGATCTGGTCCCAAGTGGCCGTGTTGTCGCCCTGTCGTTGCAGCTCCGCCGCGCGCGCCTCGGCGAGCAAAAGAGGTTGAATCGTCGCTTGCCGACCCGTTCATAATTCGTATGTTTCTGTTGCGAATCGCATTCAGGAGTGTTGGTGCATGCCGGGCAAGCAGATCGCAGTATTCGCGAACCTCGCTTGCAACACTACTTTCCGGTTGGCTGGGCTGGCGGTCCTTGCTGGGACTGGTGCCTCGCTCGGTGCAACTGAGCTGCCGAAGGGCGTGGTCCGGTATGATTGTTCTTGGACTCTCACGATCGACAATCCGTTTTCTGGGGAACATGACTCCGGCCGCGGGACCGTCGCAATCGTCTTTGTTGCCTCTGAAGCTGAGGTTCTTACGGAGGGTGGCGCGCCGTTGTGGGGGCGCGAGAAGCTGCTACCCGAGACCGCCTCAGCAACCATGGCCGATGGACGCGTGATTTTCTCTGGAGGCCCTGTCGGACTCACGCAGGCCACTGCCAATTGGATACTTGATACTCGCGCGAAGAGACTGACGTATCGGAACACTGCTATCGTTCGATATTCGCAGGGACGGCCGGTCCCGAATAATCTGGCAGTTTCCGGCCCTTGCCTGCAGAAGTTCGATTTGGACAATCTACCGACCGCCGAAGTCAGCCAGTAGGGACTCGCGGCCTGGCCGATCGGTCACTTTCATCTTATCGCCGCGCTCCCTCAGAGGTGGCTCGGTTCATTTGAACAGCTCGGCGCGATTGCTAAGTGGAGCGCCCGCCGGTTTCATGCCGCTGCGAGAAGCGGCCGGTTGAAGTAAACGTGATCGGGCGTCCTGCGGTCAAGCGACGAGTGCGGGCGTCGTCCATTGTAGAACGTCAGATAGCGGCCGATCGAGGCGCGGGCCTCGCTGACCGAGCCATAGGCCCGCAGGTATACTTTCTCGTATTTCACGGAGCGCCACAGGCGCTCGACGAACACGTTGTCGCGCCAGGCGCCGCGGCCGTCCATGCTGATCGCAACCTTCTCGCGGTGCAGGACGGCGGTGAACGCCATGCTGGTGAATTGGCTTCCCTGATCGTTGTTGAAGATCTCCGGCGCCCCGAAGCGCGTCAGCGCTTCCTCCAAAGCCTCGATACAGAAGTCGGTCTCCAGCGTGATCGACAGCCGCCAGCTGAGCACCCGTCGGCTGAACCAGTCGACGATGGCGATCAGATAGACGAAGCCGCGCGCCATCGCGATGTACGTAATGTCGGTCGCCCACACCTGGTTGGGCCGCGTCACCGCCAGCTTGCGCAGCAGATAGGGGTAGATCTTGTGTCCTGGAGCCGGCTTCGAGGTGTTCGGCCGCCGGTAGATCGCCTCGATCGCCATCTTCTTCATCAGCGTCGAAACGTGCAGCCGGCCGACCTTGATCCCTTCGGCGGCAAGCAGGTCGCGCAACATCCGGCTGCCCGCGAACGGAATATCCATGTGCAGCGCATCGATCCGCCGCATGATCGCGAGGTCGTCAGCCGAGGTCGGCCTGGGCGGATAATAGACGCTGCCGCGGCTAATGCCCAACTCCCGCGCCTGCCGTGCCACCGGCAACGCGTGCGAACGGTCGATCATCGTTTTGCGCTCGGCAACAGTCCTGCTTTGCCGAGCGCCCCGGACAAAAAAATCGTTCACCAGCGTCAGCTCGTCAATCCTGGCATGCAACGTCTTCACGTCGATCGCCGGCTCGGCCGGCTCGCTATGGTTCTCCGACCCGAAAACCCCCGCTGCCCCTTCCAGCAACTGGCCGCCCACGTCGTGATCTGGTTCGGGTGAAACGTCGAACTGCTGCGCCAACTCGGCCAGTGTCTTCTCGCCCTTCACGGCAGCCAAGGCTACCTTCGCCTTGAAGGCCGGGCTGTGGTTCCGGCGTGTTCGCTTCGTCATATGATCTCCTGTTCGGCAGCCATGCTGGCTGCCTTCAGGCAGAATCTCCACTTAGCAGCCTGTCCAGATTTGCCGAGCCACCTCTCTTGAGCGGTCGAACAGGGGCGGCGGCTCCCCTGATGAGAGGTTTTTCCAAGCAGCAGGAATACCGGAGCAGAACTGCAACCAGAAGGGGCAGGCACCCGGGATTGAAAAGCTGTCACCTGCTGCGCCTCACGCTCTACAGCGAGCGCTCAGTGCCACGATCGCGTGAATAGATCCGCTAACATCGATATCAATGCCGGCGGCAAGCACTGCACCTGGCCGCGCAATGGGTGTTCCCCGAACCGATTGGCGCAGCGGTGCCAGTGCTCTCCTCTGCAAACCTCATCAGCTTCCAAGCTCGGGAGGTTACCCCGACGAGTTGCAGGCGCAGCCCTTCCCTTTATGGCAGGCTTTGTCGCGGGAGATGCAACTGTCTCCGCACGCCTTTCCCGCTTTGCAAGTTTTGCAGCAGCTCTGTGCGTAAGCGGTTCCGCAAAGCGGCGAAGCAGCGCCCAGGGTAGACAAGCTTAGAAGTGCAAGTGCGCTAAATAACGCCTTCATTTATCCCTCCCCAAGTCGTTCAGGGCAGAAGATATCACGGCGCTCGTTATTGCACATCCTGCAAACTGAGGAGTAGCGCTTAACGCAGCAAATCTGTAAAACGACCACCATCGTCACAATCGCCACGAATAGCACCGGTCCGGACTTAGACTTGTCTTTGTTGCCTCCTCTGCGCTCGCGATCCTATTGCGCAACGTTAGGAAGGCGTGCGCATCACCTAGAGCGGGAGTTGGAGTGGGCTAGGAACATCAGGCGGCCCTGAGGTGCGTTCGATTGCCCGGCTCTTGGGTACGCCTCGTGCCGATCAAGACCACGTTACTTCGCTTCCGTGGCGGCCTAGCTCGCTGGCGTCGAGGAGGTAGGCGGGATCGAGTCCTGAGCAGCGCTCCTCAGGTCACAGGCAGCGATGGTCCTTCCAGAACCGTTCCCATTGCAGCGCATAACCGCCGTCCACCATCGCACAACTCAGATCGCCCCCTCGCGGAGATACACACCAAGCGGCTGTTCGGTTGTAATCGCCAGCACCGGCAGACGTGCAGCGCATCGGCGGGCCTTCGACAAGGATATGCCCCTGGCGCGAACGGCCGACAGGCTCGCCTACCAGGCGGACAAGCGCGTCCCGAGCCTCTTCGCCGCTCGGGTCTGGACATGGCTGGCCTGAACGGCAGTCGCCATCAATCTCGCGGGTAGCGATGCCCGACAATCGGATTCGCGGACCTTCCTCGCACCACAGCGGCCCGTCTCCGTCCCACACACGGGTAGGAGTGCAGGTGAACACCTGCCCCACTGGAATGATTGCGGCGGCTGCGAGAAGAAATGACATAAACTACCGGCTGTATGACGAGCGCCACGTTTGCAAGCACTTAACGGCAGGCTGGCGAGCAGGCACGTGCTACCTCCGGGTGATTGAACGCCTCCTCAAGCGCAAAGCTGCCGGTTTGGCTAACCGCCAGCTTCGGTCAAACCGGGCTTGATGTCCCTTCCCGCGGCAATAGCTCCTGCGCCGCTCCATGCGCGCAATGATCTCGTTCGGTTCGACACCTGGGCTCCTTCTGGAGTCCAGAGAAAGACTCCCCTCCCGGAGCCTTGTCCTTGGTGCAACAGCCATCCCAAGGGAGGACGACGGGCGCTCACGCGCTTTGCAGTCACCCGCTCTGATTTACAAACGAGGGGAGCCACCAGCGACCCACAGGTTTGACCACAAGACTTTTCCGATCCCATTAGCATCATTGTTCCGCATCTGTTCCATCGAGTCGATGGAACGCATCAGACTGGATTCGATCAACGATTTCGCCCGCCAGGGATATCTCGTGCGTGTCACCTGCAATGCCTGCGGCAATGTGTCTGACCGGAACCCAATTGAGCTTATGCGCGAGTTGCACGAGCGACGGATAAGTCTGGCAATCGACACGCTCGAGCACCGGATGAAGTGCGCGGCCTGCGGAGCACGCCAGGCGATCATCCGCCCCAAATTTCCCGATGCCTAGGAGGCCTTGCGGCGAGCCCAGAGGTCTGAGGTCCGCTCGACGACCATCAGGTCAGGATAGGGCCGGCACAGGAGTTGCGCGGCGTCCGGAGATCCGTCCAGCCAATCGCCCCAGTCCTCCTGCTGCAGAATGACCGGCATCCGGTCATGGACATCGGCGACATGGAGGCAGGCGTCGGTCATGATCATGGTATAGGCGGGTCCCCATTCATCCGTCTCGCGCCAGATGCCGGCAACTGCAAACACCGGGCTGTCCGGCAAGGCAAACCAGGTGCGAGTTTTAGCGCCCTTGGGACCTTCGGCTTCAGCGAAGGAGGTGACCGGAATGAGGCAGCGCCGCTCCGCAAAGCTATAGCGCCACATGAAGCTGTCGAGCTTGTCGGCTCGCGCGTTGTTGACCGGCCGGGGCTTGAGCGGCTGTCCCTTCGCTCCCTTCTGCGCCAGCGGAAACCCCCAAACCATGCTGCGCAGTTGCCCCGCGGCTAGCACCAGGCCCGGGTAACCGGGATAAACCTCGATGCCGACATTGCCTGCTTGCAGCGAGGTGGCATCGAACAGGCGCGCCACTTCGTCAGCGCCCTTGGTCATGCGATACAGGTTGCACATATAGGCTGCTGCTTGCTCCATTCTGCCAGTTGGTTCCGCCTCGACCGAGGGCGGAGATGTGGTGGAGGACGATGCCTGACGTGGTCGCCAGATTAAGCGAGTCGGATCCCGCGCTCATTACCAATCCGTACGCTGTTCGCTCGCCGAATGAGGTCTTCGGAAGCCCCGGTCCATCGCGGCAGCATCACGCGTGTCGCCGCAGAACAGGCGGTGGGCCCGAGCTGCCACAGGTCGCCCATGCGCGTGACCGGCTCGCCGAATACGACCGGCACCGTATCCTCGGAGGCATCGGTTCCCGCGGGATTGGCTTCGCCGGCCTCGTCGAGCACGAAGTCGATCTCGGCAAGGCTAAAGCCAGTGAGCTCATCCTCGAAGTCGAGATCGATCAGCGCCTGCAGCTCGGAAGCCGCCCTGGCCGCGACTTCTTCAACACATCCGGACGCAAAGCGGCCTTCCGTGCGGCAATCTCACGTTCGCGCCCGCAGTAGCTCCCGGATAGCAGACGGCCAACCTGGAAGGTGAGGTATGCGGTGCACGCCGGGGTCGCGTCGCTTGATCAGCTCGGTCCGGCTCAGCTGCGTGAGCCGCTCCCAGTCTCCCTCGAACACGTACATCGCATTGCCGTATTCCAAATTCTCCAACGCAACGAGACCTCCGCCGAACGTTGCGCCAAAGTAGCGAGCAAACCGGCCCCTGCCGACGATGAACCCGCTGTGCTCGAAACGGTTCAGCACGCGCAATCGCTCTTGAGCGACTTGCACGCGCTCCGGACTGGTCCGCCAATCGGCGGCCAGTCGGCTCAACACGCGATCGGACGATCCAGGTGGCAAGAGCTCCCATTCGACCTGTTGAACCCTGGCGTACTCGTCGTCGCTCAGATCAGCATCGTAGACGTGCGCATCGCCAACGACTTCGCGCAGAAGGCGCAGATTGAACGTGAGATCGCGAGCGAAGTTCGGATCGCTACGATGCAGCGGCTGATCGACCCTGAAGCGGACGATCGCGGCATCGACAAGTGGGTCGAGGATCGTTGCAGACAGGGTAAGCGACCTGGCAGGATGGTGATCGACCGGGTAGGCGTCAATCGTCCAGCTGACGGAGTGGCAGCTGCCACTGTTCCAGCTCGGCACCCAGCATGAAACCTCGCGCTTCTGCTTCGGCAGATCCTTGCGCTTCTCCTCCCATCCATCGAGGTTGCGGCGCGCGTAACGACCACAGGTGCGCGGCGGCGGTGCTGGGTCGGCAGTGCTGATGGAGCGGTTGTCAGACCTGAGGCCCGCGTGCTCGAGCGCCTTTGCCTGCTCGAGCGTGATAGTCTGGACGGCCGCGACCATTACACGCTCTGCAGAAATGCGCTCGAGTTCAGCCTGAACCGCTCTGGAGAGCTTGATCGACTTTGCGTTCATTGCTTCTCTCCCGGCCAGGAGCAGCGCTTCTGATCGCCAGGGCGGGAGGCACCTTCCTTCCACGATCGATCCTGGAGCTTGATGCGGTAGCGCTCCGGCAGGTTGTCGTTGATGAGATCGAACATCTTCTGGTCGTGATGCCACCAGTCGAGATGCCACTGCTTCTTCTTGGGATCACGCGCACGCCGGAACTGCTGGGCGTTGAGCGATACTGCGGTCTGCGCTTCCTCCCGGCGCCTGAGCTGCTCGTCCCAGCGTGCCTTCTCTTCCTTGGTCTTGGGGCCATTGATGAAGGCGCCGGGCGTATGGAAGTCGATGATGATGTCGTCAGGATGCGGAATGGGCTGCGGCTCGGGCCAGCCACGCTCGCGCGCGATTTCGAAGTTGCGCTCCCAGCTGCTTTTGTAATCCATAACCACGTCCATGTGCTTGCTGCGCGTCTCGCGATCCTCGTTCTCGATCTGCTGGACCAGCTCGGCCATCGTGCGCTGAGCGAGCCGATTGCCCTTCATCGCCGAGACGCCCATTGCACGGAACACTGCTTGGATCGCCGGCAGTTGGATCACCTGCTCGCCCTCGCGGATGGTGACCGGCCGATAGGCTTCCTGCAGCAACATCTGATTGGCAGGTTGCGAGCCGAACTCAAGGCTGGCGGTGGTCGGCAACTTGTTCTTGGCACCCTTGGGTCGGCCTCGCGGGTTGCCGGAAGCTCCCTTCTTGAATCGGTGCTCAGCAGGCGGCTTGCCATAGCCGACTACATACTTGCCGCTCTCGTACCCCATCATGCGGCCTCCTCGTCAAAGGCCAGGCCGCGCCGCTGGTTGGCAACCTCCTCGAAGGACGCGCCGGTACCATCAAGCACCGCCCGTTTGCCGGTGTACCGTTCCCAGCGGCGGATGATGGTGTCGCAATACAGCGGATCGTACTCGATCAGCCGGGCACAACGCCCGGTCTTCTCGGCCGCGATCAGGGTGGAGCCCGAGCCGCCGAACCCGTCGAGCACGATCTCTCCGCGGCGCGAGCAATCGCGGATCGCATCGGCGATCAGCGCCACCGGCTTGACTGTTGGATGCATGGCCAGCTCCTCGGAGCGGTTGGTCCCAATCGAGCTGATCCCGGCATAGTCCCACACATTGGTGCGGTAGCGGCCGGTATCACCAAGCCCGAAGCTGTTGGTGTGCTCGGCGGAGCCCTGCTTGAACACGAAGATCAGCTCGTGCTTGGAGCGATAGAACGCGCCCATCCCGCCATTGCTCTTGTTCCACACCACCAGGTTCTTGAGCTCGGTGAAGCTGGCCTCGCCGGCGGCGAGCAGCTCGCCCATGTGCCGCCAGTCCATGCAGACGAAGGCGATCGCACCGTCGCGCATCCCCCGCGCCATGTTGCCGAGCGTGTCGGTCAGGAAGGCGGTGAACTGCACGTTGGACATCTCGCCAGAGGCGAAGGCGAACTCGCGATGCTTGACCGAGCCAAGCCCGCAGACGTTACCGTCGATCGCTACGTTGTACGGCGGATCGGTGAACACGAGGTCAGCCCGAGCGCCATTCAGCAACCGATCCATCGCCGTGGCATCACGCGTGTCGCCGCAGAGCAGCCGGTGGCGTCCGAGCTGCCAAAGGTCGCCCAAGCGCGTAACCGGCTCGCCTGCTACCATTGGCACTGCATTCTCGGGCGTGTCGCTGCCGTCGGGATCGGCCTCGCCCGCTTCGTCGAGCACCAGGTCTATCTCGGCCAGACTGAACCCGGTTACCTCGACGTCGAACTCCAGATCGACCAGCGCCTGCAGCTCTATGGCGAGGATCTCCTTGTCCCACCCGGCATTGAGCGCGAGCTTGTTGTCGGCCAGCACATAAGCCCGCCGCTCAGCTTCGGAGAGATGGGACAGAGCGAGCGTGGGGACCCGCTTCATGCCAACTAGCCTGGCCGCCTCCACGCGACCATGCCCGGCGATGATCTCGCCATCATCGGAGACCAGCACCGGATTAGTGAACCCGAACCGCTCGATTGAGGCGGCGATCTGTTTGACCTGCTTCTTCGAATGCGTGCGCGCGTTGCGTGCGTACGGCTTCAGCGATGCAACGTCGCGCTCCACCAGCTGTTGCGTTTCCATGTTTTCATCCCCAACCGTCGTGACCGAAGACGTACATTTAAAGTGAACGCTTGCTTTCGTCAATCACGCGCATATGCTTGCGTCTTCCTCCAGTGAACGGACCTGAGATGAGTTTCGCCAAGCGCCTGGCTGATCTCCGCCTCAAGAGCGGCCTCTCACTGCAGCAGGTGGGCGATCGCGTCGGCATCTCGAAGGCGCATGTCTGGAACCTGGAGAAGGGCCAGGCCGACAACCCTTCGATGGAATTGGTGGTCAAGCTCGCCGACCTGTTCAGGGTGAGGGTAGCCGATCTGGTCGGCGAGAACCCTGATGCCGCAGATCAGGAGCCGGAAATGGTTGCCATGTTCCGTGACCTGAAGAAACTCGACAAGAGCGACCGCGAGACCATCCGCGTCCTGATGGATCAGCTGCAGCGCAACCGACCGAGGGCGGTAGACTGACGATCCACCGGCTCGATCTGGACGGACTGGGGTCGCCATCGGCGCTGGCAGCCAGGATACATGAGCTTGCAGCGGATATGCCGGCGCAGGTTCCAGTGGAAGAGCTATGTCGGCAGCTTGATATCGCCTCGATACAGGAGATCGCCACCGAGGGCTTCGAAGCGGCGCTAATCATGGACGAGCTCAAGGCTGGCGGTGCGATCCTTGTTGCAGGCGG
>Ga0210040_10006899_pt1 | contig 13938 bp, 13 predicted proteins | sample CryGeyCG12114_NA_FD_185462 | JGI IMG/M metagenome (GOLD analysis project Ga0210040, IMG submission 185462) | Groundwater microbial communities from aquifer - Crystal Geyser CG19_WC_8/21/14_NA (SPAdes) (version 2) | ecosystem: Environmental > Aquatic > Deep subsurface > Groundwater | place: USA... | reverse complement strand
GATCGGGATGAAACTTGACGTGTATGCATTGCTTGTTAGTAGTAACAGAATATATGAAAATTACTATCTCTGCCCTCCTAGTTATTTGTATATCCCAAAAATCTAGGTGTAAACTTTTTTTTCGGACAGAGTGTAACTATGTTCGTATCGAAGCTAGTGACCACCAAATCTTAGTGGCAATTAAGTTCACTCGATTGACGGTTTTAAGGTGAACTCTATCACATGACTGACTACAATCTGCATGATATGTAATAAAGTTGCTTATTTTTTTCGTCGGGTTTTTTACTACGTACATCTTCAATAAATGAAAAGGAGTTTGAATTCAAGGTGGCTGTACGGGAATCACCGACGGCGATCCGCTGTGATTTATTTGAGTGACTGTCCTTTTGAGAACAATATTGTGGAATTGTGGATAACTGAGAGCCTAGGTTACATAAATTGCATATTTGAGCGTCAGTTTATGCTTCTACAGCTTCTATATAAGTTTTTTGTTTGTCCCAATAGAGTTGCATAGTTGAAATTCTGTCTAGAACACCCCGGGGTTGTTCGGGGTCCCCTTATGCCTCACTGCACACATATTCTCGAAGCTTGCCATCCGCCAGAATAATTTAGTGAATCATTGAAAATTTGGCCGATTATCTTATTGTATGAGTGAGTCTGGCCAAAGGCCAGTGGACCCGGCTATATTGATTAAAAACCCAAATCGTTTTAAGTTCAGCTTAAAGTTCATAGTGTCCGTTCCTTGTCACATAATGGAAAGCAATTTGAGAAGCGATTAGCGAAACTGGAAGGCGCCCAATACCAAGGTGGTACAACACAAGCATTCAGTTAATCGGTTTCTTCTGTGCCAGTAAATGCTTCTTGCCCTCAGGAGGCGCTAAAAGTGATTTCTTGTGTATGGAGCTCATTTTTTATTTTATTCCTTACCATCAAACGTTAAAGTGGCAATCAAGCAATTCAAGCTATACAATTTGTTGATTCGTATCGTGTTATAAATTTTAATTGAATATAAATTATTTATTTATTGCTTGCTTATGATTACGATTTATAACGGCAGTCTTATAGATGAAGTTGATGTGTGAGACGTAAACTACGCAATTGAACGAACTGTGTGCCTAGATTCTTCTGATGTTGACTTGCTGACTGACACTAGACTGGACAATAAGATACGATATCATTACATAGAAATATATTTCATAGTAACTGCAGCTTCCTAAAGCAAGTAAACTAAAAATTCTTCATTCCTTAAACCTTGAGATTGAAGTCGAATGGATTAGATTTCTGTCATTTAAGGGAATCACGCTTCCATCCCCAAGAAATGCAGCAATGCTGACGAAGAAGAATAAAGACGGTCAAAATTTTACTGACGGGGTGGTTGGAAAATATGTCAAAAAGGAAACGCCCCCTATCGTATCACGTAAGTTATATGCTGGAATGCCTGATGCGAATATTTTGCTCAAATGAAACCACTTATTTCAATTTGATTAACAAATTTTTCTGTATTGTTTACTGGTTAGTAATCAATGTTTGGACACCTGATAACGCGAACTCCAAAAAGGCAGCCAAGCGAGCGACTAAAAGTGGCAACAAGGAAGGCTTGCAAGGTGCAACAGAAAATCACTATGAAAATCTTCCTTGCCAGCAATCCCATAAAACATTGTATCAGCATCAGCATCATGTGTCGAATATGAGTGGATCTGGTCCTAGCGATCTACGTATGTATAGCAGCTCTGCATCGCAACCGGATGACAACCTCAACTTTTATAGTACTAATGGCGCCCAAGTAGTCGTCAATTGCTACGCAAATACTTCGTTTGATAGTCAAAATCAAGTTCCATCATATCAAGATTTACCGCAGGTAGATTATAAGCTTTATTGTTGTTTTTACCATTTATCACGTGTTATGTCATGTCATATTTTTCTTCACGTTAATATCTACCAATGCCCTAGTCTATGCCAATCGCACGTCTTGGGACATTTTCAAACTCTTATGTTAACTTGAGTGAAATGGAAGCAGGCAAAAGTAGATTGCAGGCAGCTTTAGAATGTCAACCTAAAAGTAAGTATTCGTCCGGGCGTCATCTCGAATCGAACCGTCAAGTCAACTTATATGAATTTAAATTAAAGTCATGTTCGTTTTTGATATTTGACCACAGGTCGAAGTTACGAGGATTTACCTTTACCATCTGGATGGTCTGTTGAAAGTATTAATACAAGTGGACGAAAGTATTATGTGGATCATAACACGCAGACCACTCATTGGTCACATCCACTTGCAAAAGAAGGGTTGCCTACTGGGTGGGAGCGAGTTGAATCATCAGGATATGGAGTTTATTATGTGAAGTAAGAGATTATTGATGGTTTGATATATGTATGACATAGCTTTCCTTCAGGCACACATGCAGGCCTAATTAATCACCATAATTTTACAGCCATATTACAAGGCAAGCTCAATACGAACATCCATGTGCACCTGTGTATTACGCTATGTCGCACCCAAGAATGAACTCTCCTTTCAATGCAACAAGTGACAGTCCCCTGTACTCTAATCTTTGTTTCACATCCAAGCCTCAAGAGAGAGGTTTTCAAGAAATCCAGCAGCCATTGAGACGGTACAGTCATGATCGTTTCGACCCTCAAATGGTTCAGCATATTGATTTCAAACCTCCATCTGTTCTTGTTCCTGGCTTCCCGTATCACCTGCAAGGTTTGGAGTGTTTTTTACGCTCATTATTTTTCCTTAGTTCATTAGTTCCTTCCTGTAAATATAATATTTGATTAAGTATATGATATTGGATTTTCTCCCGTAGATATTCCCGAATGGTTGAAAGTGTATTTCAAAGCTTCGTCAGACCACGACAATAAATTAAAATGGGCTCTCTTCCGTATTCCACAATTAGACGAGTTCGACACTATGCTGAAGCGGCTATTTAGGAACGACTTAGAACAAGTTGTTATGAGCTATGAAGTATTAAGGTAATAATTTTATGAATGAATTGACTTTAACTTATATTATCTGCTATGAAGAGTCTATCGCAACAGGTACGTGTAATTTCAAATATTAAAAAATTAATGGCAATAAGTTTTATCAACTGAATTTATTTATTTGACTGACTGATTGTGTACTCCATTATTTTAATTTATTTATCGGACACGAACTGTACTTGTGCTAGATTAAGATTGCATTTGTAAATTGAGTTTGATTGATGAGTTTGATCCTTCTGCCATTAACTAATAAACCAATAATTTTTTTATTCCAGACTTGCCATATTTCAAGAAATGGAGCATAGACGGAAAGCTCCTGAAATTCTGAAACGAGTGGCCTTGGCACAAAGTTTTGAGACTAACGTCTAAAGTTAGGTTTAATACAACCGTGACTGTGAATTGTATAGTTTTTAGCGAAACAGATAAGATGTAATAATTCTTTTGAAGATGATTTTAATGTTGAGCAAGAGCAAGTGGAATGTAAATGTGATGCGCAGATTTTAATTTTATGTGCCTTGCCTTAGGCCTTAAAAATGGAAACGTATCTAATGATGACAATTTTTTTGACGAAAATAGTTAGCCACAACGGCTGGTGTTAGTAATAAATGACGAAATCAGATGTCCATTTATTCGAACCAAAAACTTACAGAAAAGCTAGGGGATAATGATTTAACAAAATGCCACCACTTAGGAGGAATGTACAACATCATTCCTGGTTCTAGTAAAATATCATAATATTTGGCAAGCTTTAGTTCTGGATAATCTACAAATGCATTGGGATCTTCTATGTTGATTTGACTAGTATTAAAAAGTAGAGTATCTGGTGGATGAGGGTTTAGTGCCACAGATTCTGATGGAGGATATAATCTTACAAATTTTTTTCCAAAGATTTGGGACAGCAAATTATGTTTTGGGTCGTAATGAGTTGGTGACACTGTGTTAGCAGGACCAAACCAGGCATTTATATCCACGCAGTCGTTGTCAGTTCCCAGAAAACAATATTCTGGAATACGGATGTCATCCATTAGTTCTGGAATCTGCATTTATTTTTATTATGCATTTATTTTGTCTAATTTTTTCGTTTTTCAATTTCTGTTTGTTGATGGAATATTTTGGCTATCTTAAACTGACTTTCATCGTAATTAATCAAAGTTAAACAAATACCTGTGAGAATAAGTTATGCTGAGCAATGTAACCAACTTTGGATGATTCACTCTCACTGCTAGTAGTCATAGTCATATACGCTGATGCGAATTCTCCGACAGTCATGAGCTTTTGCGTCCAATCCTGTGAAGTATAGTGGGATCCTATTTCAACAGGCACAGTTCGAAATTGACAGACCTGTATCAAAAAACACAGTTAATAGTTATTGGGGTGACAAGTGGTAATATTACCATTCAGTCATTCTGTGGAATATGTACCTGAAGAATATGCTCCACATTCCATTTATTAAACGCCGGCCAATGAGCCATGGCGTCCGAAATTAAAAGCGGAGTTTGCTCTTTCATGAACGTAAAAAATCTTTCAAGAGATGGTCTACTGTCTTGACTTATCTGACAAGATGTGCTAATGTTTTGTGGAGGAATATACTTATTTGGCATCGGTGTGGGCATTGTTGTAGCTTCAGGAATGCTAGAAGGATTTGATGACGCTGATATGTGCAAATGAGACATACATGCTGCTTTTGATAAAAACTTGCAAAAGACAGCGTCCCCCATGAGCAAAGCTTGGTCACACAATCGCAGCATTTCCATAATTTCTGGTTTTTTCGTCAAAGTCATAAGGCAAATCTAGTTGCAAAAAGAGGTGGTGAACTTCAAAACTATTCAGTACACATCAACACTTGCGTCAGTAAAAAGTACCTTTAAAGATGAGACATGGCAATACGCAATTCTCAGCTCAATGGACACTGATCGCCAATGACCAATATTAAGTTGCTCCCGAATGTGATCCAACAACAGAGATAAAAGTTGAACATTCTTTTCAACGCATTCTTTCTCAGCTTCCGTTAAACTCATAAAATCCCATGCATGATGTTGAGCTAGAGCTCTTCCTTGCAAAAATTTCAAGAAATTTTCACACTCATCTACAATAACTTTTTGGGTTGGACTATTTGTGAAATCCAAATTCCTATATGCATTTTTAGATTCATCTCTACATAAAAAGTACAGGGTTAGCAAATCGTCGAATTCGAACATGACTGTCCTAAGTGAAGGAAATGAACTGACGAAGAGAGAGGCGCTTTGAAATCTTTCGGAATCACTCAAACCAAACGCTATATCATTTTATTTCATTTCTTCAGTAGTAAATTCCCTATATTTTGAATTGTTGAATTTTTTTAACTTGCCTCTTGTCACCTGCACCTCCAATCGGCGGATTTGCCAGACTCAAAGAAACTAAAACTTAAGAAAATCTTTCAATCTAGATTCTAGATCGTAAGCTTTTGTTTATTATTCCGATCTATGATCAGTATTTTTTCGCGCAGAATTTTTACATTTCAACTCAATGATTGGACGTTTTCACTAGCTGATGTTCACAGTACTACAGGACGCCAGTTGTTCTACGCGTCAATTCTGAAACAGTTACGCGAGCACCTTAGTGTGACTATAGTGAATTAAGTGTATAAGCCAACCCTACTCTTCAAGTACAAATATATACGCTTGAAATTGAAACATTGACTGGCGTATAACCTAGACATTGCGTACAAGTGCGGCGTTTTTAGTTACCTCCATTCCTTTCTTTTCATTTCCAGTCGCTGTTGTCGTTGTGTACGTACAGTGTTGTACAGTCAATCTCAGCCTCTCAATTGACGTTAATATTTAAGTTTAATAAACTATAACCACGTCAGTGAATAGACTATCTGTACCACCGTAGTCAACGCAAAGTTCAACTTCATTACTGATTGCTGATTTTAACTAGGTAAGGGTATTTTTCCGTTAGCTATTTTGATTTTGATTGTCATCTCCCAACTCTTGGCTTAAGACCGGCATGCCATTTTTAATCTTAATCCATGTTGCTAACTAAAGAATGTGATTGTATTGTATTAGAGTAGAAAACCACAGTCATGGACGGCAATGATGATAACCACAATGATGGGGGCGGTGGAAAAAAGAGGCCTAATGATGGCGATTATTCTGGAAGCCCTTCCAAAAAACCAAGCTTTCAAAATGGTATGACAAAAGAAACTATTGTATTAGTTTTCCTTATTTATGTCTGGAATTTTTAAACATACAGATCCAGAAGCCGTATACCTGAAATTTATGGTTCCACAAGCGACTGCTGGGTCGGTCATTGGAAAAGGTGGACAGAATATTACGGACTTACAAAGAGAATACAATGTTCACATTCGCATGTCAAAGGCGAATGACGTCTTCCCAGGTACATTGTTGGAAAATTATAAGAGGATTCCATTGTAATCTTTAACCGTTTGAAAAAGTTGGCAGTAATTATTTGACTATTTTGCCGTTCACTTTCTAGGAACTGACAACAGAGTTGCTATAATGTCTGGAAAAGTTTCAAGTGTGTTGATTGCCACAATGGTCATCTTTAAGAGAATGACTTCACCGTCAGACTTGTTTCCAAAAAATCCACGTCCAAAGTCTGTCTCCGACAAGGAGGTATGTATCTGTTGAGTCTCAACTGGTGATGGTCAATTATTTTGTGGCTACACGCTTTCCTTTTTCGCAGCTCTCTCTAATAGTGCCACAAGCGACTGCAGGCCTAATCATTGGCAAAGGCGGTAGCCGGGTCAAAAGCATTCAAGAAGAATCAAATTGTCACATCAACCTAACTCAGAAAAATGAGCAGCTTCCAACTAATGAGCGGGTTGTAACGATCCAAAACAATGAAAGTAAGTCAATTCTATAGATTGTCAATTTTTGAAAAAAAAATCCCAAAAATATCATTTTTCAACAAATCTTAATTGAGCCGATCGAAGTAACCACGTTATAGGAATCAACAAAATAATGCAAAATATTATCATTGTCATTAAAATAAGGGTGAAAATGTACATTATCCTAGTCTAGGCTTTTGGTGATAGAATTTCTACTTTCTGTTTGTGTAAAAAAAAATTTCGCAGGTGATCCGGATAACATCGAGAAAGCCTTGAAAATGATACTGGAAATTATCAAAGGAGATCCACAAAGCTCATCTTGTCTCACAATAAATTACTCCAACGCTGGTAACCATGTTAATCACCGAGATGAGTATGTTGATGACTATGGGGAAGACAAAGGATATTCTGACAGGGGAAGAAATGGAGGCGGTGGTGGTGGTACATATTATTTTATTTCTACTTAATTTTGTCTCACGTATTTTTCCAGTTTAATTTTATTCTAATGATTTCATAGGAAGGAGTTGGAATCGAGGAGGCGGAGGTGGAGGAGGAGGTGGTGGTGGTGGACAGATGTCTGGAGGTGGGGGCCCACCTCAAAACGCTCAGTCTTTAGGAGGGGGAGGCGGTGGGGGTGGAGGAGGTTCCACATCGGGCTACCCTCCTCAAGTGCACTTTTGGTGTACATTTGCGGGGCCTCCGATTGCAAATGGTCATACCCCACCTCCGCATATGCAGGAGGGCATGAAAGCATATTTACTGAATGTTGGATACCCCCCCAAAGCTATTCAGGAAATCATCGCTGCAGCAAACTTATTAGCCTCTTATGGGATTCTCAAACCAGGAAATATCTCAGTGTTTAACGCTCCTCAATTTCAAATGAACCCTTTCAATACTATGGGTAGTGGAGATGGTGTCACTGGTGGAATGGGTGGTGGCAACATGGGGGGAATGGGAGGAGGTGGTGGTGGGGGCGGTGGTGGTGGCGGAATGGACGGCTGGAATAATACAATGAACATGTTTATGAAACAGTTCCAGCAAGGCTCTAATAATAATAGAGGGTAAGATAACGACTAAAAACTATGATAATCAAAAAATTTAAAACTTTGTAACTCTCGCAGTCAGTACAAATAAATGTGTTCTGAAAATTATAAAACTTTTATGCTACTTTTCTAGGGGATTTGGTGACTCAGGTTATATGAGCGGAATGGGAGGTGGTTCTGGTATGAACTCCAGCATGGGTGGATTCAAAAATGACAACGGGAACGATAAGGTTAGTTAATCATCAAAATAAATAACCATGTATATGTTTATGAAATTAACGTTATAGACGTGCGAACGGATCACCACACATTGAGCAATTCACCTCTAAAATTAAAATTGTATTGCATATGCGTCATATACTTGCGATCCAGTGCTTGCTATGCTATTCATTAAATATACATTGCATGTTGACTTCGGATGGTTCATTCAGTTGAATTATGTGTAGTCAAAAGTCGCAAATATACAATTTTCGAGAAGAAGGTTGTAGCAGGTAATCATGTAATGAATTTACGCAGTTATGACTTCAGATCAGATAATGTTTGTTTAACCTGAGTTCATGAAAAATTGTTTCTGTTCATGGCGAGGAAACTGAAAGCGCATGCGAAATAGAGGTCATGGTCATAATGGTGACAACTAAATGCGTATTACGAGTTTATAAGGAAGAACGGAATGCGGATCATTTCAAATTGAACGTGTTGTATAATTGGCTGCTTCGTTTTTTATTTTAAGCAGAGGCGTTTTTGATGGGAAGGCAAGAAATTGGCATAATGGTGACACGAAGAAATCCAGAAAGGAAGGAGCATAATTGGCTTCATTAAATTGAATGAGATTCATCATTGCAGCATCCTCTTAAAATGGTCCATCCCTCTATAAAAAACACAAGTTACATTTAATTTTTTTCATGCTTAAGATTATTGTCATTCATTGTTACAGATACAACTACTGTATGATACACTTTTATTGCTAACTCTGTTATGAATGGTTATATCATAGAAGTAGATATTTACATATACACATATATGTCTTTGGTCTCTGTCAATTGTAAACCTTTAGTTTTCAAGTTAAAGGTGTGATTGCCAACTTATTGCTGTGCGGCAGAATAAATTGTATATAGTGCATTTGGGCTAGGGGAAGAAGAAATCATTAACATTTAATGTATTACCTTTAACATTACCACCTTCATATCCGTTTAGGAATATAGAATAGTATTAATCTTACTGTTAATTTCATTCTATACTCACGATGAGTATTGATTTACCATTGTTATAGTTTGAATCAAATTATATTTGAATCACATCAGGCTACAAAGCAAGTTTCTTTGTGTAACAACAATAGTAACCAACAACTAAGCAGCATAATTTGGATTTTAAGTTGATATTTGAAAAAAAGTAGTGTCTTTCTTTATCCATCGTTTGTTGTTATCTTACTCCTCAATTATACTTAGTGAATGCCGATATGCAATACTGCTGATTTTGAGAGGACAGGTGGGATTATTGCATTCAGGCTTCACAATTATTAAATTATTGTTTGCTGTACTTTTACGATCTTATGTGCAGGAATAAACATTCAGGCATTTTGGTTTAAGGAAATTAAGTTTGAGACTTCATTTTTGTCTGAAGCGCATCATCATGTTATGCATAGTGGTTAGTGATATTAACATTGTTTGTTTCATTGAACTGGAACTGGAACTTATGTCCACCATTCGCGTAACTGTCACTAAATTTCTTATACAGTGTTTCATCATCCATCCTCATCTCTAATTGGACGTGGGTATCATCTTAACTTAAAACATGTTATATGCTTTTACATACAATTATTGAAGTTTTCTATAGTGATAGCTAAGGGTCTGCTTCTCTTTCCATATTCATGCTTGAAACGTCTTGGCATATTTCGAATTTTCAAGCACATGCATTATATTTGTTTGTTTTTGTTTCGAAATCTTGTGGTTGTGGTACATTCAATGTCCACTTATTTCCATTTCAGTTTTGAATACTAAATTTACTGCTGTAGGATCCATGCTTAGAATTTTTACTTAATCTCATTTTATTTCAAGAACCCTTTTGGACTGCGCTAAAGAAGTGAAACAGCCTTTTGAACTGAAAAATTCTCTAATGCGCAAAATAGTAAAAGTGGATCTTTCAGTCCAAACTTGTAACGTTAAGAGGTGCGTGGATTCATTTATTTTCATTTTATAAATATTTTTATATTTGATTCTAAATCTCTGTTTTCATTTTTTTATACATATACAGAATTGTTACTGTGGCTTTCTTGGAACTCTCATTTGTGACCTGTCCCCTGTCCCTGGACTTCAGGCCGAAGTTCACTGGTTTGATGATTAACTGTCGATATTACTACATAACAAATTGATATTTCCAGCTCCAGCCAGAGCCAAGTCTGTTAAACGTGTCTATTGCATGCACTTAAAGTAATCAGCAAAAGACAGATGCTGTATATAATGCTATTAAAGTGATTCTACCACTATAAAAGAAGAACTATGAACTGTGTATTTATATTTTTTTAAATAAAAGGATCTAAAATCTTGATATTGTGCAGTTATATTATTGCGAATCTATGTCCACAAAAAGCTAACTAAAATGCAAAAAATACCAATGCAAAAATAAATTTAGTCTCACAGTGAAGATGAACCATGAAATTGTCATATTATGTCAATGTTACTCAGTTACTTGTCCTTCAAGAAGATCAACTAAAAATTCGTACTACCATAAATCAGAAAAAAAACACTGCATGCAGATCTTTATTTATATAAAGACCTTATCAAAGACTTAAATTTATGAGTATATATTATCAATCGACTTTAATGAAACACCAAGCGTTTTACATCATTTGTCATAAAATTGTTTTATAAATTGTTTATATATTGAATTAACAAAACATATTTACATATTTACAAAGTAAAACTAATATTTTATTACCCTAAACCCTAAACCAACTATTTAAAAGTCTAAAACTCACTACAAATCGGTACGCTACAAAAACCAGTTATGATTTCGTCTGATTCTGATTGGCACATGATAGCAACGTAGACTACAGACAAAATAATCGGAACACTTCTACTGGACACTAGACTAATACTTTGAATGTAAATGAGGAAATACTATACATGTATTTAACTTGGTGGATCTTATAATTATAACATCCTGATTAGCAACTTACTCTCACTTCTTTCTCAATCTTTTCGGGGGACTCCAACGAAGACAACAAGGATCAACAATCAATCGAGGTTTTTTCCACTGACACGTCTTCATATGCTCTTCAACAAGCTTAGGTGTGACACAGATGACATGCTGGCCTTTCCAATACTTGACCATATTTAAGGATTGTAAGGTGGATATGATGTCTGTTTGTGCGATTGATGTCATATTTGATAAATCTTTAATTGAAAGAATTCCTCTGAAGTCTCGCAATATCTCCAAAATTATCCAGCTCCAATACGAGCGGTAGGATAACTTGCCTGACAAGTAAACCGTTAAATTAGTTGAGGTTAGTTATTCATTAAATAAAAATATGCAAAAAGGATAACAACTTACCTAAATCAGATAACGGTTTTTCGGGAGAGCCCACTGCATTTTCAATCTTGGAAAGTTCATAGCTAAAAGCGATAAGTAGTTTTCCGTATCCCTTTCTTTGAAACGGTGGCAGAATCAGGATACAAGCCACGTTGTTTCCATCTGGACTTTCCTTTTCCTTGGAAAAATATCCAACAATGTGAGCACCGCTTTTGTCCACTTCGCATAATATATAGAAAAGGAAAGGCTCCACATCGAAATACAGGGTTTTATGATCCAAGAATAGTTTTGCAAGTAAGCAGAGATTTTGGCAATATATTTTGTAGTCTCTGCCATCTGTTTCATAGATGGAAATCGTGCCCTGGTGACAGTATAACGATTAAAATAATTAAATTCTGAAAACCGATGTGGGCACTAGCAGGAGTTATTGTAGAATGATCATAAATCAGCATGCTATTTTACCTTTCTATAAATTTCCCTTCCCAATGGTTGGCGTAAAGGGCACTGGTTTAAATGTGAAAAGAACGTCGACTCCAGCCTCATGTATTTCAGGCAAAACTCACAAACCCATAATTTGCTAACTTTTCCGTATTCCTCAGGATATGGACTAAAATACCATGCATCGATTTCATACCTTCCGAACTGGATCTTGTCGATATATTTAACCTAAAGTGATGAATGCACAATAGGAACAAATGGTAGAGACAACACGCTTTAAAATTATTTAACAAAAACAAATGTTAGTTTTATTAAATTATCCCTCTGCTTACTTTAGTAATGGCCTCGTGCTCTCTTTCCAAAGCAGCTGTGGTGGGATCCATGTCTTCAATTGCTTTTTGAACATGATTGATTTCATCATGTTTTCTTTTCTGGTTACGGGTAACTTTTCGATCGGAAGAGGTATTCGGAGCAGCAGTACCTGGTTTATCCACCTTTGGTTTATTTAACATCGAATTTTCAACGGCAAATTTAGATCGCATGACCCTTTCTCGCGGTACCCATTCGTCGAGCCTGCGGTCATAGCCTTCGTAATGAACGTAATATTCAAAGCAGTTATCGTCATCTTCCTTTTCCCGAATGTGAATAATTTCAGCAGGATCTAAATTAATATATAATGAGAATGTACACCACTTAAATCAAACAAATAGCTAAAATAAACGGGACAGATTGCAGTATTTGGGGAGATGTTCAAATCGCCACCACCATCGCCACAAATACCACCACCACCATCGCCACAGTGAAAAGACTTTTGGTTAACCGACTTCGGCGATTTCAGAACCCACCCAAGGCTTTCCCAGCTCTCTTCTACACTCGGGCTTGTGCTCGACAGGCCTCCCCACTCCCCCCTCGGCCAGATTAGAAATAATCCTCCAGGATGGGTGGAGCTCCTCCATATCGGGCGAAGCCTTTTGGCGTCGCAGTTAAAATTAACAATAATCAGAGGTCTCAGAGTCTCACATGTTTCTCCTTTACGGACGGAATTCGTAATAATTTTTTATGGTTTGAAGGTGGCGGTGGTGGTGGCGATTTGAACATCTCTCCAAATATTGCAATCCCTCCAATAAACGACTCTTCATGTCCTCAAAGTGGCAAACGCCATATCCAAGTGATTTAAGTTTGGCCCTACGCCCTAGCTTAATTCCACGCAAAAATTTTGAAGCTCAGCCCCACCCTGTGCCCGGAACAGAGCGGAGCTAACTTACATGACTAGCCATATTAAAACAATAATGCACATATGTATATAAAGCTAGAATGAGAAACGTACACCACTGATCGTCAATTCTACGAGCCAAATAATGCTCTCCAATCTCTAGCGGCGTTTCTTCACTTTGAGACGTTTTTCTTTCCCGATCCATGTCGTCTGATTCGGTGCTCGCTTCGTCATCTACAGCTTCATTATCTTTATCTTCATCCGAAGACGAAGACTCTTCTTTCACAGGCCCATGACAAACGTTCTCCTTATCCTCTCCTTCTCTGGACTCAGGGGGACTCATTTTGACAACTAAGAGTCACAGATAACACATTAAATATTCATTTCAAGAATTTTAATTATAATAACGTTTCTTCTTGCTTATGCTTTTAATCAGGGGACACGTTAAAGTTTTTTATTTTGATAATTTTGAACTCAACGTTTTCATTTAATAAGCAGTAAAACAAAATTATTCTTTTCCCGCGTTATATAGATGCTTCTCTTTTCGATGCCACAACTTGTACACAAATTCACTGTATGAGTCTCCAGTGAAACCGTTTCGCTTCGCAGCTCGCTAGCACGCCCAGCCGAATGAGCATATCAGCAATCAGCAATGAGTCACAGCATGGACGACGCCCTAATGTTCACACGCGTATACCGTCGCAGTAATTTTAGAAGACAAAAGCGTTATAAAACTTAATGATTCAATATATTAACAACACATATAAAAAGTAATAAACCTCAGCAAGAGGGTATTACGACGAAGCCGGGTTAGGAATTATTTATGTTAATATTACAAAAAACCAGTAATAATAATTAGGGGTTTTTATCGTTTTTCGGTAGTCTCATCAGCTAGTCTT
>Ga0210040_10006897_pt1 | contig 13949 bp, 17 predicted proteins | sample CryGeyCG12114_NA_FD_185462 | JGI IMG/M metagenome (GOLD analysis project Ga0210040, IMG submission 185462) | Groundwater microbial communities from aquifer - Crystal Geyser CG19_WC_8/21/14_NA (SPAdes) (version 2) | ecosystem: Environmental > Aquatic > Deep subsurface > Groundwater | place: USA... | reverse complement strand
CGGCGTCGCCGACCCCGACGAGCAGCAGCCGCTCGCGCGGGCCCTCCCCCGGCAGCGGCACCGCCACGAGCTCGGCGGCCGCACCGTCGGCGCTCTCGCGCCGCAGCAGGCCGGGCAGGTCGGGGCCGTCGGGCGCGGCGGCGGCGAGCGCGGCACCCTCCTCGCCCTGTCCGGGGCGCGTCGGCAGGGCGAGGACGGCCGCGTCCGCGGGCACGTCCGCCGTCAGCGCGACGGTGAGCAGATCAGGTGCCGGCACGGGCTTCCTCTCGAGCAGCGGGCCCGCCCGGGCTGGGGCGGGGGTCGTGCGTACGGGCACGGGAACAGGACCGGCCGGCTCCAGCACGCGCTGGGGCCGGCCGGGACCGCTGTGCGGGGCTAGGAGACGACAGCGTGGAGAGCGTCGCCCAGGGCGCCGGCCTCCTCCGCGTTGAGTTCGACGACGAGTCGCCCGCCACCCTCCAGGGGTACGCGCATGACGATGCCGCGACCCTCCTTGGTGACCTCGAGCGGACCGTCGCCCGTCCGCGGCTTCATGGCCGCCATCCGACCAACCTCCCAGATCTCGTGTACCCCCGCCCAGTGCAGGCGGAGCGTGTGCGTCCATCCTCCCGCATGCAGCGCCGAAGCGGTAGCCGCCTCCCCCGTCCGGCCCCGCCGACGGCCCCCGGGCGCGCTGCGGGCACACTGCTGCTGCCCGCCGTCCCGGCCCGAGGAGCCCTCGCGATGACCGAGCCCGTCCTGCTCAGCACCACGGGTGCGGTCGCCACGGTGACCCTCAACCGCCCCGAGCACATGAACTCGCTGACGGCCGAGGCCAAGACGGCGCTGCTGCAGGCCGTCCGCGCTGCCGCGGCGGACGACGGGGTGCGCGCCGTGGTCCTGGCCGGCAGCGGCCGGGCGTTCTGCGTCGGGCAGGACCTGCGCGAGCACGGCGCCCTGCTCGAGAGCGGCTCCACGGCGCCGCTGTCCACGGTGCGGGAGCACTACAACCCCCTGGTCCGCGCGCTCGCCGGCATGGACAAGCCCGTCGTGGCGGCGGTGAACGGCACAGCCGCGGGAGCGGGGCTGGGCCTCGCGTGCGCCTGCGACTTCCGCATCGGCGCCGCGGGCAGCCGCTACACGACCGCCTTCACCGGCATCGGGCTCACGGCCGACTCCGGCCTGTCGTGGACCCTGCCGCGCCTGGTCGGGGCGGCCAGGGCGACCGCGCTGCTGATGCTGGCGGAGCCGTTCACGACGGAGCAGGCCATGGACATGGGGCTGCTCACCGCCGTCGTGCCGCCCGAGCAGGTGCTGCCCGCCGCGACCGAGCTCGCCGCACGGCTCGCCGCCGGGCCGACGGTGGCGTACGCCGCGCTGAAGCAGTCGCTGCGTGTGGGGGCGAGCTCCACGCTGGACGAGGCGCTGGACGAGGAGGAGCTGCAGCAGACCCGGGCGGGCGCGACGCAGGACCACCGGGCGGCGGTGCAGAGCTTCCTCATCAAGCAGGCCCCCGTCTTCGCCGGCCGCTAGCCCGTCGCTGGGCCCCCGCTCCGCCCGCACCCCCTCCCGCTCGTCGCACTCCCTCCGCCGCGGGCGCCCCCCGCTCGTCGCGCTCCCTCCGGTGATCCAGGGCGCGCTGTTGTCGCTCTGGCAACAGCAGCGCGCCCTGGATCACGCAGGCTGGGAGACGCGAGCAGCCCGTGGCGAGCAGTCAGGCGCTGGGCGCTGGGCGCCGGGCAGCAGGCGGGTGCGGGCAGCAGCCCGGTCAGGCGGCGGGCGCGGGGCGGCCGGCCTCGACCCAGCGGGCGAAGCGGCGCAGCGACAGCTGCACCCCCGCCGCGAACAGCGGGCGCACCAGCGGCCACCCGATGCGCCCGAGCACCCCGAGCGGCAGGTCGAGGTCCTCGCGCCACACGAACACGGCCGCGTCCGGCCCGCGCTCCTCGACCTCGAACGCGCCGGTCCCCCTGACCACCCGGCCGGTGTGCCGGACGTGGCACAGCCTTGGCGGCTCCCAGCGGGTGATCTCCATCGTGTCGAGGAAGCCGAGCGGACCGAGCCCGGTGAACGCCTCGATGCCGCCGCCCACCCCGACGCCGCGCTGTGCGGTGCCGCGCACCCGGGTGCCGAGCATCCAGCTGCCCTGCGCGTCCCAGTCGACCGCCCCGGCGAACACCTCGGCTGCGGGGGCGGCGACGGGCACGGTCAGCACGAGGGTGGCGGTCACCGTCGCAGGCTCTCCGCACGCCGTCCGTCCCGCCACCTGGCGAGCCGGCCGAGCAGGCCCGTGCCCTGCTCGGGGGCGGCGGCCCCCGGGGGGACGACCGTGGGCTCGTCGGTGTGCACCGGCTCGGGGAACGGGACGGGCGCGGGGGGCTCGGCGCCGGGCCGGACCTCCACGTCGGGCAGCGGCGGCACCTGCTCGTCCGGGGCAGGTGCCTGCCCGTCCGGCGCGGGCACGGCCACGGCAGGGGCCGGTACGGCCACCGGGGCGGCAGGCACGGCCACCGAAGAGGCAGGCACTCCGACCGAGGCGGCAGGCCCGGCGCCCTGAGAGGCAGGTACGGCCACGGACCCGTGGGCGGAGGACGCCGCGGACGTCTCGACCGGGCCGGGAGTGGCGCCCGGGACGGCAGCAGCCTCGCCCTGCCGCCCCGCCAGCGCGTCCTCCAGCTCGCGCAGCCGGTCGTCCCGCGCGTGCAGCTCCGCGCCGAGCCGGTCCAGCACCTCGTCGACCTGCGCCATGCGGTAGCCCCGCAGCGCCATCCCGAACCGCACCCCGCCCAGGTCCCGCGCCTGCAGCGGCCCGGCGGGCAGTGCCAGGTCGGCGCGGTCGGGCGGGGCGTCGACGAGCACCTCCCCGTCGCGGGTCGCGACCGCGGCGCATCCGAACAGCACGACGAGGACGCCGAGCACGGCGAGGAGGGTCACCACGCGTCGATGGTGCCAGACGCGGTGCGACCGGTCGGGGCTCAACCAGCCGGGAACGGGCACGCCTGGAGGACACCCTCCCCTGACCCCGGGAACACCGATGACCCCGACGACCCCGTCGCCCGCCGACAGCATCGACCTCGACGCCCCGCTCGCCGTCGACGTCGCCCCCGCCCCGCACAGCGCGAGCGGGGAGCAGGTGCCCACACGTGACCTGGAGGGCCTGGCGCCCCCGGCCCGGCCGGCCCGGCGCTGGACGCCCAAGCGCGTCGTCATCACCCCGGCCGCCCTGGACCAGCCGCACGGGCTGCGCATCGTCGAGCGCGTCGAGGCCGCCGGGATCGAGGTCGAGCGGCTGAAGGCCAACCGCCTGACCGGCGTGCGCGGCGCCGACGAGCGGCAGACGTACGCGCTGGCCAAGGCGACGATGGCGATCGTGGTGAGCCCGCCGAGCCGCCGCAAGCTCCAGCCCATCTCCCCCAGCGCCGACTGGCGGTTCGACCTCGCCGAGGGCTGCCCGGCGCACTGCCAGTACTGCTACCTGGCCGGGTCGCTGTCCGGCCCGCCCGTCACCAGGGTGTACGCCGACCTGGACGACATCCTCGCCGGCCTCGCGCCGTACGAGGGGCAGGGCACGGTGACCAGCCGCAGCGCGAAGCGGGCGGACGAGGGCACCACGTTCGAGGCCTCCTGCTACACCGACCCGCTGGCGCTGGAGCACCTGACGGGCAGCTGGAAGCGGGCGGTCGAGCACTTCGGGCAGTGGGAGGCGCCGGTGCAGCTGCGCTGGACCACCAAGTACGACGACGTCGCGTCCTTCGTCGGGCTGCCCCACGCCGGCCGTACACGGGTGCGCTTCAGCGTGAACTGCCTGCCGGTCACCCAGCGCATGGAGGGCGGGACGAGCAAGGTCGAGGACCGCCTCGCGGCGCTGCGCCGGCTGGCGCTGGACGGCTACCCGGTCGGCCTGACCATGGCGCCGCTCATGCCGCTGCCGGACTGGCGGGAGCACTACGGGCACCTGCTCGACCTCGTGGAGCAGGCCGTGGACGGGGTGCCGGGCCTGGACCTGACGGCCGAGCTCATCACCCACCGGTTCACGCCGGGCAGCAAGGAGGTGCTGATGGGCTGGTACCCGCGGACCAAGCTGGAGATGGACGAGGCGCAGCGCACCCAGAAGCGCGGCAAGTTCGGCGGCGTGAAGTACGTCTACCCCAAGCAGGTCATGGCCGAGCTGCGCGGCTGGTTCGAGGGCGAGCTGGCCCGCCGCCTGCCGTCCTGCCGCGTCCTGTACTGGACCTGACACACCGCGTTCATCTGCCGGTCCCCCGCCCCTCGTCGGACGGTCGGGCGCAGCGGGTGCTGTCGAGCTGTTCGCCATCACCGGTCCGTGGGGGCGTCCCAGCAACGCCCGCTGACCCGCCCGCGCGACGGCGCCGCCCCACTGCTCCGGGGGCGGCGCCGTCGCGGCTACAGCTCGGCCTCCAGCGCCTCCAGCGCCTCCTGCGGGTCCACCGGCAGGCGTACGGGCGCGGCCAGCCCCGCCTCCACCGCGTCGAGCGCCTCGGTGACGCTCGAGGTCCACACCAGCGCCTGCGCCGCGGCGGGCCGCACGAAGCCGCGATCCACCATGAGGTCGACCTGCGCGCGCAGCGGGGCGTAGAGCCCGTCGACGTCCAGCGCCACCACCGGCTTGGCGTGCAGGCCCAGCAACCGGGCGACCCAGACCTCGCTGAGCTCCTCCAGGGTGCCGAGCCCGCCCGGCAGCGTCAGGAACGCGTCGGACCGGCTGTCCATCAGCCCCTTGCGCGTGCGCATGTCGTCCACCACGAGCAGCTCGTCGCAGTCGCGGTCGCCCACCTCGAGCGCGAGCAGCGCCTCGGGGATCACGCCGACGGTCCGGGCGCCGCCCGCCCTGGCGGCCCGGGCGACGGCGCCCATCATGGACAGCCGGCCCCCGCCGGACACCAGCGTGTGCCCGCGCCGGGCGATCTCCGCCCCGACCTGTGCGGCCAGCTCGACGTACCTGTCGTCGATCAGCGGGCTCGAGGCGCAGAAGACGCAGACGGCCGCCACTCAGTCGACCGTCTCGTCCCCGCTGGCCGCCGGCAGGCCGGCCGCCTCCGCGGACGCGATGAGCTCCAGCGCCTCGTCGACGTCGTCGGTGAGGTGCAGCAGGTCGAGGTCCTTCGCCGAGAGGTAGCCGTGCTCGAGCATCGTGCCGCGCAGCCAGTCGATCAGCCCGCCCCAGTAGGCCGTGCCCATGAGCACGACCGGGAACTGGGTGACCTTGTGCGTCTGCACCAGCGTGAGCGACTCGAACAGCTCGTCCATCGTCCCGAACCCGCCGGGCAGGATGACAAAGGCCTGCGCGTACTTCACGAACATCGTCTTGCGGGCGAAGAAGTAGCGGAAGTTCAGCCCGAGGTCGACCCACTCGTTCAGGTGCTGCTCGAACGGCAGCTCGATCCCGAGCCCGACCGACAGGCCGCCGGCCTCCTGCGCCCCCCGGTTGACGGCCTCCATGACGCCCGGCCCGCCGCCGGTGATGACCGCCCAGCCGGCGTCCGCGAGCCGCCCGCCGAGCTCGCGGCCGAGGGCGTACTCCGGGGCGTCCCGGGGGGTGCGCGCGGAGCCGAAGACGCTGACGGCGCGGGGCAGCTCGGCCAGCAGGCCGAAGCCCTCCACGAACTCGGTCTGGATGCGCAGCACCCGCCACGGGTCGGTGTGGACCCAGTCCGACGGCCCGCGCGAGTCCAGCAGGCGCTCGTCCGTCGTGCTGTCCTGCACCTGCTTGCGACGCAGCACCACCGGCCCGTTCAGCTTCTCGGGGGTGTCGTCCGGCACGCCGCGCTGGCGTCGGGGGGCAGGCAGGGCAGGCTCGGTGGGGGCAGGCATCCCGAAACGGTAGCGGTACACGCCCGTCACGTACGGCGATCACCCGGGAGCCGGCGCGCGGCGCGCCGCCGACTCCCGGGCGCGGCTGCTAGGCGTCCGCGAACACCTCGACGAGCTTGGCGCTGAAGGCCGGCAGGTCGTCGGGGTTGCGGCTGCTGACCAGGGTGTTCGGCCCGGCCGGGCAGACGAAGACCTCCTCGTCGACCCAGGTGCCGCCCGCGTTGCGGATGTCGGTCTGCAGGCTGGGCCAGCTGGTCAGGGTCTTGCCCTGCAGCACGCCGGCCTCGACCAGCGTCCAGGCGCCGTGGCAGATCACCGCGACGGGCTTGCCGGCCTCGGAGAACGCCTTGGTGAACGCGACCGCGTCGGGCCTGGTGCGCAGGAAGTCGGGGTTGGCCACGCCACCGGGCAGCACCAGGGCCGCGTACGCCGCGGGGTCGGCGTCCGCCGTCGTGACGTCCACCGGGAACGTGTCGCCCTTGTCCAGGTGGTTGAAGGCCTGCACCTCGCCCGCGTCGGTGGACACCAGCTGGGGCGTGCCGCCGGCCTGCTGGACGGCCTTCCACGGCTCGGTCAGCTCGACCTGCTCGACGCCCTCGGGCGCGACCAGGAAGGCGATCGTCTTGCCGGACAGCTCGCTGCTCATGGCGATCTCCAGATCTCGGGGGTCAGGACGTGCACGGCATCCGTACCCGCCTCCGCTGGCGTACACCCCGGATGGTTGTAGCCTCAACCAACAAGAACTTGCACCGTCAACGAGCAGGAGTGCCCATGTCCGACGTCAAGGTCGCCGTCGTCTACTACAGCGCCACCGGCAGCGTGTACGCGCTGGCCCAGGCCGCCGCGCGCAGCGCGGAGGAGGCCGGCGCCGAGGTGCGCCTGCGCAAGGTCCACGAGCTCGCGCCGCAGGAGGCCATCGACTCCAACGAGGGCTGGAGCAAGCACGCCCTGCAGACGCAGGACGTCCCCGAGGCCACCCTGGACGACCTCGACTGGGCCGACGCCATCCTGCTCGGCAGCCCCACCCGCTACGGCCTGCCCACCGCGCAGCTCAAGCAGTTCCTGGACCAGACCGGCCCGCTGTGGGGCACCGGCAAGCTCGTCAACAAGGTCGCGTCGAGCTTCACCAGCGCCGGGACCGCGCACGGCGGCCAGGAGTCCACGATCCTGGCGATCAACAACACCTTCTACCACTGGGGCTCGATCATCGTGGCCCCCGGCTACGCCGACGCCGTCCAGTTCCAGTCCGGCAACCCGTACGGCACCTCACACGTGTCGAACAACGGCGCGACGCCGCCCGGCGAGACCGAGCTCGCGGCCATCGCCTTCCAGGCCCGCCGCGCGACCGAGATCGCGGCTGCGCTGAAGAAGGGGCTCGCGACCGCGTAGCCCCCCCCCGGACCGACGGTCGGCGACCCCGCGAAGGGGTCGTCGGCCGTCGCCGTCGCAGCGCCGGCGCGGGGGGACGCAGCCCACACCCGGCATCCGGGGTGAGCGCCGCCGGACGGGAGAGGATGCCGCCATGAGCAGCCTGCTTCCCCAGGACGACCGGCCGGTCGCGACGACCGCCGGCTCGCCGTCCGTGCCGCCCGGCGTGCGCCTGGCGTCGGAGTGGGCGTGGCGGCTGGTCCTGCTCGCGATCGCCCTGTACGGCCTCGTGCGGCTCGTCGCGGAGTTCGCCGACATCGTCATCCCGGTGCTGGTCTCGATGCTCCTCGCCGCGCTCCTGCACCCGATCGTCGACCGGGTCGCGAAGCACGCCCCCCGTGCGCTGGCGACGATCCTGACCATGCTCGGTGCCTTCCTGCTCGTCGCCGCGCTGCTCGCCCTGGTCGGCCAGCAGGCCGCGAGCGGCTTCGGCGACCTGCGCAAGCAGGGGGTCGAGGGCATCGCCCAGGTGCAGGACTGGCTGTCCACCGGTCCGCTGCACCTGTCCTCGAGCCGCCTCGAGGGCTACGTCACCCAGGCGCAGGACGCCGTGGGGGCCAACCAGTCCACCATCGTCTCCGGGGCCGTCGGCGTCGCCTCCACCGCGACCCACCTCGCCGAGGGCGCGTTCATCGCGCTGTTCTCGACCTTCTTCTTCCTGTCCTCCGGGTCGCGGATCTGGGCCTGGCTGCTGCGGCTGCTCCCCCGCGGGGCGCGCGCGCCCATGGACGACGCCGGCCGCTCGGGCTGGGTCACCCTGAGCCACTACGTCCGCGCCACGCTCATCGTGGCCGTCACCGACGGGCTGGGCGTCGGCATCGGCGCCGCGATCCTGGGTGTGCCCCTCGCGATCCCGCTGGGCGTCGTGGTGTTCCTCGGCGCCTTCATCCCCGTCGTCGGCGCCCTGCTGTCCGGCGTGCTCGCCGTGCTCGTCGCCCTGGTCGCGAACGGCCCGGTCACCGCGCTGATCATGCTCGGTGTGGTGCTGCTCGTGCAGCAGATCGAGGCGCACGTCCTGCAGCCGTTCCTGCTCGGCCGCGCGGTCTCGGTGCACCCGCTCGCCGTCATCCTCGGCATCGCGACCGGCGCCGCCGTCGCCGGCATCGTCGGCGCGCTGTTCGCCGTGCCGCTCATCGCGGTGACCAACACGATGGTCACCGCGCTGGCGAACCGCGACCACGAGGACCCGGGCGAGCGCGTCGACCGGGAGGACGCGGCGCTGTCCCCCGACAAGCCCGCCCCGACCGACCTGGGCCAGGACGTCCACCCCGAGCCCGGGGTGGCTACCCGCTAGGACAGGTAGCTGCGCAGCGTCTCCGTTCCCGCGGTGATCAGCCGCACGTCCACCCACTCGTCCCTGGTGTGGGCGAGCGCCGGGTCCCCCGGCCCGAAGTTGACCGCGGGGATCCCGAGCGCCGCGAAGCGGGCCACGTCCGTCCAGCCGTACTTGGCGACCGGCACGCCCCCGACGGCCTGCACGAAGTGCGCGGCGGCAGGGGCGGTGAGCCCGGGCAGCGCGCCGGGCGAGCTGTCGGTCAGCGTCATCTCGTACGGCCCGAGCACCGACCGCACGTGCTCGAGCGCCTGCGCCTCGCTGCGGTCCGGCGCGAAGCGGAAGTTGACCGTGACCACGCACTCGTCCGGCACCGTGTTGTTGGCGACGCCGCCGGTGATGCGCACGGCGTTGAGCCCCTCGCGGTAGCGGCAGCCGTCGATCTCGACCTCCCGCGGGTCGTAGCGCACCAGCGTGGTCAGCAGCGGGGCCGCCGCGTGCACGGCGTTCTCCCCCAGCCAGCTGCGGGCGCTGTGCGCGCGCCGGCCGGGGATGCGCACCTGGACCCGCAGGGTCCCCTGGCAGCCCGCCTCCACCTGCCCGTTGGTGCCCTCCATCAGCACCGCCAGGTCCGCGTCGAGCCAGTCGCGGTGCCGCTCCACGAGGCGCTTGAGGCCGTTGCGCTCCGCGGCGACCTCCTCGTTGTCGTACAGCACGTACGTGACGTCGTACGCCGGCTCGACCAGCGTGGCCGCGAGGTGGAGCAGCACGGCGTCGCCGGACTTCATGTCGCTGCTGCCGCAGCCGTAGAGCCGGCTCCCGTCGCGGCGGCTCGGCACGTTGTCCGCCAGCGGCACGGTGTCCAGGTGGCCGGCGAGCAGCACCCGCCGGTCCCGGCCGAGCCGGGTGCGGGCCACCACCGCGTCCCCGTCGCGGTCCACGACCAGGTGCGCGCAGCCGCGCAGCGCCTGCTCGACGAGGTCGGCCAGGTGACCCTCGGTGCCGCTGACCGACTCCACGTCGACGAGCGCCGCAGCGAGGGCGACCGGGTCGCCAGCCAGGTCCAGCGCCGGCTGCCCGGCCGCCGGCGTCACGGGGCGACGCCGTGCTCGCGCAGGACGTCGTTGAGCGCGAGCTTGTCGTGCTCCTGGCCCGGCTCCAGGCGGCGCAGCACCAGCAGGCACGGCATGCCGAAGTCGCCGCCCGGGAAGCTCTTGACCCGGGTCGAGCCGACGCACACGCCCCGCTCGGGGGCCTCGCCGCGCGGCAGCTCGTCGCCGGACTCCGCGTCGAACACGCGGGTGCTCGCGGTGAGGATCGAGCCCGCGCCGAGCTTGGCGCCCGTGCGCACCCGTGCGCCCTCCACGACCATCGACCGGGAGCCGATGAACGCGTCGTCCTCCACCACGACGGGGGCGGCCTGCGCGGGCTCCAGCACCCCGCCGATCCCGACGCCGCCGGACAGGTGCACGTTGCGGCCGATCTGCGCGCAGGAGCCGACCGTCGCCCAGGTGTCCACCATCGAGCCGCTGCCGACGTGGCCGCCGATGTTGGTGTAGCTCGGCATCAGCACGACACCGGGCTCGAAGAACGAGCCCCACCGCGCGATCGCACCCGCGACCACCCGTACGCCGTCGAACGTGGTCTTGAGCGGCACGCGGTCGTGCACGAGGAAGCCGCCGTTGCTGCCCTGGACCATCGGCAGCACCTTGAACGACAGCAGGATCGCGCGCTTGGCGCGCTCGTCGACGACGACCTCGCCGTCGACCACCTGGGCCACCCGGGCGACGCCGGTGTCGAGCAGGTCGACCGCCTCGACCACGAGCCTGCGGGCGTCCTCGTCGTCGGGGCTGAGGTCGGCGCGGCGCTCCCAGAGGTCGTCGACGACGGGGGACAGCGGGCTCTCGGTCATGGGGCCGAGCCTAGTGAGCGGGCCGGGCCTGGTGAACGGGCCGGGCCTGGTGAGCGGGCCGGGCCTGGTGAGCGGGCCGGGCGTGGTGAGCGGGCCGGGGCCCAGCGCTCAGGCCAGCTGCGCGAGCCGCTCCGCCGCCGCGGCGATCCGCTCGTCGGTGGCGGTCAGCGCGAGGCGCACGTGCTGCGCCCCCGCGGCGCCGTAGAACTCGCCGGGCGCGGCCAGCACGCCGACCTGCGCGAGCGCCTCCACCGTCGTCCAGCACGGCTCCCCGCGCGTCACCCAGAGGTAGAGCCCGGCCTCGGAGTGCTCGACCGTCAGGCCGGCCGCCTCCACCGCGGCGCGCAGGACCCGGCGGCGGGCGGCGTAGCGCGCCTTCTGCTCCGCCACGTGCGTGTCGTCCGCGAGCGCCGCGACGGTGGCGGCCTGCACGGGGTCCGGGCTGAGCAGCCCGATGTGCTTGCGGGCCTCGACCAGCGCCGCCACGGCCGTCGGGTCGCCGACCGCGAAGCCGGCGCGGTAGCCGGCGAGGTTGCTGCGCTTGGACAGCGAGTGCAGGGCGAGCACGCCCTCGACGGAGCCGCCGGACACGCTCGGGTGCAGCACGCTCACCGGCTCGGCCTCCCAGCCGAGCTCGAGGTAGCACTCGTCGCTGGCGACCAGCACGTCGTGCTCGCGGGCCCACTGCACGACGGCGCGCAGCCGCTCCGGCGCGAGCACCTCGCCGGTGGGGTTGGACGGCGAGTTCAGCCAGACCAGCCCCACGCGGTACGGGTCGTGCGCCGTGGGGTCGTCCGTGGGCACCGGGACGCAGCCCGCGAGCCGGGCACCCGCGTCGTACGTCGGGTAGGCCAGGCGAGGGAGCAGCACCTCGCTGCCCGGCGCGAGCCCGAGCAGCGCCGGCAGCAGCGCCACGAGCTACTTGCTGCCGATGCTGGGCAGCACGTGCTCCGGCCCGACGTCGACCCCGAGCCGGCGCCGCGACCAGGCCACCAGCGCCTCACGCAGCGCGGGGGTGCCGATCGTCAGGGGGTAGCCCGGGGCGTCCCCCGCTGCGGCGAGCGCGTCCTGCACGACCTGCGGCGTCGGGTCCACCGGGGTGCCGATGGACAGGTCGACGATCCCGCCGGGCACGGCCCGGGCCTTCTCGCCGTACGGCGCCAGCCGGTCCCAGGGGAACGCGGGCAGGCGCGCCCGGGCGGCCCAGCCGGGCCGGGCCGTGGCGCTCAGCGTGCTCAGTGCCCCTCGGTGTTCTTGCCGAGCGGGACCGCCATGACGACCGGGTGGTCGAGGTCGACGGGGCCGACCTTGCTCGCGCCGCCGGGGCTGCCGATGCTGGTCGTCTCGGTGAAGAAGTCGACGTTGGCGCGGTAGAAGTCCTTCCACTGCGCGGGCGTGTCGTCCTCGTAGAAGATCGCCTCGACGGGGCACACCGGCTCGCAGGCACCGCAGTCGACGCACTCGTCGGGGTGGATGTAGAGCGAGCGCTTGCCCTCGTAGATGCAGTCGACCGGACACTCCTCGATGCAGGCCTTGTCCTTCAGGTCCACACAGGGCTCGGCGATGACGTAGGTCACGTCAGGTCCTCTCAGTACCGCGTCTTCGGGTGCACCAGGTCGCTGGCGCCCTCTAGTGTCGCCGATGTGGACACCGGCCGACCACCCGGGGTGCGGTACGCGATGAGCGCCGGACCCGCCGACGTCGGCGCCAGGGTGGTGCTGCGCCGGCGCCTGCCGGAGGGCGCCCTCGGCGACGTGCTCGGGCACGTCGAGCAGTGGTCGGACGGGGTCGTGCGGGTGCGCACCCGGACCGGCACGACGGTCGAGGTCGCCGAGGCCGACCTGGTCGCCGCCAAGCGGGTCCCCGAGCGGCGGGTCCCCGAGCGGCCGTGAGCGCCGCCACGAGGTCCCGCTTCGCGGAGGTCGTCCGGGCCCGACCGCTGGACCTGGGGCTCGCCTGCCTGCTCGTCGGCGGCGAGGTGCAGCCCGACCTCGACGTGGACGGCGCGCTCGCCGGGCTCGACGCGCTCGCCGCCTCCGCGCGGCCGTACGTCCCGGCGGGCTCGACGCCGGCTGCCGCCGCGGCCGGGCTGCGCGTGGCGCTCGGGGAGCGGGCCGGGTTCGCCGGCAGCGGGGAGGACTACGGCGACGTCCGCTCGTCCCTGCTGCACGAGGTCCTGCTCCGCCGGCGGGGGCTCCCCCTGACGCTGTCGGTGGTGTGGGTCGAGGTCGCCCGGCGGCTCGGGGTGGCCGCCTCGCCCGTCGCGCTGCCCGGGCACGTGGTGGTCGCGCTCGGCGACCGGATCATCGACCCCTTCTCGGGCGGGACGGTGCTGGACGTCGAGGACCTGGGCGCCCGCGTGCGGGCCGCGACCGGCGGGCCGCTGCGCCCGGAGCACCTGCGGCCGGCCGACCCGGTGGACCTGCTGCTGCGGCTGCTCACCAACGTCCGCGTGCTCGCCGCCCGCCAGGACCCGGCGCTGGAGGCCACGCGCACGCGGCTGTGGGCCGTCGAGCTGTCCCTGCTGCTGCCCCGCCACCCCGCCGAGCTGCGCCGCGAGCGCGGGGAGCTGCTCGTGCGGCTGGGCGACTACCCGGGCGGGGCGCGGGAGCTGGAGGCGTACGCCGAGGTGGTCGAGGACGCGGACCCCGGCGCCGCCGAGCAGGCCGCGCGGGCCGCGCGGCTGTCCCGCTCCCGGCTGAACTGACGGGACGGGAACGCGCCGCTCAGCCGGTGCAGACGAAGTGCGGCTCCGGCAGGTAGCGGTGCGTGTCGCTGTCACGGCGGACCTCGGCGCCGCCCTTCTTCATCACCCGCGTGATGGTGATGTCGAAGCCGACGTTGCCGGCCGCGGGCGTGCAGTCCGGGCCGCTCACGCGCTCGGTCCCGAAGTCGGTGATCCGGCTGCGGCCGCTGCTGAGCGCGAGCACCTCGTCGTACCGCTTGGTCCCCCACAGGGTGACGGTGATGGAGGTGCCCGTGTAGGACGTGGTGACCAGCACGCCGTGCGGGCTGTCGTTGCGCCACTTCAGGTCGGGCGCCGGCGTGGAGACCGTGGCCTCGCGGCCCTCCGGGTAGCGGCTGATGTAGTAGCTGTGGGGCTGGTGCTCGACGTCCTGCATGCCGGCGAAGAAGGTGGCGTTGTACATCGTCGTCGCGAACTGCGACACACCTCCCCCGACCGCGGCGATGAACTGCCCGTTGAGGATCTGCGGCGCCTCCACGAAGCCGCGCGCGGCGTCGCGTGCGCCGACGTCGCCGTTCAGGCTGTACGTCTCCCCCGGCAGCACCAGCTCGCCGTCGACGAGGTCGGCGATGGTGTGGATGTTGGTGACGCGCGGGGCGCAGCAGGGGTGCTCGGTGGTGAAGCTGCCGACGACCTCCCGCACCCCGAGGTCGCGCGCCCGGGCCGTCGACAGCTCCGGCTGCGTCGTGCGAAGCGGCAGCGCGGCGGTGCGCGGCGCCGCGCGCAGCAGCACGGGCATGACCGCGGCCGCCAGGTCCTTCACCGCCACCGACCGCCCG
>Ga0210040_10006896_pt1 | contig 13949 bp, 1 predicted proteins | sample CryGeyCG12114_NA_FD_185462 | JGI IMG/M metagenome (GOLD analysis project Ga0210040, IMG submission 185462) | Groundwater microbial communities from aquifer - Crystal Geyser CG19_WC_8/21/14_NA (SPAdes) (version 2) | ecosystem: Environmental > Aquatic > Deep subsurface > Groundwater | place: USA... | reverse complement strand
GCATTAATAATAAGTATAGAGAAGTATACTAAGCAGCTGCTATATCTCTTTAGTAAACCTCTAGTTATTTAAATTCTTTAACGCTCTAGTAAACGTTTCCTATACTACTATAAGAGGAGTAATAAAGCGTATAATAACTATATATATAGTACTCTTAATATTAGTAATATAACTAGTAGGTAGGACCTCTTTATATTATGCGTTTAGTAATAATAAAGTATATTTAATTTCCTTATAGAAAGGTAAGTTAACTTTAAAATACTAGTAAAGGATATTCTAAAGCGTACTAATTATATTATTCTATAAGGTTATACGTTATTTATTAGTTAGCTTTATTTTATAATAAAAGAAGAATAGTAATATAATATAATCCCTTTTAATAAGTATTCTATATAGTATTTATAATTACTCTAAGCTATAAGATACTATACGTACTAACTATTACGCGCCTAGTATTATTAAGAATAATTATTACGCGCCTAGTATTAGTAATAGAAATTACTAAGTATCTAGTAGTAGTAATAATAATTATAAAACACTAAGGAAGTAATATAGCTATTATTTAGCTATATTATAAGTAAATAAGCTAATAGCTTATATTAATACTTATATTCTTTATATTCCTTATACTCCTACATTAACTTACCTTCTATATTAACTTACTTTCTATATTAACTTACCTTTTATATTAACTTACTTTCTATATTAACTTACTTTCTATATTAATACTTACTTTCTATCTACTTCTAAATACTACTTACTCTTCTCTTTAACTTTAGTAACCTCTCTAGTAATAGTATAAAAGAAATAGAGTAAAAATAATTAAGAGCTATTACTCTTTTAGCGTATTAAGATTTAATAGGGATTATTATAGAGTTAATTAGTTAAAAGTAATATATACTAGATTATAAGGAAGCATATATAGCTTATAGAGCTTATCTATATACTAAGTAAGTTCTAAGATTTTACTTTATAACTATAACTTATAATACTAGGTCTTAACTTTATAAAAATTAATAGTATACTCTTCTAGAAGATAGATACTTTCTATAGAACTAGTAATAACTTTACTATATATATATAAGTATATAAGTAACTCTTAGGCTTACTAATTAAGATTAAATCTAGATATCTAAGAATAGAATAGCGCTAGAATAAAGTAGAGTTATTCCTACTTTAACTACAATAATATCCTAAAAAGCTATATATTATACTATATTAAGATCTTAAATTACCTATAATTATTAATTACTATAGTAGATATAGTAGTAATTTCTATAACCTTCTACTCTAGCTTTAGCCTTAGTATACCTAGAACTTATTATTTAAGTAGCTATATCTTAAATATATAGCTCTTATAAATCTCTAGAGTAGTATAAAAGTTACGTAGTCTCCTATATACCTACCTAGATCTATATTATATAAGTTTAGTATAAAGACTTACTAAACTAGCGTAAATACTCTTATATAGTTAGAGAAGTATATATTAAAAGTATAGTAATCCTATAATTATAAGATTTAACTAAACTTTATTCCTTTCTAGCTAATAGGTAGAGACTTTATTCTTAACTTCTAGAACTCTATATAGTACGCTATAAAGCTATATCTATAGTATAAATATATAAAATATATAGATAATAAAGTATATATCCTTTATAAGAAATAGAATACTATATTTTAAGATAAAGATTCTTCTAATACTTACTTTCTTAATATACTCCTATACTCTATCTTATATTAGCCTAAAAATACTATACTAACTACTTTCTAGAGTCTACCTAATAGAAGCTAGTCTAACTTTCGCTTATTAAAAAAGCTAAGATACTCTAAAGGTAAGTAGCTTCTTTAGTAACTTATCTCTATTACTTAGAAAGCGCGTAGTAGATAGTAGTTAATAAAGGTAGTTATACTATATCTTATAATAAAAGCTACTATACTACCTTAAGATAATATTATTCTACCTAGCTATAGGTTAGAAGTTACTATTATAGATAAAATAGATAATACTAGTAATAAAGATAAAGATAAAGATAAAGATAAGTTATATAAAACGTATATAGAAACTATTTAGGATATCTAGAACTTATATAGACCTACTATTTTATAATCTTAGATACTATAACTCTTAGATACTAATTAAAAATACTTACTTACTAATATAGCTTTTATTTAGCTACTATTAAGTAGTAAGTTAGACTAGACTAATAAGAGTATCTAGTCTTAGTTACTTAATAAACGTAATATTAAAAACGTAAACTATATCTTAGTCTATTTTATACTTTACTCTTTACTTAGAGAAACTATACTACTTTATAAGACCTAGTTCCTATTAAGTAATAATAGTATATATATACCTATTATAGACATACTTATCTTCTTCTTCTATTTTTTAGTTATTAATAATATCTAGTCTAAGTAAGCCTATATAGTCCTAATTAGTAATATTAAGTTTTCTCTTACTATTAAAAGGTGTTAAGAACCTTACTTACTAGTAGAAGTTATTAAGCTCTACTTAACTTTTTAAATTCTAAGATTAACCTATTTTAGAGCGCTTTATAACTCTATTAGATATATAAAACTATATACTAGCTATTTTAAAAAGTTATCTAGTATTTAAGAGAATATTAATAAGCTACTCTAGGATACTAAGACTAGCTACTATATCTTATTTAGAATAGTACTTTTTATACTACTTATCTATAGGCTTAGTCTCTAAAGACTTAATAGTAGTAAAAGTATAAAAGACTAGAAAGTAATATATAACTACGTAATATAGTATATTCTAATTTAGAAATATAGAAAGTTTATTTCTACTAATAAACTATAAAGATAATTAGAGAAAGAACTTAAGTAGCTTAAAGAAAACCCCTAGCTTAAAGAGGTTATAGAAGAATATATAGTAGTTTCTAAGTTCTTTACTATAAAGTTAGGTAAATTATAAATAGAGCTTCTTTAAGTACTCTAGGAGCTTACTATCTAGAAGTAGCCTCTAAGATAGTTATAGAGATTAAAATAGCCTAGCTATAAACGTCCTAGTAGTAAGAAGTATCTTCTTTAGCTACTTTATAAGTATTAAGAAGTTATTATAGTAGCTAAGCTACTATGTATTTAGGAGATTAAGGTAATAGATATAGCTAAAGTAGTAGAAAAGTTTAGAGTAAGGGCTAAGTAAGTCTCTAGATAATTAGAATCTAAAGATCGTCTTATTAAGAATAAATAGTAGTAGAATATAGCGTTTTAAGTATAATCTTAATACTTCTTACTCTACTTTAGCTAATTTCTTTATTATTTTAAACTATATATATAAATATTTATACTTATATAATATAGATAATTATATAAACTCTTCTATAAGGTTTATAGAAGCGTAGAAGTATAGTCTATATCTAGATAATATCTACTTATAATATAAAGTAAGTCTAATATTTACTTAGATATCTTACTATAAGTATAAGAAAGATATAGTTCCTTAATTTAAAGTTAAAACGCTATCTTATTAATGCCTAAAACATTCTAGACCTTATATATAAAGATTAAAACTATAGAATTTTATACGCGACTATAAAATTATATACCTTAGATTTATAAAGTACATTAGAGTTTCTTAAGCTACTAGGCCTCTCTAGAAAGAGCTACTATCTATAAATAAGAAATAGTATAATATATTATCTCCTATATATTATAGTTATATTTATAGACTATTAGTATAGTAAGAAGTATAATATATAAGCTTATTACTCTACTATTATTAGGCGTAAGTATAATACCTTATATATTTTTATTTAAGTATAGAGTAAAGATAATAAAAATACTTAGTTAAAGGCTTTAGTATATAATTAATAAAGGCTCTATAGTCTAGAGAAGCTAATAATTAATAGGTAAAGTTAGCTCTAAGAGTTATAAGCTTACTAGTTACTAATAACCTCCTAGTAATATATCTATACTCTATATTTTATTCTATAAAAGAGAGGGCTTAGAGAAAGTCTAGACTATACCTAATGCAAACGTTCCTATCTAGATTCTATTTAACTAATACTAAACGATTATAAAAAATATTTATTTAATACCTAGCTATATTATAGAAAAAAATAATTTTAACACTATAGTCCTATTATAGTATAGTATTAGAAATAGTAATATAATAGACCTAAAACGTATACTAATATTATTAGACTTAAAATTACTTAAGATATTTATATAAGGTAACTAGGATAGGTATAGTATAGAGAATAATTATAGTGCCTATAAAGGCGCGATAGTAAGCCCTTACTCTTAAGATATTAATACTAAGGTATACTAGAAAGTTAATAGTATATATAATAATATTAAAACTCTAGTAGTAGTATTAGAGTAACGCCTTCTTAATTCTAGCTATAACGACTATAGAGGATAGTATAAGTAAGAGAAATAGTAGGATATATAGAATTAGAAAGGCGAAGATACTTAGTTTATTATAGTTAATAATATTAGAGGTAGTAAGGTCTAGAAGTATAAAAAAGAAAAAGAAAATACTAGTTCTAAGTAATACTAAGCTATTTAGAAGCGTAAATATTTTATTATAGTAAAGTTTAGTAAATTAGTAGTTTAGTAGTATATTACTTAAATTATACCTCTATAGTAGTACTAAGACTCGCTATCTAATCTAATAAACGTTAAACTTTAAGCTACCCTATAATACCTAGGTAATAACTTTAATAATAATAATAATAATAATACTAATACTATTATTATAAGAGATACGTTTATATAGTATAAAGATAAGTTAGTAGGATCTACGCTCTTAGTAAATTAATCTAGTATAGTATAAGTTTAATCTAAGTAATTAGTATAATCTCTTATATAGTTATAAATCTAAAACCTTATAATAAGTCTATAGTCTTTTAACTTTTATATAAGGTATTATCTATTACTACTATTAAACTAGCTAATGTAATACTAGTAGTACTTACTAATCTAAAGATATAGATATATCCTACACTAGTAGTAGTAGAAAAAGGAGTAGTATCTACTAACCTAAGGTAATATAATACTTCTACTATATATTGCGTATATAGCTCTAGTAGTATCTCTTACCTTAATAAGTACTACTAAAATACTACCTTTATACGTTAACCCTCTATATATTAACTCTCTATAATACTCTTAAGCTTAATACCTTATCTTAAGTATAAATAAACTAATACGTCTATAATATCTAGCACTATACTTAGTAATACTATCTAACCTATTACCTCTACGCCTATAAGTCTCTTATACTAGTAATATATAGTAGAAGCCTAAAAAAGGCTAGAGTAAGTACTAGAACGTCTACTAGTATACTTATAATAAGCCTTAATAGGTGCTGCTAGTATACTACTCTTATATACTAATACTCTATACCTATAGTAGTAATACTTCCTACTTAGTAGTAGTGCGTTAACGTTACTAATAATAATACCTTAGCCCTTTATATATATAACGTTACTAGTAGTTTTATATAGATAAAGCTTAGTTAATACCTATATATTCTTTTAGTAAGCTTAATATAAAATTAAAATCTAATAAAAGTTTATAAGATTAAGTAGTATACCTAATATTTAAGTAATATAAAATACTATACTTACGCTAGTTTAGAGATCTCTTTAATTAAGGTAAGATTATTAAACTAATACCTATTAAACTAGTTACTATTAGTAATTACTTAAGAGACTTTAGTTATTTAACTTAGATTAGTTAAAATACTACTTAGATGCTATTTTAATATTTATAACCTATAACTACTATTCTAGCCTTCTTTATATAGTATAAACTTCCTAATTAAAAAGGACTTAGTAGTAATATTAGTAGTATTAGAGGTAGTAGAAGCTTTACTATTACCTTTTACTATTCTTATAGTATCTATACTCGCTTATATAATACTATAAATAGGCCCTTAAGCTAATAGATAATTATAGATATAAGTAGTAGCTAGATTACTATAAAGTAAAAATATTAATCCTTTATAGTAAAGTATAGCTAGAGTTTACGCTAATAAGTAGTTCTTAGTTTCCTCTAGCTTTAATTTCCCTTAGTATAGGCGTATAAGTATTTACTTAATTATCTTTTATAAGACTAATAGCCTACGTATATAGCCTAATCTACTTTTACTTATTATCTTTCTATATACGCTAGTTATTAATCGTATCTACTTATACTTCTATAGTAGTCTTTATATAGTTACTTTTATAGAGCTTATGTAGCCTCTTCTATTCTCTCTTATATATTTTATAAATCTCTAACTATATTAGCTATAGATAAGTTTTATTTATTCTTAAGATAAGTAAGTATAAGACTACGCTTATAATTACTCTACTTTTAATACTATTATTATCCTATAAGCTAGTAGGTAGTGCTATAGTAGAAGCTAAAGAGTACTTCTATTCCTCTTTAATATACTTTAGAATATACTTATTACTTTCTTTATAGAGAAATAAGCGTTTATATTCTCTACTACTTAAGCTAATATACTTAAATTTATCTAGGTTAGTCTTATAGAGTATAACCTTTTTTACTTTATAATTTAATAGTACTAGATTCTATTAGAATACTTTATCTACGTTTATACCTATAAGAGTATACGCTAGTACTAGTATATACCTTATATCTCTATAGATATAGCTTAGCCTAGATATTTCTAGTTTATAGTATAAATAGTAGCTAATTAGAGAAGTTATATCTAAGACTAGATAGTAAAGCTAGACTCCTTAGCTTTATAAGTATAAGTTCTAAATATTATAGTTAAGAATAGTAAGCTATATTACTACTACTATTATATAAGATATAGGTAATTCTAATAAGCTTTTATAGTTAACTTTCTAAATTAAGAAAGCTATAGAAAAGAAGTCTCGCCTTTATAGGTAATATATTAGCTATAATTTTAGTTTAGGTATTTTTAATATAACTAATAGTAACGTTACTACTAGTAATAGTTAATATTACGCTCTTAGGTATTACTAACTATTACGATTAATAAGCTATAGTAAGTATAAGTACGTAATTTAAATCTAGAGTAGGTAGGAAGCTTATAGAAAGTTCTATTAGGACTACGTTATATATAGAAGAAGCTAGAGACGTACTTAAAGACTATAAAAGCTATCTAGATAGTAAAATAGCGTACGCTATAAAGATATTATATAATTCTTAGATTAGACCTTTTATACTAGTATTAACTATTAGTAACTTTAATATTTAGGTATATATATAAGTAATTATTATCTTTCTTATAGTAGAGCTAATTCTATAGCCTAATAACTATAAGTTTTCTATAATAAATAATAACTTCTAGTAAAGCTATACTTATCTACTTAGACGCTATATATAATACTTATACTAGTATCTCTACTACCTACTAGTAGTAAGTTAATACGTTCTATACTTCTAAGCTATAGGTAGAGATAGTACTTAAGGAATATATATAGGATATAGGAGTATAATAAAATAAGATAGTATAAGCTAATTATATAAATATATATTTATACTTACTATTACTATAATCTATAGTATTATACCTTAAGCTACTACTATTACCTAGCCTTATTAACGCTATTACTATTACTATTACTATTACTATTATACTAGCATCCTTTAGCTACTACCTTCCTACTAAACTTAAGTAAGAAATTATCTACTTTACTCTTAAAGATCTACTAATACGTCTTAATTATAATAACGTTGTGTATTAGTATACTAATAGCGCTAGTACTCTCTACTTTATCTCTAAAAATATAGCTACTAATATTATAGATTTCTAGAAGCGTAGCTACGCTAGTTATTAGTTCTACTAGGACGTCTATAGACTAAGTATAGTCCTCTACTTTAACTAGACTTAATCTATATATATTAGACTTAGTAGTTAAAAGAAGTATATAGAGTTTTTAGTAGAGTTAGAAGCTTTTATTATATAGGAGAACTTATTAGTCTTAGATCTTATCTTATATAGAGAGGCTATTAATTAATAACTTAAAGCGTATTTTTAGAATAGTATTAATAAGCTATAAGACTAGCGTATAGGAGCTAGCTACCTAAGCCTATATATTACTATTACTTATAATTCTAATATAGTAGTACCTTTATAGCGTTTACTATATCGTCTAATAAGCCTTTTAGTATATTTTACCTTATAGTCTAGTTAGCTTTTTAAAATTGCGTATAGAGATATAGAGAGAGTTTTAATTAATTATATTAGCTAGTACTTAAAGAGGCGTAATTATAAGATAGTAAGTTAGTAGTAATAAGTAAGATAGGACTTAGATAGTAAATAATAGTATAAGGTTATATTCTATAGCGTAAGATTACCTAAGTAAATATTTACTTAACTATATTGCATTTAATATAGCTACGTATATTACCTAGTTTACTATAGTTATACTAACTATATTTACTTCTTAATAAGAGTATATAAAGCTAGTTACTTCTTATCTCCTCTATTAACTTAAGTAATATAAATCTTCTTAACTTACTTATACTACTAGCGCTTAATATACTACTATATTATTAGATAATAATACTTATTCTAGCTAATCTATCTGTAACTAGACTTATAATTACGATTATTATTAATAGTTTACGTATTATAGCTACGTTTACTAGTAAAGTATTAAACTTTATTACTACTATACTACGCTATATAGTTTCTAATAATACTATTTATATTATCCTATAACTAGTAGAGTAGTCTATTATAGATATCTATGTAATAGCTAGATATATATAGGCTCTTTCTATTCTTAGTATAGCCTCTATAACTTTTATAAATATTATAGACTATCTATATATTATAAGTAATTAACTACTATCTCTCCTCTTTAGTAAAGGTATTATAATAGATTAAGATAGTAGTATTCTTTATAGTAGGCCTACTATAGGCTATAGTACTATTAGACTACTTAGATATATAGTTAAAGTAGAAGTTAATAAAGTAGAGAATGAAGGTCTTAAGGCTATAGATAATAATACTACGTAGGTAGATAAGGTATAGGCTAAGAATAAAGATAATAAGGATAAAAATATAGATTCTAGTAATAAGTATATAGACTCTAATAATAAAGAACTATATATAGATATAGATAATCTAAGCTAGGTAAGTAAAAGGTATATTAAGCTAACTACTTAAAATAAGAGATATAAACACTAGAGTAAGTTATAGCTAATAGTAAAAGATCTATTTAACTATAATAGTTATAGATAGAGGAGCTAGAGAGAGTAATACGTTATATTTTAGTATATCTTACAATTAGGTATTATATAGCCTTAGGGCGTTTACCTTAAAGAGTACTTAGGCCTAGTTATAGACTACTAGGCTAGTAAAGATAGCCTATTTCTCTTAGTCTTAGAAGAAGTAGTTTTTAAGGCCTTTAAGAGTATAGTATAATATAATAAGAAAGTTAAGAACCTTAGAGTAAATAATAAAGACTATAAGCTATTATAAGATAACTATTCCTATATTAATACTAATCTATAGTAATATTAGCTAATATAATTAAATATATCTACACTTTACTAAAACTACTCTTAATATAGCTTTACTTATTAGTATACGTTTTACTAGCCTTAGTATCCTATAAGCTAATATATAGGATATAGTATAGTTTAGTAATATTAAGAGTATAGTTAAAGACGTTATATAGTTAGTTAATAGTCTAAAGATATAATAGTAGATAGATAATATCTTAATAAAGTATAGGTAAGCTATTAAGAAAGTAGTAAGAAAGCTATTAAGGTAAGTAAGATCTATATAATAGCTAATCCTCTATAGCTTATACTACTCTTAGGTTTAGCTTATATAAAAGTATATAAATTACTAGTAGTATTACACGTATTATACTATATATAAGGAGACTACTAATCTAGACTATTTACTTACTTCTTCTTTACTCTCTTCTTCTTCTTCTTACTCTCCCTCTTCTCTATATTTATCTAATATACTATTATATATATTTTCTTTAGTCTTATCTTATAAAAATATAAGGCTTTTATTACTATATATAAATAGTTTATTTCTAACTTCTAAGGTATATAAGCCCTACTAGAAGTAAGGCCTATAAATACTAATATAGCTAAGCTAGGTAAATACTAATATACTTACTAACTTATTAGGTTTCTTTAAGTATAGGTAGATATAAGATAAGTACTATTACTTATTAGTAAGAGCTTCTATAATACTTTAATAGTTTATACTTACTATAGATACTTTATATCTAAAGCTCTCTCTTCTTTAGTACTCTTTTATAATTTATATAATTACTAACTAAGTACTATTAATTGCTTTCTCTTTAGTAATAATAAGAGATACTACCTACTTTTCTACTTCCTCTTTCTTAGTAAGGTTATATAATACTTTATCTATATTCTTATTTATTAGTCTTTTATTCTCTATAAGGTCGCTATTAAAGAGACTAGAAAGTACTTTTTTACTATACTCTATAGTAAGGATATAGAGAACGTAGCTATAAGACGATAATATATTATTTATAGTTTTTTTTCTAATTTACGTAGCCTTAAATTACTTAATAATAGTAGAGAGTAAAGTAAGATCTAGTACTAGATACTATATAGCTTAAGATAAAATCTCTCTAAAGGATTTATTAAGCTTTTAAGTATTAGTAATCTAAGAACCTACTAGTTTAGGGCTTTAGAAGGTTTTAGTAGAGCTATTATAATAGTACTTAATCCTAAAGAACGCTACTTTTATACTAAGATACCTATTCTTTTATATAAATATAAAGCTTACTATATATAAAATAATTAAGTTTATTTTATCTTAGGTTATATAAGACTTACTATAATTACTATAGCTATCTACTATAATCTTAAGGTTAGACCTAGGTACTTATAAAAGCGTCTTATATATTAGCTAGAATATAAAGTTAATTTCTTTATTTATAATATTCTTATCTAGTACTTAATTAAAGTTAAACGTACGTACTTTATTAGCTAAAAACTTACTTACGTAGATCTTTAAACTAATTACTTTATATTTAAAGAGAAAAGTTAATTATATTAGCTTCCTAGCTTTAGTAATTTAGGCTATAATTATATATCTAGTTTTATAAAATTCTAGTCTCTTTATATTATATATTACTAACTTTTAATAAGCTAACTATAAGTGTAATATAAACTACTAGTAACTATACTATCTATTACTTATCCTAGCTATTAGCTAATGTAGCTATTATTATAGTAGGTAATATAAGTAATATAGCTTTTTAACTTAGGTAATATAGGTAGCTAGTAAGAAGAACTCTAATACACTAACTATAGGTAGTACGTTTAACTCTTTAGATAATACTTTATATTTTCTAAAGCGTATTAATAGTTTACGAAGCTTTTCTAAGTTTACTAAGCTTATTATCTATACTATAGCTACTAAGTTATCTATACTAGTAGCTTATTAAAGAGCTATAAGTTAGCGTAATAGTAGTATATCTTTAGTAAGCTTAGAGAGTATTCTAGACCTTAACTATAGCTAATAAAAGAGAAAGTAAGTAAAGGCTACTATATACTAGACTATAAAGTTAAAGAGGTAGGCACCTATAATATATAAGGAAATAGTATTAGGCCTAAAGTATAATTATAATTAGTAGAGTATAAGTTCGTATAGAAAGACTTTTATATACTATAATAACTTTACTACTAGTAATATAGTAATAATAATAGTAGAAGCTACCTTACTATATATATTTAGCCTACTAATAGTATCTAGGTTAAGTAGAATAGTAAAGTAGGTAGTAGTAAAGAGCGTAATATTAGCTATCTTTATTATAATAAATACTATAGCTAAGACTTTAATACTACTTAAAGTTATTTTAGAGAGATTTTAGGTTATTATAATAGTAAGGAGACTAAGTATCTATCCTAAAAAGTATTAGTATTAAGAAGTTCTAGCTACTATAAAAGTTATAAATAAAAGACTTAAGAGTAGATAGAAGGTAGAGTAAATACGTAGCTCTATACCTACTAATGTAGTAAAAAGATAATACTAATAGGTATATAGACGCTAGAAAGTAAAAGTTAGTACCTACGTTAGTAGGTCTCCTATATAGTCTTAGATATTAGTACTAGCTAGTTTTTACTACTACGTTAGGAAGATATTTCTAACTAATCTTACTTAGCTATATTAATTTTTAGCCTAACTCTACTAAAATAGCCTAAATCTACTTACGTAGCCTAAATTTACCTTTTATATACTTAGTACTAGAGGTAAAAGCTATATATAGAGTCTTAATATATAGTAGTATAAGTACTACTAATATAATATTTAAACTATTATATTATAGGAGCTATTATAGTAATTAAATTAGTCTAAATTAGCTAAGATTAGTATTAAATCTATTACTTATATATATTATAGTCTTATCTTTATATATTTAGTTAAAGATAGCTTTTTCTTATTATTTATATCTATATATATAATACTCTCCTCTACTATAGTTACTATAATCGTAGATATAGCCTTCTTTATATATGTTATACTTATCTATTTAATAATAGTTATTACTATTAATATCTATATTATCTCTTTAAGATATTATATCTAGTTTAGCCTATAAAGTTATAAAGTTATATTATATGTACTTAGTACGTTTAAGAAGCTTTAGATCTATTAATATTAGTTTTTATTTTACTCTAGAATATATTTATAATACTATTATATTATATACTATCTATATTAAGTAGTATAAGCTAAACTAATTACTTTACTTATTTTATAGTATATACTCTATCTATAAAGAGAGTTACTATAGTAATAAGAACTAGAATATCTTTAAGAAAACTCTATAGTATTACTTACTCTATAGAGAGCTTATTAAATATCTTATCTTTTACGCTAGCTTCTTTCTTTATTAATATCTAGAGCTTCTTAACGTTAAAACTCTCTTATATAATATAACCTTATCTAGCTCTATCTAAGACGCTTACGTTAGCTAGCTTTATAATAGCTATTTAGAGGCTAATCTTTACTACTAGCTACTTTAATAAGTTATATCTTCTATTAAATCTTTAAAGTATAATATTAGCTAAGCTATTTTTATAATAAAATAGGGCGTATTTTAGTATATATATACTACGCTTTTACTATTTAGTACTTATTAGTAAGGTTTTAATACTACTATCTTCTATTATTAACTTAAACTTTATATTATATTTAACTAGTATAGTAAGTATAGGCGATTCTCTAATAGTTATAGTATTATCTATTCTCTTTACTATATTTAGTACTATTTTATACTATACTACTTCGCCTTAGAGAAAATCTTTAATTATTTTATATTTACTATTAAACGTATCTATATTAAATATACTACTTAGGTATTTATAGTAGATATTATATATTATAAGCTCTTTTATCTACGTAACTATAAGGCTTTTATTAAGGCTATAGTTCTAGTATTATATATATAAGTATACTACTAAGAAGCTTATAGTATACTTAATAAAGTTAGTTACTATACTATCTTTATAGTATAGTATATCTATAATATTCTAGCGTATAGTAAGAGAGTTAGTATTATATTAAACTTACTAAAATAAGATACTTACTTTATAGTCTAATATTAGTATTAGCTCTATAACTATTATTACTTATAGTTTAATTATTATAAACTTATCCTCTATAGCGTTAACTTAAAAGTCTATTATATTATTATTAGTATTACTAAGAGTATCTACTTTACTAAGTTCTAAATAAATAGAATCTTTATTAAAGGTAGTATTATATAATAATAGTCTTATTAGCGCTAAATAGTAGAGTTAAAGTATAAGTATAAAGGTATTAGTATTTAGGTATAAGCTAGAGAGTATAGAAGTTATTCTTAGTATTATAAACTATTATATTATAGCTAGTCTTAGTAGTAATAGCTAAGTAAAAGTAAGATAGTTATAATTATATAAATTTAGCCTAAAATAGCTTAGGAGTTAGCTATTATTTATTA
>Ga0210040_10006895_pt1 | contig 13949 bp, 13 predicted proteins | sample CryGeyCG12114_NA_FD_185462 | JGI IMG/M metagenome (GOLD analysis project Ga0210040, IMG submission 185462) | Groundwater microbial communities from aquifer - Crystal Geyser CG19_WC_8/21/14_NA (SPAdes) (version 2) | ecosystem: Environmental > Aquatic > Deep subsurface > Groundwater | place: USA... | reverse complement strand
AGTAAAACGAATTGTCGGGGGACGCTGAAGAGGCGATTTTCGAACCCAAGGCTCCCTTACTGCTATCAGGCATGTGTTCGGAAAGTCTTCTCCGCTACCTCCACACCCTCCGCTACCTCCACACCCTCCTATGCTATATTAGAAATGATTCCGCAGTATGGATGGAGCTCCTACATAATATGGCGGAGTCTTTTAGCATCGCAGTTCACAGTTTAAATGAAATCACAGGTCTCACACACCGCTTTTTTTGTGGGCGGAGTTCCTTTATATTTTTTTACGGTTTTTGAGGCAGTTTTGATGGTGGTGGTGGCGATTTTAATATTTCTCCAAATACTCCAATCACAATATCTCCAAAAGTTTATCCTGAAGTGTGGGGGTCCGGTATATTTATAAAAAAAGCGTTGATGTAAAAGTATATTAAAGTAAAGGGAAAAATTCTGTTTTCAAAAAATCTCAGATCACAGACTTATGAGTAATGATTAATGGGTGAGTAATATTTCAACTTTCAGTCCGCAGTACATGGACTTCCATTTAGAAATTAGAATAAAAAGAAAAGTTTTTACTTTGTTAAAAAAATTGCGGACTTCTTATTAATTTTTTTCCATAGTAACACTTTAGCCTCAGGAAAATTTGTGCTTAGACGGATAAGGTAATGATTAATAGAATATGACTTACAGTTATAGATAGCTGATATTATATCATTGTCACAATTGGCTGCACGACATAGTAGAGAGTACACAGCGTTACGTCGCATTGCACCTCAAGTAGTCAAATTCCGACTAGCAAACTCTCTTGATACACTAAAGATACCCTATTTTCCAAATACTTTTCTGAAACAGTTGTTGATAGTAACTCTTGCTTTATCCTGCAATTTCTTTGTCACTGGTATCCATAATCCTAAACAATATATCTGTTTAAAATATGTGCTGAACAATCGACTTTTAACACACTCATTGGCTTTACTAAAACTTGAATGAAGCATGTTAGCTCTTATACGCGAATCCCTTAATCTTTTTTCAATTTCTGCCCCATCTCTATTTTTATTGTTATTAGTAATTCTGTAACCTAAGTAATCAAACTGCTCAACCCAGCTGAGTTTATTTTCCCCCAATAACACATTATTCCTATCTATTGATCCAGTTTGTACATTGAGCTCCATACTCACAGTCTTACTTGCATTAAATGTTATGTTATGTTGATTGACATAGTGATTACAAATATTAATCATATTCTGCAGAGCATATATAGATGGAGCAAGTAAGCACAAATGATCAGCATACCATATATTGTTGGTTGTCACATGTCCTATATGACACCCAATGCGACTAGCAAAAAGTTTAACTCCTAAATCATTCATGTACAGGTTAAACAAATAAGGACTTAATACTCCATCCTGTCGAACAGACTTATGAATAGCAAATTCCCTAGACTCACAACCATTCCAGCTAATTCGAAAACGTTGAGTTTTGCACCAAACATAAAATAATTTAACAACTAACATTGGAATCCTGCGTTTGCATAACTTTAAACAAAGCTTTTCATGCAATACATTGTCAAACGCCTTTGATGCATCCAGAAAACATGCATAGACAGTGGTGTTATTATTATTATAATGGCTAACAATGCTTTTTAACCCAAACACTTCTAACTCAGTTCCTAAACGCTTTTTGTAACCAAACTGTTGACTACCTACTTTCAATTCTTTAGAGTATTTCTCCAAAATAAGATGTTCCACAATTTTAGACATAGAAGTGGCTATTGCTATGGGTCTATAGTTGTTACTGTTACTAACATCCAGTCCCTTTTTTTTAACAATAGGTATAATTCTAACTTCTTATATACTCTGAGGCAGAAAAGAATAAAAATATAAATAAGACGCACAAGCAGAAGAATCGCAACTGCTGTGAACTATGGATCTCAGTGGATTCTTTTAGAAGTGAGCAGGGACAAAAATACGCTACGAATCGAATTAAGCTAAATTTTCCAGGCTGGTGAATAATGATTGGTTACCAAAGTGGGTTAAGTTACAATGTTCAAACAAGACCAAAAATTCTCCAATGTCAAAGAAAATCTCAAAAATTTTATGCAACTCCTGTAAACTGGAATTGTCACTTTAAAACGTTCTCTCACAATTGTAGTAAGGTGCACACTTACTATAAATACTAGTTATAGGTTAGTTAGAGTATAAGAACAGGATAATGCTAATTAGGATACAATACGTTAAGGTTTTGGATTACTCAAATTAGATTTCTAACTGTGTAGTTCGAAATCCAAGTTTAAGTAATATTTAGTTATTAAGTTAGTTTTAGCTCATTCTCTTTTTCCTCCTCGTCCTCTCTACAACCGCGACGGTTGAGAGATAGAGAATCACAAGGAGTACGCTGAGACGGCTACTCAACAACTTATTATTAATATCGTTTAATAAATAGAAATTATATTCAGCAATCTCTCGTGAATATAATTCTTATGTGAGGAATTCATCTCTTATACGAAAACCCCACATTGTCACCCTGTCAACCGTAAATTGTTATGCCATAGGCCCCAAAGAGTACGCCTACATACAATTTCATCTACATGATAAAGGAGAGCCAGAGCACTAGTCCTTACTAGGTAACTTTTCTCATAAATCCTCCTAAATTTGTTAGTTCAATGTAATGCAATAAACGTCTCTTATTTTCAGATACTTGAAGCATACTTTAAAAGCAGCGGATAAGTTTAGGGAAAATTCCAGTTGTCATCGAAGACATTTGCGATAGCGCGGCAAAGGAGTTTTAATTCGCTGACATGGACTTGGACGGACAATTGGGACTGCCTTTTGAAGTTTTCAATGTTGATGCGAAGCTTTTTCCAAAAGCTTTCAACATTCCGAGCATGGAATGGTATCTGATTGCATTCTACAATCATCCGGATCCCGACACTTATGAGCCGAAAAGTGTGAAGGCTCTAAATGACTATCGTGACATGAAAGATATGGAGGAAGCTGCGCAAAAAATGTGCATTGATACAAAGCAGTAGTTGATGGACGCCCTGGATGTATATGGCCGAGCCTTAAAAACTCATGATGAAGCGAATGTAGCGTAGGAGGCAGCTTGATCTGCAATGGAAAGTGTTGGGACGAATGACGAAAGCATTCAGTCGTTCGCGAAATGAGTCGATTGTAAGCAGATGAAGAGAAAGTGCAGTCTGCTTTATTGGATTCGACTAGAAGTATAGAGTGTGAGTATATATTACGTTTAAAATTTACAGTACTTCATTTCATACAATTATTTGTTTGTAAACTTTTATATACACGGGAGGGCGAGAAAGAGTGTCCGGATTCTGAACAGTCTATCGGTGGAGAAGCTGCTTTGGAGGCTGTGGAGCAGACATCTTGTATTGATGAGCCAACCAAGCAGAAAAAAGGCAAACGCGCGTCCTAAGAAGAAAACCCAAAGATGGATCAAGATGGCAAAGAAAGAGATAGGGCTAGGTCTAAGGGTGAGAAAAAAACTTGTGTAGTTTCTCTTTTTAAATTGTGAGAATTATATTCTATGAAATTTGTAGTGTATATACATAGTTTAGATTTTTCATTAATAAATTCGTAATATGGAATACGGAATTAGAAATATGGAATTCGGAATCTGGGATATGAAATATGGAATTCGGAATATGGAATGAAGAATATGGATGATGGAATACGCAATATTTAAATTTGGAACATGGAATATGGAATAAGAAATATGGAATATGGGTTTTAAATTTCATTTCATTTCAATTACTGAAATTAATGAAGACATGACTATTCTATGACTATTCAAGTTCTAAATCTTTATTACAAAAATTAAATTTGAGGTTTTGAAGTATGGAAAGTCACGAGTAGACATGTCTTGAGGTTATTCAAATTAGAAAGGCAAAATTGGTGGTCTTCTCAGATTTTTTTAGCTTGAATTTGCTTATCAATGATAAGACTTATTTGAACATCAAATTTGTTTGATTATTGATGCGAAAAAGTTTTGTTTTCCTGACTTTAAACTTGGTAAGGATTAGCTCGAATGAGAAAATTCATTTGCAATACAAATATCTTTAACTACCCCCCGCTTACATAAAATGTTGATTTGATAAGGTTTTACTGTTTAAACTTTGTTGAGTATTTTGCCTTTTTTTCAAGCGTGGATAGTGTATTGCAAGTTCATTTGTCGGTCGCCCTTGAACACTTGCTCGAAGCACACGTTTCTGAGTAGTTGTTGTTCTTCTATGTCAAAAATTTCTCAAGAATCTTAAATATCTTAGCCATACCGGCAGAATCTGAGGTCAGTAAAAAATTCAACAGAAGTTTTTTTGTAATTTTGTTTTTGTTTTTTTCCGTGTTTTTTGTGTTTTATGACAGGAGGATCAACAGAATTCTTCCCTAATGGTCCCAGTAACTTTGTACACCTAGGAGACGTATTTGATGATGGTATGACATACGTACCTGGCTCAGCATTCACAATGATCGAAACGGACTTAGTGCACGTTGTGGCCAATTTTGCGATAGAAGTAGTCCCCACAGAGTGGATTAGGCTGTTCGAAAGTGGAAAAACATTAGATTTCCGCGCAAAAGATGGATCAAGAATATCGGAAGATCCACATATATTTTTTAGCCAACTCTACAAGCGACATTTAGAGAAAATTTTCTGGCAGCAATAGGGCAAAAACAGACCAGAAAAGAGTGCAAAACTGAAAACTCATTTGGAACAGCACAAAAGTTTTCCAAAAGCATCCAATTGGATTACTCGACTAAGACGAAGGATCGCGTTTTTGAGCATCAAAGTCAAGGATCAGAAAATGAATTGTTTAACCGCGGCTTTATTGCACAATTTCTTCCGTAAGTGTCGTTATGTAACAATAATAGTTATTTTACTAAAATAATCCATATATATATTATGAGGTGGCGTTATTTATTGATTTCGGTGTCAATAATTTTTGTCGCACGGACATTTAACACTGTCGCAGCATCAATAAACATTGACGCACCGTTAATCAACATTGTCGCATTCTCATTTAACAGTGTGGAACATTCATTAGACATTGTCGCACCCACATTTAAAATTTTGGAATCCTCATTAAACATTGACGCACCGTTAATCAACATTGTCGCATCCTCATTTAACAGTGTGGAACAGTCATTAGACATTGTCGCACCCATATTTAAAATTTTGGAATCGTTATTAAACATTGTCGTACCCACTTTTAAAATTTTAGAATCGTCATTAAACATTGTCGCACCCACATTTAAAATTTGTTAATCGTCATTAAGCATTGTCGCACCCACATTTAACATTATAAAACGCTTATTAAACACTGTCAGTCCCGTTTATTGATTTCAGTCTTAATTTTTTTCTCCAACTGTCATTTACCATGGTCGCCGCGTCATTAAACATTGTCGCACTCTCATTTAACAATGTCGCACCCTCATTTCACATTGTTGCACCGTCGTTTAACATTTTCGCACCCTCATTTAACATTAATTAGAACCCTTATGGAATATTGTGAACCCTATTGATTGATTAAAAAGGCAAGCTCAAATAGCTTTCTTTATTTAACTTTGATTAATTACAAAGAAAGGCAGTTTAGGATGGCCTAAATATCTCATCACCAAAACAAAGATTGAAAAATAAAAAATTATACAAATAACGCAATGCAGTCCAGTTTTCTTACAAGAACAAACAGACATACTGAGAACTGTCTGGACTTTTTTCATTCCGGCGTCTCAAAAACAATCACACAGAAGTGAGAACTGTCTGGACTTAGTTCATTCCGGGTCTCCAAAAATTTTCACACAAAAAATGGACTGTCTAGGCTTATTAGAGCCCGCACCATGAAAACCTAACTGCAGAGGGTTATTAAAAACTTAGTTACAAAATAGGAATGTTTGGTGATGAGATAAAGGACAGAGATGTGAGTGTGCTCGAAAAGTTTGCTATCGAGTCAGCAAAAGATGATTTGGGGGTGCTTAAAAGAAAATTGTTGGAACAAAAAAACCAAACCCTTAACAACAAAAGGATATTAGAAGCTGAGCTTGTCATTGTAAAGGAGAAAAATTCTACCGTCAAGGAAAATGAGAGTTTCATTCGTTAACTTATATTTCAAATATAATTTTAGTAATTATGACTTTTGTTTTAATTGAAAAACATAAATATATAAGTAGAAAAGGGGGAAAGAAAAAGATTATTAAGATCAGTGGTATCATTATCTCATAATCAAGACTTATTGTGTGATGACAAATTTTATTTATAGGAGACCGTTGTTGACAATGAAGGCTCTGAAGCAGAGCTTGACGAAAACGTCCATGACGAGGTAGAAGAAACTAACCAGCCAAGCACTTCATATTTATCATATATTATCAGCCGAAATGATCTTTTTTGAATTGTGTAAGGGATTTTAGAAACATAGGATTTGAAAAACCAGTAATTAAATTAATTGGCTGAATGCGTAGTTTGTGCTTACACAACACTGATAAGCGTCGATGGAACAGGAGGCTCTAGGATAAATGATATAATAAAATTTATAGGATCATCATTGTGCGATGTTTTGGTATGCAAAAAATATGCTTTATTGAATTGAAACGTGAATCAAGAATTTTCTAAAAAAACAGTCCCTGAAAGCATTAATTTGCTCTTAATATTTTCCCCACAGACTGTATTTGATGAATGTCGCAAGTCAATCAAGTGAAAAATTATAGTGCTTCTACTGCTTGTAGTCAAACAGGTGATGCTTCGGTCGCTTTGCAAGGCATGTATACTTTAGCTTGGTTGCTTTATGTCACTGCAGCAGCAGCTTCAAAACCAAAGCATCTTCTACATATGACAAGATTTAACCTATAGGTAACTACTCTATAAACTCGATGCTATCGCTGTTTTTGATTTTATGCTGAAAAACTATTATTGAAATTTAAAAATGGTGTTGTTGCGATGGAACTATATGCGGTAAGATTAAAACGGCAGTTCATTGTCACGTCAACTGGAGTAGGCAAGTATAGGAGTTTATATGCACTTTTTTTCATTTCGCACCACACACAGCCATTGAACGAAAAGCGCGAGCAGTTAATAATTTAAAAATTCGCTAATCGTTAATGGATTCAGCAATAGTGACAATTCTTGTTTACATTGCATAATGACTGCCGCATTTTTCATTTTTCCCATTCAATATTAAACAAAACACCAACTATTGGTTTGAAACTATTGGTTAAGATTAAGATTAGCTGGAATAATAACACACAGTCAAACCATCAACATATTTGAGCGCGTACAGCTAATATTTTTGAATTATCGTCGAACATGCAAAACTAAAACAGAGATTTACAACAGACAACGAATACGAAACCTGTTGTTAAAGCACAGAATGGTGTGAAGCAAATTATTTGCGGCAAAAAAAGTCTCAAGGTGAATACCATTTTTGCTCACCTGCCGTACATATACACAGTTGAGTAGTAACTACAATTAATTCAGTATCTAGCCATGCACGCCTCAGCTAGTTAGTGCATATCCACTTGCATATGAATGCTGAAGCTTTAGTTGATGAATTAGTAATATATATGTGAAAGGGTCAAATGCATCAATCAGGAAAGTACAAATGTGTAGGCATGTTTAAACGCATGAAAAAAATTGGCATTTTGGGTAAAAGATGGTATTACATTTAATTTGGCGGTTAAAAAATAGTCAGGATTCCCGATGATTGGTTCAAAGGTAGTCAAGAGAGACCGCATCAAATGCCATTTCAGCATTTAGAGCCGCAAATTATTTGCAATTTTGATGGAAAGCTCGTAATCAATCCTTATTTGGGGTCAGAAATACTTTGATATCATATTTTAAGCCAAGAAAAAATTTAGATTTAGATTTAAAGTGAACAATGCAATATGCTATTGGATACATTATTGCTCAAGCTCCCTTTTTTTCGATTAAATGTTGGTTAAAACGGAAGAAAATTTCATTTAGGACTACTAAAAATTCAAAATTTGGATAAGTAACACATTTTGGTTTTTTAATTTAAATTTATTCTGACTCCTAATTTTTGGTTTAAGAGTCAATTTGTCACTCTGCTTTTGCTTTTAAAGCTCGTTGCAAAGGATATTGATTTTATTTTGAGTCAACAAGTTTTTGAAATAAGGAGAAAAAGTGAGTAGCAAATTTGGTTTTCGGGATACAAATTAGCCTAACGTTCTGTTTTTGAGTCAAAATTCAATCTGAAATTCCGATTTTAGGTTTATAAAGTTATTCAAAATCAAGTTTAATTGCAGTTAGGTCCACCAAACTTTTGGAATTAGGATTGAAAGTGAGTATGAAATTCTTTTGTTTGGATAAAAGTTTGCCTGATACTCTGGTTTCAGGTCCAAATTAAGTTGGAAAACCGTAGTTTTAGGCTAAATGTTCGTCACAAAAGAGTTGAACTCCATTTGAAATCCACCAAAATTTTTTAATAATAGTGAAAAGTTAATTACAAATTTGTTTTTTGGTTGTAAAAGAGTAACATTTTTAGTATAAATTTGGTTGGTAAAAAAGCTCATCAGTGATAAGGAGATTATTGTGTGCTGAAAAATCAATCGCAAGCTATTGCTGTGCTCGATGCTTTAGCTTGTTACGGTATTCATATTTCTCCCACCCGGCAACCAGTTTGAGAGCCCAAAAAATACAAAAGTAGAAAAAAAAGTTAAAGGAGTATAATTGAGTAAAATACAATGATATTTCGAAAAAAATACAACTGTTACTTCATGCTGGCATCGTCTTAAGTGTACTTGAATGAATTCTCTTCAAGTAATAAATAATCCATAGCGCTCACGCTCCAAAGAAAGTTTGTAGCATCTACAAATAAAGATAGAAAAATATCGAAGAGAGCTCTTAAGATTGTGAGCATCATGTTAAGGTTTGTGAAATGAGATTTTTTAAAAAGTATACATAACTCGAAATGACTTATTCAGTGATAAATGTTTTGATGTTTTTTCATGCACATTTTGAAACCGGCTCAGAAGGACCGATGACGTCTCACAAACAATCGCAAAACTAAAAAACAGAAAGTTTCTTCGATATGACGGATTTGGAATTGAATGCCTAATTGTATGTACTATTCGAAGCTTTTTCACTACACAAAGAAGATTTGCTATGAGAATTTAATATATTTGGTTTAACTTGGTGAAATATATCGTTTTACAAAACCTGGGACCCTGAAGAGTACGAGACGAGCACAGCGGAGGATTTGAAGGGGTAAAAGCGGATGAAAGAGAGTGAAGAGGCGGCGCGACTAATGTGCATCGAAACAAATGCAAAAAATATGAGAGCCTTGATGGCATATGAGGAATCTCTTGCGTCAGATGCCCAAGCGCATGCAATTTGGGAGACTGCACAATCCACAACACGGAGGACAGAGATGGTATGGTCACACACACAGAGCATTGAATATAGTATGGGTTTTTACATAGATCAGTCATATAAAGCCTTAAGAACCAAGGTTTGTTGCAACTTCGTGGGAGCGAAGAAATTAAGGATATGAATGGTTGCATGCAATAAATGCACCCCTTAAGTTTTCAGTTGTAGTTGCTAAGGCAACTTTTTTAGCCAAGAGGTTGGAACTATTGTACGACAATTAAATAACTATTGCGGTTAGTAAAAAGTCAAATGGACAGAGTGAAAATTGTTTGCTGAAAACAAACAGGGGTGCATTTATTGCATGCAGCCACTCATATAATTGAAGCAGCAATGGAATCTTTCGTCGTTGTTGATGAGTCGTTAGTTGGTGGGACGAACAAAAGTAATCAAAATAGTAAGAAGTAATGCTTACAATGTATGTACGATGAATCATTCAGGTTTGAAAAAAAGCAGGTTACTGATCACTTTTCAATACGTAAATACTGAAGAATCCGTTGATGGAAACGAGGATGAAAACAAGGATGAAAACGATCTGTATATGGTTAAAAATGAAGAATAAGAAGAGAAAAAAGGGGATAATGTTCCATCTGAGGAGGAGCAATCATTGCTTTCGGAGCACGAATCACCTGATAGCAGAAACAGGCGTGAAAAAGCTTTGAAAAAACTAGAAAAAAAAAAGACAAGTTTTGGACGTGACACTTTCATGTTCTTCCCCTGGAAAAACAAAAAAGTACACTATGACGATGAATAATAAAATAAATTATGTCTTGTATATGTATTTCAATATGTTATGCATTCACGTAAATGTCTTTGTATTATATAAATGTGTAATAGTTTTAAAAGTAGAATAAATTAATTTCTTTGACTTGATTTTGACTGTTGTTTAATAACAAAAAAACAAGTCAAAAAATTCGTTGAAATCTTATTGTTTAGGGTTTTTTTTAATCTCAGATTTTTTTTTCATCAGAGCTGAAAATTGTTAGTGTGAGCTAAAACAATCGTCAGAGATGAGGAAGTGTTGAATAAAACCGGAGTCTTTAACGTTCCAGTCAAATCTGTCCTGATTCTAAGACAAATAAAAAATAATACGAATGAAAAAATTCAATTCACCTCAATATGTTCTCCGATCTTTGGAGGGACTTGGAGCACTTTTCCTTCTCTCGATAGAGTGCCACCACACTCCGCTGAGTGACCCGTCCCTGAAGGACCCTAGGAGAAATTCTGGGGTGTCTCCTCAATAAGCAGCAGCGTGTGCAGTTTGATGCCGTACGTCCTCCAAGGGCCTTTGGTATCCAACAGTGGCAATTATTTCTGATACAGTCAAATAATACGTAGAATAAGATCACTGAGCTTTTAATATGTGCCCTAGCTCATCTACGATAAATTATGATTACCAGCTCACGGCATGCATATGATCCACTTCTTTGGAGTTTGACACTGGGAAGGCTTCCCTCAAATTCAGAATCAAGTAGACAATGGTAAAGTGCAACCTGGAGCTCTTGTTCAGAAGCTCGACCTCCACTTTGGAGAGGTGGAATTCCCGGGAAGTGACCATCGTGTAGTGTGTTGTTTGCGTATCCGACTACCACGACCAGTAAAAAATTCAGACAATATGTGAACAAGTGATTAACGTCGACGGCGAGTAGAGAAATTTTTAAATCCCACTTGCAAAAGCGATTTGATAAGAAAATTATTTGATTGATGAAAAAACCCAAAGTTGCTGCTCACCGCTCCCACGTTTTGAATAGCATGTGCGGGAGAACTTGATAGCTGCTTAAACTGCACGTGAGATCTTGCGTGATTACTGCTACCAATTAAAAGATCTCTTATTTTTCTTACCATTTCATCTTCCCACGTGTTTTTTTTACAGACGCCGATTTTCGATTAAAATATATCGAGCACTTGAATTAAGCTCTAGGTTTGAGCTAAGAAAGACGATTCAACTTCTCTCAAGGTGTGTCAACCAATCAATCCGAATGGAGGTGGACATTGCCCGTGAACCCGGCTTTTCATAATTATTTGATAATTGGCAAATTTTTTTAGGAAATACGCGACGATAGATAAAGCAAGAAATCTTCCTACCAATTCTTAAAAATATCGGAACAGAGGGGGTTAGATATTATGGAAAACATGCTTATAAATATGCGTCAAAATCGCCCCGAGTTTGAGGACAATTTGGGAGCAATTTCATAACTTATTCTATCAAATTGATCTATAGTAGCCCTATAATTAAAACCGAAAACCCTGTAGGCAGTACGGAAGGAAAAGCATAGGAGTACGACTAGGCGTGGAAGAGTAAACGAGTAGAAATAGCGGAGTAGAAATAGAGGATTAGGAAAAGAAGAATAGATGTGGGATAAAAAAAACTTAAATCGACACTGTAAAATACTTAGCATACTTTCTACTCCTACTCCTCCAATAGACACTATTTTCACTCCAATTCCCACTTCCCTACTCCTATATTCCCACTACTCTCCCCTAATAATTATACATTTCTATTGAAAATAGAGTAGAGGGGTGAAAAAATAAGAAAGGAAAAAGGAGTAGAGGAGTAGATAAATAGGAATACGAGTACAGAAGTGGATAGATAGAAATACGAGTACAGGAGTAGATAAATAGAAATAGGAGTAGAGGAGTGGAAATAGTTGATAAGGATTAGACGTATGAAGCACAATATCTACTCCTACTTCTCTATTCCTACTACTCTACTTCTATTTCTCTAATTCCACTATTACACTTCATTTCATGTTTTCTAATTCCGTCATTCCTACTCCTTTGCTCCAACTCCTCTACTCCTACTCCTCTACTCCTATTTCTAATCCTTTATTCATCAGTCTCTACTCTCTACAATAAAATAGATATAAAATTGCAAAACGGCAATGAAGAATATCTTTAGGAAGTAGATAATAAGGAACAGCAGTAGAGAAATACAAAAATTAAAGCAGAGGAACAAAAAAGGAGTAAAAGAATAGAGGAATACGGAAATATGAACAAAGAAGTGGAGAAATTTGGGGAAATCGGAGTGGTGGAGTAAAGAGATCCGGTTGGAGTAGAGAAATGGGAGTATAGGAATCTATCTATATAATGACGGTCTTAATTTAGCGGTTAGCCAGGCCTAGGGCACGCATTTATGAACCGATTTGCCTCAAACCAATTTATCTAGAAGATGTTGAGATGATATCTAAAAAGATCTCATTCTCATTTCAGACGTTGAATGATTAACAAGGTTTGGCTTATGCTTCCGGAAAAAAACTTCTTACTTTCAAATTTTGATCAAAACTATTTCAATCTTCGGTTTCGAAACTACCTGGACTCTTTGCTACAAGGTTCGTGTTTAATCAGTTGGCATTCCAGTTTCAATAAAGATTCCAATTTTTATATCGTTACAAAACTTTTCCTGTTCTAATAGATGTTCTATTATTTTTTTAGATGGATGACAATCGGATAACGCCATTTGCTCCTATGAGAAATAAAAACAGAAAGTACTGTCTCCCTTTAGTTCACAGTGAACCAGACCGGTTTTGCCCGACTTTCTGTGCCCAAATGGAAAATGTGGAATCCTTTGTGTCAGACTGTTTGGCATTTAGACCTTCCACCGTTGCCAGCCGGTTTCGCTTATTGTAAAGGCTGCAAGTCAGGAGTCACGAAAAATGACACAAATTTTTGCACTCTCTGTGGGAGATCAACGGAAATAGGACAGAAATACATCCACAGAGTTCAAGATTTAAAACGTAAAAAAGCCATGTTGGAAGAAGAGTTTGAGAAGGAATGCAAAAAATTGAAAACAGGCCCAGTGAGTGAACCAGCCGACGATTTTATAGATGATGATTTGTTGGAAAACATCTCTGCCTCTCAGCTCATCCTCGATGAAGACAATGATAAGGACGATGACAACACCAAAATTACAGAGCAAGAGGAACGGATGATCACGGAATGAGATCTTTAATTTTATTCAACCGTTTACGTATATTTCCTGGTCAATTTTTGCTTCTTATTCCATTCTAATAAATAAATTACCTCCATTATAATCTTCATTCTCTTTCAATTTATTTGTAGCACTAATTAATTATCTGACACTAATTTAACATTATCCACCAATAATTACCACTGTGCAGTAATGATTTAACATTATTCAGCTCTGATTTACATTGTCCAGCACTGATTTAGCATTATTTAGCACTAATTTACATTGTCCAGGACTGATTTAACACTAACAAGCTCTAATTCATATTGTGAAAGACTAATTCAACATTATTCAGCTCTAATTTACATTGTGCATGACTGATTTAACATTATTCAGCTCTAACTTACATTGTCCAGTACTGATTTAGCATAATTCAACACGTAATTTTGGTGTTGTCATCGTCCTTATCATCGTCTTCATCGAGGATGAGCTGAGAGGCAGAGATGTTTTCCAACAAATCATCATCTATAAAATCGTCGGCTGGTTCACTCACTGGGCCTGTTTTCAATTTTTTGCATTCCTTCTCAAACTCTTCTTCCAACATGGCTTTTTTACGTTTTAAATCTTGAACTCTGTGGATGTATTTCTGTCCTATTTCCGTTGATCTC
>Ga0210040_10006894_pt1 | contig 13950 bp, 10 predicted proteins | sample CryGeyCG12114_NA_FD_185462 | JGI IMG/M metagenome (GOLD analysis project Ga0210040, IMG submission 185462) | Groundwater microbial communities from aquifer - Crystal Geyser CG19_WC_8/21/14_NA (SPAdes) (version 2) | ecosystem: Environmental > Aquatic > Deep subsurface > Groundwater | place: USA... | reverse complement strand
AGACATGATCTTCCGTTAGGGCCAAATGAACGTCATTAAGTTTCAAAATCTGGCATGCTGCTACCACTGTGTACGCAAATCCAAAGGAATCCAATTTTCGACCTGAAATTTTCAATTAAATTATTTATTACTGAACGCATTGTTTTTCAGGGTGCAACTTCTAGAATCTATAGAATATGAAAATTTTTAAAATCTCTAATACATCCTATAATTTATTCTCCCCGCTTCAGAATCTAAACTATGAAATTTTTCACTACGTTAGAATTTAAACCATGAAATTTTTCACTTTAAACTATTAAATTTTTGAATGCTTTAGAGCTGGGTATGAAGTTTCTCACTGCTTGCGAATGAAAACAATGAAATATTTTACTGCTTGAGAATTTCAGCTTTGAAATTTTCTACTGCTTTATTGAAATCTATCCAACATTCGAAAATTTTTACTGTTTGAGGAAACTCTAAAACTATGAAATTTTGAAGTGCATTCTTAAAACAGTATATAATTTGTGCAGCAGCAAAAATGTTCATATTTATACGACTCTAAAGTAGCAAACGAATTCTTGACATATACCAAAACAGTTATGCATTTGTTTTTAGATTGTCAAGCTGTGAAATTATTATTGACTCTGACGGAAGCAGAAAATGAATTTTCAGCCCAAATTAACATAGCATTCAATTATTATGAAAAAATTCAAAAAATCTAGCATCTGATTTGATACTCCCGAGTCAACTTATTCTCTACACGATCAGTTAAGCACAAATTAATTAACTATCATACTACATATTTGCTCATAGTCAAAATGAACTTGGATAAATTAAATATGCTGTTGGTTAAATGGTCTTTTGTTAAATTTTGCTAGCAACGTACCCAGGAAAAAAAACTCAAGCCATATAACTATACACCAAAACTTATCCATTTAAATTACTATATATATAGTTATATATATATAGTTAGCTATATGAACTATAGCTAACTAACTGACCGGGAATTCTAAAAAACTTACCGGTTAAATATGTAAACAAAGTCTGTAAATGTGGTTTTTCTGCTGCGTATGTTTTGGACAGCCGGTTCCAAACCACATGTATCACTGTCCGTAACAATTCTGGGGTGGTTTTCATAAAATTTGCAAAAGTTTCATCACTTTTTTCCAAATTTTTGGAAATCTCAGGTTTTTGTGGTATTTCATTGTTTCCTTCAGGTCTCTCAAGTATTTCATCGTTCTTTTCAGCGTTTTCATCACTTTTTACACGTGTTTTTAGACTTTCACTAATATTTTCAGGTAAACGTGCTGATTCATCACTTCTTGTACAATTTTCCGACTTTTCATCACTCTTTTCTACATTTTCAAAAACTGACCAGTCCACAGCACTCACAATATAAGAATGAAACTGTAAATACAGCGCCTCCACAACTTCAAATTCCAATGGCTCAAAATCCCCACTTTTTTCTTTTTTATCTTCACTCTCAGTCACAATAACTCTGTTCGGTTTCAAAACTTTCCTTTTTTTCAAACTTCTCGCCTCATTCTTTGCAGAAATCTTGCCCACTCCTCCTTCATTTTTGCCCGAAGTCAAACAATTCTCAATCCATCCCAAAATTATGGAAACCAAAGCCAAATTGGGCTCACAATCTGTTAAAATCTGTTTTTCAAAAAACGAACATACAGAGTCAACACTGTTTAACGGGAACAAATCCCTCACTTCGGGTTTTATTAACTTTTCCAACATTTTCATTTATTAATTCAACCTGAATCGAATTTCTTTGTTTCTTTTTGGAGGACAACAAAACAAATTATCCATTCTTTACGTTGTTGTGTGCCGAAATGAGAGCGGGAAACATATTTTTACTGCGTAAATCGTTTTTCGCGTCTATGTTTAGGCTATAGGGGAAAACTTACTAACGAGCTGGAGTTGTCTGCCTGCAGCAGCAGCTGGACTTTTCTCCATATCTTAGCCTAGATTCTAGAACCCTCTGTTTCTACTACATTCTAGATACACAAATATTTGGGTTACGTGCTATACATAGGCGGGCTAACAAGGGTCTACAAATTTTACTCATTTTAAGGTGCCTATATATTCTGTCTAGGTACGTGAGAAAAGCACGTATGTACACTTTTTAAGGGTACAACTAACTAACTAGCTAGTTGGCTGTAGCTATGGCTAGCTTTATTTATAGCTGTTGTATGAAAAAATAAGCTGTACTTACTAACTAACTAACTAACTAACTAAAAGCTAATTGAATGTTAAGCATGTAAAAATATGTGCAGTTGAATTCTGAAGCGTTTATGCATGAGATGTGTCCCCAATGTGACAAATGAAATATAATAGCATTGTATATAGATTCCATTCACTGGATTGGGAATTGTTTTTTATGGAAACTGTGAACAAATGCATTCAGGAATTTATGGAAGATTGGAAATTCATGGAGTAGATTCTAAACTCAAAAGCATAGAAAATTCGTTATAAATTATGAATTATAAAAGACACACAAATTGCATTCTACGGGTCCTACTGCAGAATTTTTTTAGCTAATCAGATTATCGCCTGATTTGGCTTTTTATTGCAATCCAATGCTCCCGACCTCCTATCTCTTTGTATGGGAAACCCTTACTGTCGTATGTAGATTCGTTGGCCCTAAGTTTTTAGTACCACAGATTTCGTGCATTTGTGTGTTATAGAAAAACACTGCAAATCCCAGCACGCTCGCACGCATCCATTGCATATTGCATTAAACTGGTTAAGAAACGAATAATTTCAAAAAAAAAAGAAACGTGGAAAAATTTGAAAACTAATGTATGTTTATGTTTTACTCACCACTTGTGTTTTTAATGATGTGATTAGTGTCAAAAATCAAAGAAAATGTAAAAAAATAATGTTCGAAGTGAGAACGTGCGAAATAAATGACACTGCGTGCGTCTTTGTTGAACCTGCATGCCAAACTATCAGTCGCTACTTACATCAAAATGTTAAATTTCGTGCTACAAAATTCACTCATCGCTCATGCACAAGTAGGCAGTAAAACTCTGTGATGAGTACTTCTTCTATGGCACGAAAAATTGAAACACGAAAAATCTAAGGCTATAAGCTATGCGTAATGGCCCACAACTTGTTTTACCGTATATTTTGCATTCAGGCTCGTGGAAAATGATGCAATTGTGCAAAAAACATGCATTTTGAAACCAAAACATGGAAATTACAGAATCTGTCCCCAGATCAGTATTCGTTACTATGGACTTCACGATTATTACACAAATACAAACTATAAAAACGCATTCCTATTGAATACTATCATTTTTGCTTTAAATTACTCTTACTTACCTTAATTGTATTTTAGGGTTAGATTAATTAGTGCTAGAGTTAGTTAACTAAGTTAGCTGTGTAATAGAATACGTAAGTTCGCACACTTTTTTACATTTGTAAATTTTAGATTGGAGAATAACGAAAATTTTTGGGTCTGGGTTTCTAAAGCTGTAAAAATTTAGTTTGAGATTCTACAGCAGAGTTTTTACTTTATAATCGGATTCAAGAGCATCGCAAATTCCAGTGTTTTATACTGATGCGTAGCTTTTTTCAAAATTATATCCCTAGCGCAAAAATTTTCATTGAATTTCCCAAAATTTAACAGAAAATACATCATAAGCAGCTCAAATTTTCATTTTTTCTTTGCTTACCACACAAAAGTTACTGCACTTCACACTAAAAGTGTGGATTTTTTGTTTTTCCAGATTTCAATTGGACCCATATTTCTCAAAATTAAAACAATCACACATAAGCAAAATGGCGATGGCATCGGCAAAACGACTTTCATCAGTGAAACCAAAAAAGTTCGAAATTATAGATTCCGACACAGAGCGCGAATATGACAACTACCTGTTGGTGGAGCTGAAAAGATTGCAAAGGTAAGTGAATATTCGTATTTATGAGACTCAAGAATGATACAATTATGTGCTTTTCACTGTGAATTTGGAAAATTTGTGATCTTTTGACCCCAACAACGAGAATATTTTGTATTTTTTGTACTAAATGAGGAATCTCACATTTCCCCACAAGTGTGAGAAAGTCTGTCAATGTAAATGCATATACTTGCTGCTTTTTTCTAAAAGAGAAATGTATGCTTCTCTGCTCCAAATAAAAAAATGCTTTAAACAATTGAAAATATTTGCGTAAATCGTAAAAATCGTACTAAAATTTCATTATTCATTTCATCAATTTTGAAAATTGAATAAAATCATACAGCTTTTTTGGATTTCTTGAGTACTGTAAGCCCCAAAAAATTGGCATGTTTTAGAATCTAAATCGAAAAGACGGTCTAATCTGTAGCGCAATTTTATGGCTCCACATTTCCACGCTTTTGAAAACTTGAAATTCTCTTTTGATTAGACTAACTATCACATTTTTTCTTCATGGACTATACTGAAAAATTCCATAATTTCTTATACTTACGTTGTTTACCATTGAATTCTTATTATCATTCCTAGCAGCTGAAATTTCATTTTTTTGAGAAAATTTAGAAACTTTGCATAGAAAATGTTTATCATTCTGATTGTACTCATGCTAAAATAGCTACTTAATTGTTTCCACGTGTCAGGGAATATCGATTGAAAGAAGACGCCCGACACACGATTATGGAGCAGTCGGGCAAATTGTCCCGACAGCAGAAAATCATGACGGTGCTGAAGAAGCAAAAAGTTGAATACGAAACAGACTGCATGGTGGCCGTAGGGAAACAGTTCCAGGAACGGGACCAGTTTAGCATTGACACCATCTTGGAAGCCGTGGATCGATATCATTTATATAGGTGAGTTTTCTGGAGAAATAAATGCAAAATATATACAAAATGAGGGAAATTAGCTCACTTTTTTTTGCAATACGGTTTTTTACAGGGAAGCAATAGGGAGCGCTCTGGCTGAAGTTCTCAACATGGAACACAACGTGGATTTGATTACACACAAATTGATTGAGCAGAAATTGAGAATTCAGGCAATTTTCGGGGAGCAAATGACAGAAGCAAAAGTGTATAGGAAAAAGAAAATTTTAGAAGATCGTCTTTATTTGGTAAGAATAAGAAACTTTCAAAACCTGTTTTTAAGTTTCCGCATGCACGGCATACGTCTTTTTCTTGGTTTTTGGGGGAAATTGGTTGTTTTATGTTGTACTAAACAAGACAAGACTGCTTATGCAAGTATATTTCATCCCGCAGATTGTATGATGGAATAGAAATGTATTTTTTGGTTAAATACGGATTTGTTTACTGTAATTAGTTTCTTTCTTGTTTGTGTGAGATTTTCACCCCAAATCTTTACATTCAGACCAAAGTTTACGATAATTTATAGGTGACCACACAATTTGACACAAATGTATCGAAAAACAAGGCGTTGAAACAGGAGGTGAACATGATGTTGAAGCAAAGAGGTGTAATGTACAAGCGAATGATGGCTGTCAAAAAAATATCATCCAGGATTAAGAAACGCATGGGAGATAGTAAGCATTTATTTCAATTAGAATACAATTTTCTGCTAGCGCAATCAAGTTTTTCGAATTATCGCATTAAGTTTGGTAAACAATTAGCTCAAGTTTTAAAGAACACAAAACATCTGCAAAATGCAATATGTAGTTGAACAAAGTGAGCAGCTGAGAAAGATTTTTTACATTTTAGATATCTATACAAACGATTGTAACTTTTAGGAACATTATTGAGCAGTGAAAATTTTTCATCCTGTAGATTTTAAAGTTTACTTTTCACAATTCCATAATTTGGATTTTCGTCACATAAAAAAAATTCGTCGCTTTGAATTTCAGATTGAAATGTGAAATATTTGCACATGTGTTTTATCTGCAAATCTGCCACACAAAAAAATGTAGAATTCTAACCATTTACCCAATCAAAATGTCTAATAACATTTTTCGTTCTTTACAGTTGTTTTGGAAGCCACATTAGCTTATGACCGAAGGTAGATCAACCTCAATCCATCTTCAATACACAATCTTGAAGGCTTGACCTGAAAAATGGGTCATCAGTTTTTTTATCTGAATTTTTTTTCATTTTTGCACTTTTGGACACATTTTTTACCTATTTTTACTTGTCTTCTGACAGCAGCTATGACTCAATTTTTCTCCTTTTGTCTTTGCACAGAGTCTATCTTTTTCATGAAAAATTGTATCATTCAAGAGCTCTTATGCTAATTTTTTTGCAATATATACACTTTTTCATATTTCATTACTTGCACTGTTAATTTACATCTTTCTGACGGTTCAGTTAGTTAAAAATCTTTTTTTGCGTTTAAAACAGCTCGAGTTTTCAATATTTCTCATTCCTAATGCTAATATTCAATCTATTCGACCCAAAATATTTTAAATGTCCCTACTTTGCATTCTTTCCTTATCATTTTTCATTAAAAAAACAAATTTTGCCACTACAGCTGCCAGATTTATCTACAGTTTTCATTCTTTGCTAACTAATAGAGACGATTGGATCGCCAAAATCAACCACTTGAGAGAGCGAAATGAAAAAGATTCACGTCAACACGTGCTAGAGATCAAAGAGTTCCATCGCACCGTACATCATGAACGCAAAATCCAAAATTTCCTCGACACCAAGAACAAACGCAGAGGGGAAATGGAATCAGGGGGTGAGAGACGAACACGTAAATTGATTGCCAAAGTGGACGAATTGGACGCAATTTTGGTGGCATACAAACGAAGCTTTATTGCCATTCTCAAGTTGGCTGAATCCAAAAACATTGAGGTTCTATTGACTACGTATATGGACCAGGAGCAAAGGAATTTTGCAATGTTTAAATCAATCATTGATGTCAACAATGAGGTATAAAACTGTGATTGCATTTGCTTGCAAAAAGTAGAAAAAATGAGGCAAAAATTAACAATATCGATTTTCTCACTTATATGACAAAATTCGATTTTTTTTCAGGCAAGCATATTGCTAGAAGAGATCTACAATATAAAAAAAGAGATCGAATTGATTGCCGGCAAAATCAAAGAGCGGAATAAATTGCACACAGATCGATTAGAAGCATATGAAGAGGAATTAGCCATCATTCGGGAAGATAGCTACAATTTCGAAGACCAAGCTAATGAGTTGGAAGCGGAACTGAATGAATTCGGAAGTTTACTTAAAGAGGCTTTTGACACGGCCGGATGTCCGGAAGAAGGCTTGTATGTCCTTTTGGGTATGAAATCCAAAAAATATACTTCTAACTTCAAAATGCAACTTTTTCACAACGAATTTTTGTCTTTTTTGTAGGAAACACAGAAGGAATGAGAGCGCACAATATGCTCCTGTATTTGCAAAGTCTGGAAGACAGGATAGAGCGCCTTTTGTACCAGAAGGGTGAAGCAGAAATTCGGCGGACCGTGGAGACCGGAGGGCAACCGCCTAAAAAAGGGGTCATTTGGGCCGGCGGGGTCAAACCGAATCCCAGTGGGGGTCCTTTCAAACCCCAAGTTCATATCACTGGCCGTATTGACATGTGAGTTCAAAAAATTGCCAAATTTACAATCCAAATGCAATGAATAATTTAACCTAGTAAAAACTTGCCTACTGGTAATTTTGCGTTACAAATACAGGGATGAAGATGACGACCAAGAAGATATGAAGACATGGCTGGAGGGACCAATTGAATTTGAAGACATGAAAGATCTGATCCGAACGAAATTGAAAAATTCGAATATGGCAAGTGGAGAGTTGGACCCAGCGGACTCTTCAGCTCTTGGTCTTCTAGAGCCTTCCACTTCTTTGATCAGTGTGGCCGGAGTGTCCATCAAATATCCACAAATAAGTTCTCACAAAACGAGCACCGACTCCCAATCCCATCATCACAGCAGCACACTTCATCAACCTTCTGTTGCCCCATCTGACCAAGATTGATACATTTGTAGCAAATCACCGAATAAATGCATGCCTGATGAAATTATAAACAATGTTTTGAGATAAATATATGATTTAAAATTCTACAGTCAACCCATTTTTCCGTGAATTTTGAGGCCGCACTAATGTTGAAGTAAAATGGGAATTCACATGGGATAAGATGATAACTAAATTTTTCACATGTTAAATTATCTGTGAGCTGACGTGATAATGGATTCCCATGCTAAAAGAGTATGGTAATCACATGTGACATGTACAAATATGGTTTAGTTAAAAATAAATTGCATTACACCAAAAAACAGTAAATTATACTGCCACCTCAGTTATGATGAACATCCATTGTAAAGATGTATTTAAGGTGCAAGGAACTAACAGGTTGGAACCCAAAAGAAATTTGGCAATTATAAAATCGGAATGTTTTCTCTTAAGTAGACTGTTCATTCTTTGATAGCTCAACAACAAGTAGATTTCAATGACCAAGTCACCAACTGTTCTCCTGCTCCTCTCACCAGTAAAAATCTTTGGACCAGAAGGCTGTGTCTCTACTTTATACTTTTGTTTGATGAGGAAGTTAATATGACCATGATGGACAACCATAATGGAAAAAAATGCACGCAGGTTCGGGATCTGACGCGACTACAATGAAATAAGGAGACATCTCAAGTTGGCTCCCAATCGATGAAAGTTGAAGTTTAAATTCCGGGAAATCACAGGACCTCTCAGCGCAAAGTATGCCTTGCAATGACAGTCCGAAAGTCCCTGGCACCGCATGCAGTTGACGTGGGAATGGTATAGGAGCGATAGACTCACCTGAGGAATAAGAACAGGGACAATTCAAATTTAAAAAATTAGATTCATTTAAGTGTCATATTTATTATAGTAACAGTCTTCTGTATACCCTGAATATAGAATTTGGATAGGACAGGACAACTGTTAATTAGTTGTTAGATTTAGTTTCATCCTGTATAAGTACATGATACGGAAAATAGAGTTAAAAATTTTGTATAGAGCCAGAAATCGAACCCAGGTGGTTCCGCTAACATGGCTACTCCCAAGAATCATGCCTCCACCAGGCCTCATTAGGGACCTTAGATCTTAACCATATTCCATTTCCATTTGCCATTCTACTGAAATGAGTACCATATAACGAGCACCGCACTCTGCTTAAATAGTTGTTTTCCATAAGCTACTGAAAATCGAACAAAGCTGTTTATCTCAATTGTCCCGTTTTTCACTCGCACAGTCCTTTCAAGTCAATTTAGGATTCCTAGAAACCAGAGTAGACGAAAGTTGGTTTCCTAAGTATTCGAATGAAATGCCTGATATGATTCTGAACCGCACAAGTTAATCAAGAATTTGGTTATCAAAACTAAAAATTTTGGCAAGGTGCTTTCTGAAAAACCACTAACCACAAACCAAACAACCTGTTTAGCTATTTATAGCCTAACTTTTTGCTCCCAAAAAAAAAACCCTGGTCATGTAACTAAACGAGAAAAACCACTCCTTTTTTATAAATGAACAGTAAAGCAGAAGAGAAAAAACCCTTACATTGGTACAAAAAAAATACATTGGTATGAATATAATTGAAGAACTAAGCAAATCAGTTTTTAAATCTCACTTCAACTCAAAATAATATGAAAAGAAGCTGGAAATTTTTTCACAACGATTTCCATAAAGTCTTCCATCTTACCAAACAACTGATTTAGAAACTTCTAATTCAGCGTTGTAGGAAACAGTCCATTTCATCTCGCTGCGTGACTATGAAACTAGAATTTTTCCTGATGAAAGCATCGCTAACTTTTTCAAGAATTTAATCGCTCTCAATTATAATATAGTTTGGCCTTCCTGTGCCGCTGAGATAGTTACATGATTCCTTTTTGGCAGTGAAACTTTGAAAAGAGTAGACTTTGAGCATCTGTAACATTGAAGAAAATCAAGAGCATCACAAGTTTTCAAATTCAATAGTTTTATATCAGTTCTCAAGTACACAGGGCCAAAAATCATATTGAAATTTTTTTGTCGTCCAAAAAATGTAAGTATCGAGAAAAAACGAGAAATGTTTAACAAACAATCCAACGTACAGAATGCAATGACGAAAATGTTATATTTGGCATAAAACATCGTCTTCTGAAAACTCTGAATTGTATAAGTTGTGAATAGTTAATACTCGTGAATAATTATTATTAAACCTCATTTTTAATTTTTTGTCGCACGATATGAATCATTTTATATAATGAACGTTTCAAAAAAGAAAGTTGCCCTCAAATTGCGCAAAAACTACCGAACTGATTTGCTTCAAACTAGGCTTGAACTCAATAGTACAAATACTATTCTATATACCTTGCTTGAACTGATCCTTATGTGCTTGCAGAGTGCCCTTGTCATTAGGTTCTAAGCCGAAAAACCCTTAATTAACAAGATTAGGGTTTATGAGGGTTTTGCGGCTTAGGACCCAATGGCAAGGGCACTCCGCAAGCACATAAGAATCAGTTCAAGCCTAGTTTAAAGCAAATCAGTTTGGTAGTTTTTGCGCAATTTGAGGGCAACTTGGTTTTTAGGGCGGAAAGCCATGGCTACGCCTTTTAGACATCGTGACCAAAAACCTATGTCCTACGATTTAGGTCGCAATTATGAAGCAAGGACCACCAAATTTGGCACACATGTTGATGAGTTATCGGGCCTATAAATTTTCTAGAACATCGGTCAATGGCTTCATGCTTTTTAAAGACAATTAAGCTCAATTAGCGGCTAAACACAGTTTTTACAGATCTAATCAAAATTCACATGGTGACGTCAGTCACATAAACTTATATCTACACCAATAAGTGACAAAATGATAAGATGAATCGATCAAGCTCACAAAAACATAAATATTTTATGCGTCCAAAAGTCCCAGTTTAATTTGCATTATGTTTAAAGTTTACATTTACTCGAAAAATCGTAACCTCCTGGCTGTGGGAGTATGGATAGTAAAGAATTACATTTTGACCATTTTTTTAGCTTAGAAATGTCTCTTTTTCAAGTGTTTCAAGTTGACGAAATGCAGTATTTGGGAAAAAGTTAAAAACACTACCACCACCGCCCCAGAACTACGAAAAAACTCAAAAAATTCCGTCCACAAGAAAAGGGATTTTGAACATAACCCTAAATACTGCAATCTGTCCATATTTAATGAAGTCAGACAAAGTTTTCAAAATCTGAATAATTTACTTCTGCTAAGGTTTCCGCCCTGTAGTAGCTGCGTGCAAGTTTTTTTAAACGTTCATTATATAAGTAGACAAAGCAATTCTTGTAAGTTCTCTGAAGCTGTTTACTGAATTCTCAGCACCAAGTGATAAGACTCTGAACACAGCATGTAAAACGGTGCATATTGGGAAACTAAAAGTCGTGAGAAAGTTGTCATTTACTCAATTATCTCGTTAACTAAGGGTTTTGCGCCTTACAACCTAATAGCAGGGGCACTCCACAAGCACATAGGAATCAGTTTAAGCCTAGTTTAAAACAAATCGGTTCGGTACTTTTTGCGCAATTTGAGCGCAAAATGTTTTTTTGAAACGTTCATCATATAAGTAAGCGAGGCAATTCTTGTGAGTTCCGCACTCAGGCCACTAAATGTTCTAACAGAATTTTTTAATAGTTATATGCACTGGTTTTTTGCGTAAGCAATTTAAAGACACGCAAAAAGCTGATTGTTTTGAAAGTGGCAATATTGAGATAGACACTTAAAGAAAAATTCTTAGTTTGACAAATTATAAGTTGTTGTAAACATAGGAAAACTACATACATGAAGAGAAAATTGATAAATGCATGATAAAACAACTTTATAAACCATATATTATTATTTTTGGTTCACGTTCAGAGGATTGAACTCGCAAAAAAATTTCAAGGATAAAGCAAAACTGATTTGTGTTGATTTAATTCCATTTATCAATTTGCCTGCGTCAACAAAAGAATTGATACCAAATAATACCAGACTTATCAGTCTACCAAGTTGCAAACTCTACACTCTGTGTTTTTACGAATACATTCATTTTGCTTTTCAATGCTTTTTCACGAAATAAATAATCGATGTATTCCTCACAGTTGAAAACTGAATAGTTTTTATCGAACTTTTATTAAAGGTATATGTATTGCATATTTAATCAACTATACGAATGCAGGCTTAACAAATATATTCCTGTGTGAATGATGCATTTCAAATAGTACGTAGAGAATTTTATTATTTTGTTGCTGTGCTAGGTTAGGATTAGTAACTCAACACAAATAATTTTGCCGACGAAATGCCTTGTTTGGAAGCTTTATGATTCACTGTCGCAAATATTCTTGGTGACTGTAAATATTAGAAAAAGCAGCGTTGTTACCTTTTTTGTATTTAAAATATTCAATAACTTTTTTATTATGATTTTCATTTTTTTTACAGAATCCTAAATATTTGTTGACTTGTATCTGTTTTCTGTGTTTTTTGCTATTAATTGAACATAAATATTTCCCGATCACGATGTAGAAAGGCTATTTGAACCACAAAAAATCTTCTGAATTTCCTAAAATGTCAACCGTTTCTAATGAATTAGAAAATTTGGAATGAGTTAACGTTAAGGAAATCGTAGTTTACATCTCCGTATTATTTGCTTATCTTCTGTTACCACTAGTGTTTCTGGCAGTACATTTACTTGTGTTTTCACAACTCACTGCAGACTCAACTCAACATACGAAACATACAATTTCAAACATAGCTTGCACACTGATACGACCCGGATGGACTGGATTTTTTCCAACATTATCTTTAAAATTTTATGAAATAAAAATTCTTGGAACGACGAATGCTGTATAAAGCAGACTATGTACCGTAGTCGCATCATGAACTCATCGAAACACTTGGCAGTCCGTTTTAAATCCAATATATCCGATGCTTGTCTTTGTTTGCCGAGCAAACGTGACAAAACACATTAATTTGGGCCATTGCGTATCACTCATATTTCTTTGAATAGAAAGTGTTCATCCACGTGAGAGCCCGATTGTTTCAGCGTGCTCATGTCCTACAATGTACATTTCTCAGTATGTTGACTACATATCACAACCATTGATCCAAGAAACGCCGGCATTTTTGGAGGACACAACGGATTTTCTCCTAGTGATAAAAGATGTATCTTACTCAGGACAAACTACTCTAATGACGGCAGATGTAGCCTCCCTTTATACTGTGATCCCACACAATGACGGACTACGGGCACTTGAGTTTTTCCTTGAGCAACGCCCTTGTCAAGATCCTGCTACGTCCACAATTCTTCGATTGGCCGAGTTGGTGCTGACACTCAACGCTTTTGAATTTAACGAGGAATTTTACCAACAAACGTCAGGCGTAGCCATGGGTACAAAGATGGGTCCCAGTTATGCGGATTTATTCATGGCCTTTTTGGAACAGGACTTATTTAATCGGTTTGATCTCTATTTCCCTACAATATACAAGCGTTTTAGAGATGATATCTTCATTTTTCAAATTCAAACAAAGAAGATATTCTTCCTTTTATCACTGCACTTTACTGGTTTCAGCCAAGGAGTTGCAGCCAGTGGTTGCAGCCAAGGGATTAGTACTTAATACTGAGTACGCACACTATAGTCAGATAGTCGTCTTGCTACCGCTGCTACTAAATATTTTTACTATTAAAGTTACATTTATCCTGTTAACATGCAAAATATACCAAACTGAGCGTTTTTAAGTGCCCTAACAAATAGTCCTAGTGTCAAAAGTGGGGTCCCTGAAATAAAGCAAAATTTTACAAAAACAGTTTCCTTGGTACTGATTGGGAAGAGCAGGCTAACAAGGAAGCTGTAGGAGGTCGACTTTGCATAACAAGATAAGTCATATTTACGTAAAAAACTATACCCGCCGAGAACTAAACCTTGACAGTATACCTAATCAGCATACTCGGTATATAACAACAGAGAAAGATATGCCTATTGGACATTCACCGCATAAAAACAAGGAGGATACAGTCTCAAATAGATGTCTTATGGACCTAATCAAAGCATCTAATGAGGACCTAAAAAGCTGTTTTCGAAATTTGGAT
>Ga0210040_10006893_pt1 | contig 13952 bp, 13 predicted proteins | sample CryGeyCG12114_NA_FD_185462 | JGI IMG/M metagenome (GOLD analysis project Ga0210040, IMG submission 185462) | Groundwater microbial communities from aquifer - Crystal Geyser CG19_WC_8/21/14_NA (SPAdes) (version 2) | ecosystem: Environmental > Aquatic > Deep subsurface > Groundwater | place: USA... | reverse complement strand
CCCGTTTTAAAAGAGAGTTGTGCAAATTGGGTGACTATTTCTAAGAAGTTGGGCACCGGAAAAAGCAAAGATAACATTTTCATACTAATCCCCAAATGATCTTCAGTCTTTTTTAGCTTATGTTTTATAGATATAGTTTTGATGTATAGATAACTTTTCATGATACGAAAACATGTTTCCAAAGCTTCAAGTTCCTCTTAAAGATAAAGCACATGATCATTCAAATGACAATGACTTGAAAAGGGAGGACAGTTGTTACATACTCTTTTGTTTATTATCCAGTTTTAGGCTTAATTTTTTGATAAAGTTAATAGTTTTAAAGTTGATAAGAAACACTAATTATCATAGACCAACTTGGAGTTAAAAATGCCAGTCTAATATATTGCGCATAATAAAAATCCTTGATTTTCAACACCCCAAACTTCATTGTCTTTCAGTGTGTGAAGATGGCGTTCCTGTTCACAAATGCAACCGAACCCTTTGTGAAAACAAAGTATGCATGGGTTTTCCTGATGCCAAATGTATGATTAACCCATGTGGGGGCTGTACTACCCGGTGGATTGACCCCGAAGGAAATCATGTGAACTGTGAGCACGGTTTGAGCCAGTGTCAAAGTGAGATGCAAAGGATCATGAACTCGGTCTCATGGATCAACCAAGGGCTGTCCGTAGCTGCTGACAATACTCGAAGCAATGAAGCTGCTGAAGAATACCAACGAGAAAACCAATCCCTCGATGATCTCATTTTGAGTACTTTAGGGACAACTTCTGATCTATTTGCTACTACTTTAAATTCCCTACTGCTCCAAGCATCTGCAACGCCTTCGACTAGTGCGGAGGAAAAAATTGTTGTGGACAAAAATGAAGATATCTACACTCGAACCAGCAGTACACCAATATTTTCAACTACAGGTTATGGTATAAATCCTGTTGTAGGTTGGTCTACTAGCAGTTTTACAATTGTGAATGGTAAAAATGGAAAGGCTGAGGAAAGTACAGAAGAATCATTGGAATCTCAAAAAACAACAAAAACAGCCAAAAGTATTGCAGACATTATTGAGGAAATGATGAAAACTGGGCAAAGTGGATCTACAACTCCATTTGATGACTACATGGATTTGATGTCAACGAGTTCACAAATGACTCCGGAAATCATTGATATGGGCTCATTTAGTGTTTCCCAGCACCAGCAATCCGAAGACAACGGTGGTTCTGCGCCCAGGAGTAAACGAGGTGGGCAAATATAAATATTCATGATACACTAAATATAATTGATAGTATGTTTTTTTCACATTATTGGCCTGGCTTGTAATAATCTTTCTTCTAAATTTCAGACACATATTTATCAGATGAAAGAAATCAAGGAGGCAATCCTGACATTTTATTATCCATTGTGCATCCCAAAAAACTTGGTGCTTGTCCTCAACCATCAAACTTTGCTCTGTTGAATCTCTTGAGTGGAACTTGTCCTGATCAGTGTGTGTATGATAGCGAATGCGGGGGAGGCATGAAATGCTGCCTGAGCGACTGTGGCCTTAAGTGTATCGTACCTGATGAAGAAACTGTATATGCTGTGCCGCCTCCGATTTCTGACTATGTGGGAAGCAGCAGCAACAGAGCTTTCAATAGCGCTCCTGAAAATGATTTGGGTCCGTCAATTGTTTTATTTCTCAGTCAATAGAAATACGCTGCAAAAGTTTACCAAAACTAGAATCGAATGATAATTTACTGCTTTACGAAGTTTAAGCTTAAGTTTTAATAAGTTTATATTGTGTTCAATCCTATGATTTTGAATTCTTTAGAATTCCCAGAACATGATTTGGAGCCACCAACAATGATTCTGTCCGTACCTCAATGTACTTCAGACAGTGGAGAGTATAATCCAGTACAAGAGCAAGGTGAACTTTCTTGGTGTGTGCATCCAGATGGAACAGCAAATCACGAGAGCTTGACAAGAGGATCCGTACAATGTTCCCGAAATGGAACTATGTTGGGAAAGCGATCACTAGGTCCAGTTTGTCCGTACTCAGATAAACGACCCTTGGTTTGCACTGATCAATGCATGGCAGCCATATGTCACGCACATCCTGATGCCCTCTGCATAATGGATGTTTGTGACAGTTGTAAACCTTCATTCTATAAGTGAGTAATATTATATCATATTGACGTTCTCTAAAAAATTGAGTTATTTGCCACTAGATTTTATATTAAAATACGGATTATTTTTCTTCAGACCGTCCGGAGAGAAAGTACAGTGTGAGTCAAAATGCAATCAGCCTCCTGCAGAAGTTGGACTTTGTAGAGCATCACTTCTTCGATACACTTTTAATGGAAGCAGTGGAAGATGCGAACAATTCATTTACGGGGGATGTCAAGGAAATGATAATAATTTTCAGACTATGGATGACTGCATTCAAGAATGTGAACAGCCAGGTATGTGGACTGACAGTTTAGGAAGACTTTTTTTTGCATAAGTTTGTGTCCCGAATTCAATGTTTTCCTATCCGATATTTTTTTTTTCAGCCATATCGGTATGCAATTTGCCACAAAAAATGGGTATGTGCAGAGCTAGCCAACCTCGATGGCATTTCAACAAGGATACAAACCAATGTGAAGAGTTTATTTATGGAGGCTGTGGTGGAAATGAAAATAATTTTCTCACAAAAGAACAATGTGATAATAGGTATTACTTCGCATTAATTATGTGTATCTCCAATTTCCCAGATTGCTTTAGATTTTTTGTAATGCAAAACATTATGTGTATTATAGATGCCCTGATGAAGTCCTGTGTCCCCATATTATTGATGGACAAATAAAAAGTTGCAGTCGAACTGCTGCATGCCGTAATATCAGCTGCCCTACAATGAATGCGGATGAATACATGTGTGTTGTAAATCCTTGTGATTGCTCTGCCCAACTAACAGATCTAAATGGCCGTGAAATCATTTGCGAAACTGATTTAACTCATCATGCTCAAGATTCTTTAGAATCCTCAAGAATTTCTTTGTCTGATTACGAATCAAAATCCAATGAAGAATATGACAACGGAGAGGACGCTTTCGTCATCGTTGTAGATCCATCAGGGGAAGTATTCTCCACATCTGAACAAATTTCCACCAGCACCGTGTCTAGGGAAAGTGTTGCCCCAGCTAGCACTGCAAATTCTGCAGCTCCAGTATTTAAATCTAGTACCACATCGCCAGACATGGATTATGAATTCCTGGAACCACAGTTTGAGCCTTCACCTTCCTTAAAACTTTCTCTACGTAATGAAAACAGTGGTAACTTACCATCCTCTACTCGTTGCCAAAGTATGTCCGCCCAACCACACGATATTAAAGTAACTTGTGACGAATCTGGTGGTTTCTCGCCCATGCAATGCTCCATCCATTCCCAAATTTATGGAGTCAGTTGTGTATGTGTGGATGAAGCTGGGAACCAAATAGAACATATAAAGCCATTCACTCCTAACGAAGAAAATAGCGTATGTGAAAAAGTGCCGTTGAAAGAGATTGACGTTTCTTTAGCCATACCTGTCTCCATAGATGCGACTGGCTCTTCACGACTTGGAATCGAAATGCAAGATTTACTCCGTACAATGAGAGCTACACTGAAAGAAGACAAAGTGGACATAGAGCTGTTCCCGGAAGAAACTAGAGTGCATTTCATACTCCAAGGGGACAATAAAGTGGACATTGCGTACGTGTTGGAAACACTGGTGAAAGAGAATGAATTAGGTATTGAATCAAATGCTGGGGAATTCGCTGCCGTGGATTTCGGCAACTCTCGATTCCATCATGTGAGCTTGACACGGGAGCAAATGGAAGGACTATGGCCAAACAATAAGTTTGGTTTCGATAGTTCACAAACAACAATGGGGCCTGAGTTGAATGCTCCAACATTTTTGGACGACAATGAATTAGGTGATGGACAAAGGCTAAGAGCCGAGGGAGAAATTGAAGGGAATGAACAAGAGGATTTCGTTTCCGCTCAGAGTCTGGGTGTGAATGAGAATTACAACATGGTTGTTGTACTTTTGACCATTGTGGCAGTAATTACAGCATTCTTAGCTGTGGTTGGAATCTTCCTAGCCATGCAGAAAAAAAAGACAACTGGGACCTACCCAAAGAAACCATTCGACTCACTCGCATTTGATTCGCAGCTGTATGAGATTGAGAAAAAGATGCCCAAAGATTTCCCTACTTTTAAGGCTACCCCGTATGTAATTGATTATAAAGAAGAGGAAGACAGAGAGTCACAAAGGGTTAATAGTGCTTAAAAAGCTGCACAGATATTTTGTTTTCGAATTTTGCAAAACTCGAAAATAGTGTGGAAGGAAAAATGAGTTTTCCTTTCTGTGTATTCAATGGTCTCAGTTTTTGGTACTGAAGTGAATGAGTGACAACCAATGATGCAATAAGTGACGATGACAGTTATTGAGCAGTCTATTATTTTAATTGTTTATTGAAATTCAGATGGACTGTATGAAATCACTGTGGAATTCAGACGAAAAAGTTAGTTAGGCAACTTATTTATCCATCCATTTTAATGAGTAGCAGTGATAACTTTACTTTATTATTAGAGAAAATACATTGTTTTATGGAGGATAATATCTACTGTGATTCCATTATCAAATATAAATCTACACTGCATTTTTTGACCAAGTTTATGTGTACATTTTTCATCACTTGTTATGTCCATCACAGTTCTCACTCATGCGGTTCTCTATATATAGAATGTTTATTTCTCGTTATTTAGTTTTTGTCTATTAAAGTTAGCTTCAAAGTGTATTTCTTATGGAGTTAGAATCTTCAACTTGTGTACAGTTAAGTTTTGGTAACAATATACGGATCCTAATGTTTAACAATGCAATAGTTACGATCGATGAACGTTAACTGGAAAAATTATTATTTTTACACACCTTATAAATCCCCTTATTGTACATGTATTATTGTAAAGCTGTTCATTACCTTTGTCACAAATGGTACTTTGTGTGTACAAAACTTGTTTACAAACCGAAAAAAATAAAGACATATTCGTAACGAACCATCGTGAACTTATTTTTTTATAGGATGCATTTTTGAACTTGACATTTCTGTGAAAATACTTGTCTCTATTCTCTAGTGCGTACTAAATAGCTTACTATAGAGACTATAGACTAGACTGGGGGAAACATTGTCGTAAATATCAGACGAGTTGTAAAAAGATTCCGGTAAAGTTGAACAAGGAGGATCACCCGTGTCAGCTATGATCCCAATTGCCATTCATAAGGCTAATTTTTGGGAACCATTATTGGAGATGGTAAAAAGTTAAGAGACTGAGGGGGAGAAAGTTAGTAATAGGAAAAAGTAAATGCTGTATTGCTCACAATGGGGGTGGTTTGGAATTCAGCTACTCAAAGTTAATGTGAATAGTTTTCAAAGGAGTCTAATAATTTCACTAGCAATAATAGGCTAGCAATCTAAACAAAATCAAAAAGTGGGATCGAATCGCGATTTCCATGCAAAAAAAAATGGAGATTATTTTCGTAAATATGCGTGTTCAACCATTTGACTTTGGTTTTGGTTTGGTTTACCATCGCATTGAAAGTACTTTGCATAGTTAGATACAATGGATAAAAAAGTAAGTAGCAAAAGCTATCCGCATGCAAAAGTTTCTTGAGCTCGAAAATGACGCACTTATGCAGATGGGAAGCATCGATGGAGAGATATATTGAGCAATGGACAAAAACAGAAAGATATCTATGGGCCAAGGTTTAAGTGAATGAAAAAGTGAGGAGCTATGGTATTCACTTACTTCTACTTTAGTTGGAAAAGCTTTCACTGAATGGAAAACTCATAGTTGGCCGTGGTTACTCGCTCAACTCAGCTCACCTCTCGACATTTATGTTGTTCATGTATCTTCATAAATATATATATTTTGATGATGCGAAAAAAAACTATAAACAACACGACTCCAGTATTCGACAGCTAAAAACAATCATACTATGAACCAAGGTCCCTATAGTTTATAGCTACCAAGCAAGCAGCTTTTTATAACGTCTAGCAGTATTCAATGTTCAGAAAATTTCAAATGAGAAATTAAAAAAAGGGGCTATTTGTAAGCCAAGTTATTTACGTACGCAACTGATTACCATTACCATTACTGATTTTAATTTTAGAATTTAGAGTTATTTTAGTGTTTTTGTTTCGTCTATTTGATTTGAGTATGCTAGTTTTCTTTAGACGTTTTGAGAACGGGTTGATAAAAGCAGATATTATAAGGTGTTACTAAAGTAAATATGAAGAACTCATTACTCATTACTCATTATGCTGTACCAATTGGATTTATCTAATGTAGCTTTATTATTCTGAAGAAAAGAACAAACTGTTTTTGAAAGCTTTTGCTATAAAAAATAAAATGTCGTCCATAGCTATCCAGTTTAATCCTTGACCTAATAGTATGTAAATGCTTATCCTTGATTATTCTATTCCAGGGATGCACAATGCACAACATGATTTATGATCATTACCATGAAGGTTAGTTATATGGCGAATACAGATCGGTCCTTATTCAAGCATTGAGCTCTCATGTTTTAATTACGAATGCATGAAAAGAACTTTTTCAACATTATAAGCATATGCTCAGATATAGCAATTAAAAAAATAAACATAGTAAAAGCAATGAACCTTGTGAAACTAAATTTTTGGATTTTTGTTCATTGTGTAACTTGATAAGATGCTAAATTCGTTATTAATCAGGTCAAATATTTGTGCATTTGAAATGTTCAAATTGCGTTCTTTTTCATGCATAAATTCTTTTGCGTTCTTTTTCGTTGCATACATTCTTTTGCGTGTATTCTCCATTTGTCTTCCGTATTAAATTACATAAAAAAATTGTTATGCCATAAAACGGTAAAAGTTGTTTTTTCGGCTTTCTGATATCATTAGAAAATCCCCTACATTTTTTAAGTTCTTTGTCCTTTGATGCACGATGGAATCATAGATTGTGCTGACATACATGTATGAACAGCAAGTATATAAGAAAATATGTGAATGTGAAACCTTTCTCTTACAGTTTTTACCGCACATGAACTCTATCCATTCATGTAGTTGATTTCATGACATTTTTAATTATTTTGGATTAAACTGAAAATAAAATATGAAACACAACCCAAATCCATCCATGAAATACTGCTGTTGAAGTTTCGGTATACCGTTTCCCCTAATTTTTTTATATTTGCAATTCCATGTTATAATGCACGGAAAAATGTTGCACCAGTCTTATGGAATAATATACTTTGTTAAATAAATACCAGAGAACACAATGAGCAAAAAAATACTAATGCATAGAGAAGGCAAAAGTTTGGAAATAATTTGAATGGAATTCTATAGTAGCCACCTTTGTTCCAGGAATTTGACTCAAGCCTTTTTCCTTGATGAATACTGTACAAGTACAGATTCCTTTCTTTATTCAATAGCTTTGTAGAAGCAAATTATGGAATGAAATTGAATATTTCACTCCAGTTACTTACTGTCTGTTCATTCTAAACGAGAAATGTATGGAGCATTTATAAACGAATTCATATTGAAAATTCTTTAAATTATTTTAGTTTTAGTTTTTTGAGCACTTCAAATATTTGATTTCATTTATTGATTTCACGTATGTCCAGGTAGAACTGTTCTCCAATTGATTACTTGAGTTAGATTATCATAGGACATGCAAAACAAAATTTGTACTCAGGTAGATTGTAGGTACGAAAATACGCTGTTGCAATACAGCTTGAGAAAAACATGGTTCTATCCGCACACAAATCTGTTGCTCCTAACTAGCAAGCTATACATAACAATGACAACACTAAGGATGATAAAGTTTTGTCCATTATTTTTTAATCCTCCTTCCGTAGTTTACAATCACGTAGGAAAAGATATAAATCTTGCCCCAGAAACTTTCTTGACAAATTTTAATTAAAACTCTAGCAAAAGTGTTTAAAGGACGCGTGCGGTTTGTACTTTTCACCGTCGTCAAAAATGTCACACAAGATTCTATTCTGCCAGTATTCTTTATTTACATTAACCAACAAGAACTTGATATCACCACCCACTGAATTAATTTACATAGGAAAATATCATCTACCTCTCAAACTTACTAACTAACTAACTACTTGTTACATGCATTTTTATACCAATATAATATATTCGCTTTTGACTGCAACTATAAAAGTGAGCTAAATAAATTAATTCCTTCAAATTAATTTTCCATCAAATTATATTAATACAGTAAAATTGTCCAAACAAAGCTGATAGCTTGAAAAAAATTATATCTAACACTTTGCATTTTTCAAAATGAAGATAAATCACCTCAATTTAAAAGGCCTTAACTACATTCCTATTCACAGGAAGTTAACTGTGTATTCTGTGCCTTTTATTTGTACAATACTTAAAGTTTCAGCCATCTCTTTTATAGCTCACTCACTCACTTACTTACTTAATATTTGAATTGTTATTCCTCTACATATTTCGTCTACTAGCAACCAAATGAACAGCCCCTGGTAAATATTTTCACATGATGACATTATATAGTGAATTTTTTTTTAGAGCGGCCGCCCATGAAAATGCAAAGTACTCACTCACTACATCTCTCGCTTTTTTACTACCCATATTTGTACTCTTGCATACACATGAAAGATGACTAAACTAGAAGCCGGCACACGCTTTTGCTATACTACCATGATAATTCCATTTTCGGGCTCCCCATAAATATCATTCAGCAGTTTCTTCTTGTCCGTATGAATTTTTAATAGTACAACTACTACTTTTCTTGCTAACTAGAACCCACTCACTGACTGGAGCATAACAAAGACATGAAACGTTTACAACACTGCTACCTTGTAAATTCCATTTTACATCTACTACCATCATAATAATACCTTTCTTGAAAATTATGCATGTAAATTATCGTTATCCATCCTACACGTAAGACATTACCCACTTGTTTTGTCCCCAAAAATGAACTCTGTGGTATGCCGTACATTCTCTGAAGCTATACATTGTCTTTTGATACAGACGAGATGAAACATTTATGACAAGCTTTTGTAATCAACCAGCTAACTAACAGTAACGGTTTTAGAATGTTTCTTGCCTACAAAATGAGTTATGGGAGCGCAAGCTATATGTAATGTATAATGTGTGAACACAGTAAGCCCTTTGTTACTTGCCAAATTATTTGGCATGCACACTACAGTTTGATTACCCAGTTGCTTTCGCCGTGGCTCCCAACTTGTGAAACAATGAAAGCACTGTGTGAAAATAATAGCCACTTCCATCATTGTTGTTGCATGCCGGCGCCCAATTCATCGTCCAGTTGAGACAAATTGAGAAAACATTGGAGGGAGAGACCATGCGTGCTACAGGCTATACTGAATACTGAGTATCCCAGTGGCATACAATGTGAAGACCCCAAAAATTGTACTTTGTACACATTCTTGTAGTTAGTTAGTTAGTTACCAGAGAGGCCAACTATAATAAATCTTTCGGTGCATTGCTCAAGAACTAGAGGATTAAGGGAAGGGTACTTTCTTCACCGCTTTCACTGTGCACAGTTGTAGCCGGGGTTTGTTTTCACTAACTACTATGGCCCATGATTCTTTCTTCTGAATAAATAGTTAGTTGAATGACTATATATAACTCTCAACTTAGAGTGAGCTGTATGTGGTATGAATGTAATACCAGTGTCTACAAGAATGCATTGCACGGGTTCATGCGTCACTGTAATGGCAAGTTGAGGATTAGGTTTCTAATTCCATTAAGCGTACAAGCCCTGCATGCATAAATATGTGCGTGTAGGCACCAAAGTCAGTTTGGGTTGGGGAAGGTACATTTTTGGTTAAAATTTGAAAGCGCAATAATGAAGAGCATTGTTTATAGATCGTTTCAATGTGGGAAAAATAAGTGTGTGAAGTTGAATGGAGAAAACAATACTTTTATATAGTTGATGGAGCAATTTTTTGTGCATTTTATTAGTTTTTATCGGGTTAGGTATAGTGCAATTTAAAAACCGACCTACTATTAAAAGATCGTGTTGCAATGTTAGTTAGTTTGCACTGGGATTCTGGTTAGAGTCAGCAGGGACACAAAAGATGATTTTCACTTCTATGTGGGGAATAAATACGTTCTACAAATTCTCTTTGCTTGCATTAAATTATTAAGGTAGCAAAAATTGTACCCCACTACCTAGTCACTGAATATGATAAAATCCCATCATTTCATCCATGCAATTTTAAGATCCACAAAGTATTTGATACAGATTTTTTAGTGCTCCAAAATGTACCATGTACCGATGTACGACTCGCGCAACAAATCAAAGTTCAAAGAGACCTACGACGACAAAAAACAGTTTCCTTTTTTCTGAGAAAAAACTCCTCAATAATGACTTTTCCACGGGAAAATTGTACTCCACTTTTATACTTTCTCGGTCAATTACATGAACCATTTCGACTAGAATGAAGAGCAGTAGTTCTCATTGCACCTCTTGAAACGAGGGGAAAACCCCATTGGCGCTCCACATCCTCATTACGTTATAAAGTAATCTTTCTTTTTTCCCATATTCATATTTTAAAGTGCATGCTACAACCTACAACTGAAGTAACTGTAATTTGTCCTCTTAAAAAGTATACTAACCGTATAGAATTAGAGATTTACATTATCATTACAACTTTGAAGTATTTTTAGTCCACTAATTGCATTTCAAGCTGAAAAGGATAAGCACATTTTATCAGCACTTTTATAATGCTTCACATTTCTGCCCTGGTTTTACAATTAGATTTACGTTTACGCACAGCTCTATCATCTGTCATAATTTACAGTCTTCTGTACAAATCGGCACTACAATTTGTGCTTTATGCTACAGTATATCACCCAAAAACAAATGTTGATTGATTGATATAATCAATCTGCGTTCAGGAACTAACACTAACTCTCTCATTGTGGTCACGCATTTTTTGTGCTGCAAAAAACGTAAACACAACAATAGATTGAACAATTAAGCTACAGTGCGTCCGAATCCGAAATCAAAATTTACTTTCGTGATAGTGAGTTTGCTATTTTGGTTGAGTGGTAAATTGTTGAATTTTGTTAGCAAGCTAACCAGGAAAAAATAACATACGCCAAATAACTTCGGACTGAAACTTTTCCATTTTAATTTTGGATATACTATATAGTATTATTTATAACAGTATTTATGCGTTAGTGCATGTTTCAAGAATCTGAAAGCTCTACTAATGCTTGGTAGACTCCCAAATGGCCAAAAAATGCAGCCAGACCGATTTGGTGAATTTTTGATGGTGACGATGAAGAATGGCCTTCAGGAGGGAGACCATTTGTATGCTTCCGTGTCGATGAGCCTAGTAGAAGAAAAACATTGGTGTATACATGCAGATTCCCATGCTGATGTACTTTTTGCATGTTCCTAGTCAATTACAATAAGAAAACACGCGCACCATGCCGTCAACTTGTTTCATTTTTTCCCCTTAGTTTCTTCATATAGAATTAACCCAGGAATAAAGTAATACATAGGGGGTGAATGTGTGTACATACTCCATTTCCACTATTTATTGTAGAAACACATTAAAAAAATTTACCTGTGGTTCCTTACTTTAGTTGAAGTCATGGTCGGCACCGCAGTTGACAAAGATTTTTTCAATTAAATAAGGTTGCCAATGCAAAATTGGTAAATCGGTATACAGTGCATAATTTTCGTCCAATCGTCATGTAAAACAAATTGAAATTGCACTACATATACACATAATACGGTATTATTTGTATTATTAATTTACCCCTCCTTGTTTTAGTTGGTTATTTGGAGCTTGAAAGCTTTATAGCTTCCATGTTTAATATTTCTGGTGGTGCTTTGTATTGTGCACACTGATGGGATTGAGAAATTATGGCTCATCTTGTTCCCTTTTCCTGTTGGTTATATTTACTAATACGTATTTTTGTTGGCACAATATGGCATTCATTTCCCATGGAACAAGGAACACACCCACATGGGAGTACAAAAGATAGGGCTTTTGGTTTACCAAGTTTGGTCTGCATATGAGTTATTGGGAGAATTTGGAGGAGTACAATAGCCAACGGAGTCGAGTTGATTTTTTATTTTCCACGGGACATTTAATGTTCATGGGATTGGGAACATGGGGTGCTTAACTTATGAGCTCATTTCGGTTTGCTAATTAGTTGGTTTGTTAGCAGCAAGCAATGCATGGTGTTTTTCATATTCTGTATGATTGAGTGAGTGGGAGCCTGAAAAGCGCGGGAAATTAAAATTTCAATTTGTTTAAACGCCCGATGTTTTTACGCAATAATTTAGAAGCTAGAATATAGTCACGTGTACAAAAAACAGATAATTTTATTAAGTGTTTTACAACACTGAAGTTTTGCTTTTTCTGTATGGACTCCTATTACGCATTTTTGGCTTGACCACGAACGCAGCTCAAAATTGACAGAAGTAGTAACAAGCCGTGTCATTTTATGATCGATGTCAAATTAAGGTAAGCTTTCTCCCTTCTCCTCCACATTCTTGCCCTCTCCTCATAATATAAAGCGTCAAGTTGGAGTGGATGAACCAACGACCACTTTCTTTTAATAGCTTTTTCATCTTATTGCTAAGATTACTTGTTTGTGTGCACGCAGCAGCATCGGGAAGATTTCTGAAGGAGCTCAAGAAATACCCGTCATTAATTCGGTACACACTCACAGCACTTCCTACTTACTAGCTAACTAACTAACTGACTGACTGACTATATATACTCATAGCACAGGAAAAAACCATTCAGTCAGCAGATGCTTTCCTCAAATTATAAAGTGGTTCTCAAACTGAACGAGTTTTATTTTTATTTGTCCACTCAATGATTTGATCTGGGATTAGCATTAGCCCGAAAAGGAGTAAAATCAAACGATAAAATTAAATCTCAACAATTTTCTCAATCTAGACTTGCTGATGAAAACGTCTTTTAAATTCCGTCTGCCTTTCACTTGACTGTAGCATTGAATTGGCTCACCTACTTTCCAAGTAGATGGCGGATTTTTTCCGCTCATTTTATAATTTAGCTCAAACGTGTAGCTAACTATAAGAATTTTCTTCAATATATTACTTACTTAGTTAGTAATTATGATTCTCGTTTCCACAAACTCAAAAACTGTTATGGTTCTATTACAATTCCCTACAATACAATCCCCCTAATTTCCCTCTCAACTGGAATAAAAATGTCCTGGATTTCTCTTATCACACCCACATCTTACCATATCTGTCTTTGTTAAAGTCTTTGAACTGCAGGAATAAAAATGATGATGGTCTTGAAACGGACCGTAAGATGAAAGAAAGATTATTCAGGTCGTAAAAAAAGTCAAACGAAACATAAAGTGGGAAAAAGTGTGCCAACTGATTACGCAACAGTAAAATCTACCCAAGTAACTTTTCATAGGTAGCAAACTATACATAGGAAAAGTAACTAACTAACTAACTATTAACTGATAGCATATTAAAGCTTCAGTAAACACAAAGTTCCTGTGTCGAATTTATAAGAATTTACCATTACAGTGTACACAGTTTGTAAGTTATATTAATATTGAGTATCTCAAAGGGCAAAGGGATCTCCATACGACTTAAAACTAAATACACTTCTATATCCCCATTAGAATCTAACTAACTAACCAAACCAACTGGATATAAGTTGATCTCCAGGAATGGTATAGTATACAATTGCAACGGCAGATTTACTCAACCCAACACACAAATAAATGGGAAGCGGAATTAAAAGTGACTGTAAGCACTCTGAATACTTATATACATAACTGCGCATCTTTTACAGTCCTTTTTCAGTAGGAGCTTCAATTTATGCTGCAATTAGTTGGCCCCCTTAATTGCCTCTTTAAGAGTTTGGTGGCGCAAAGAAACCACCATAGGATTAAACAAAAA
>Ga0210040_10006892_pt1 | contig 13953 bp, 12 predicted proteins | sample CryGeyCG12114_NA_FD_185462 | JGI IMG/M metagenome (GOLD analysis project Ga0210040, IMG submission 185462) | Groundwater microbial communities from aquifer - Crystal Geyser CG19_WC_8/21/14_NA (SPAdes) (version 2) | ecosystem: Environmental > Aquatic > Deep subsurface > Groundwater | place: USA... | reverse complement strand
CGGGGCGGGACGGCCAAGCGGCCGCCCGGGGCGGGACGGCCAAGTGGCCGCCCGGGGCGGGACGGCCAAGCGGCCGCCCGGGGCGGGACGGCCAAGTGGCCGCCCGGGGACGGTTGCGTGCCTGCCGCCACCCGATCACCCTGGTGCCATGGCAAGGCGGCAGGATGGCGCGCCGGGGAAGGATGCGCGGCATGCCGCCATTCTCCAGGCGCTGAACACGGACCCGACGGTGCGGATCAGCGCACTCGCGGCGCGCTTCGGCGTGTCAGGCGAAACGGTGCGGCGGGATGTGGAGGAGCTTTCGGCCAAGGGCGCGGTGCGGCGCACCTATGGCGGCGCCTCCGTCACCCATGCCGGCATCCAGCCCGACCTGCTGGCGCGCGAGGCCATGGCGGGTCCCGAGCGCGCGCGGATCGGCGCCGCCGCCGCCGCCCTGGTGGAGCCGGGCGCCGTGGTGATGGTGGATGCCGGCAGCACCACATCCCGCTTCGCCCGAGCCCTGGCGGGGCGTGGGGCTGCGGCCACCATCATCACCAACAGCCTGCCCGTCGTCTCCGCCGCCGGGGAGGCGCCGGGGCTGCGCGTGCTGGTCGCCCCGGGTGAGTTCTACGCCGCCGAGCGCGCCCTCTACGGCGCCGAGACCGACGCCTTCCTGCGCCGCTTCTCCGCCGACATTGCCCTGATCGGCGCCTCCGGCCTTTTGCCGGAAGGACCGACCGATGCGGAGAGCCGGGCCGCCTGGGTCAAGCGCGCCATGCTCGATCGCGCGCCGAGGCGGATGCTGCTGCTCGATTCCGGCAAGTTCGGCCGGGGCTACCTGGAGCACGTGGCCGACCTTTCCGCGCTCACCGACCTGGTGACGGACGCCCCCCCTCCCCCACCGCTCGCCGCCGCCCTGGCGCGTGCGGGCGTGGTGGTGCACGTCGCGAAAGATGTTTGACCTTCCACATCACTGAGTGGCATTCTCCACATCAATGGGAGAGAACATGCCGGCGCCAGCAGGAACGACCACGCCCCAGCCGGCCGCGCTCTCCGCCGCGCCGCCCGCGCGCCTGGGCGCGCTCCGCTTCGTGCTGACCGACATCGACGACACCCTGACGGAGGAAGGACGCCTGCCCGCCCTGGCCTATTCGGCCATGGAGGCGCTGTCCGCGGCTGGCCTTTCCGTGATCCCCGTCACCGGGCGCCCGGCCGGCTGGTGCGACGCCATCGCCCGGCAATGGCCCGTCGCCGCCGTGGTGGGGGAGAACGGCGCCCTTTGGTATGCCGAGGACCGCAGGGCCCGCCGGATGATCCGGTGGCACGCGCAGGACGAGGCCGCGCGGCTGGCCAGCCACGGCCGGCTCATGGCGCTGGCCGATGCCGCCATTGCGGCCGTGCCGGGCAGCGCGCTCTCGGCCGACCAGCCCTTCCGCCTCTTCGATGCCGCCGTGGACTTCGCCGAGGATGCCGGTCCGCTGGGCCTGGAGGATGCAGCCCGCATCGCCGCCGTCTTCGAGGCGGGGGGCGCGCAGGCCAAGGTGTCCTCCATCCATGTGAACGCCTGGTTTGGAAGCTGGGACAAGCGCTCGGGCATTGAGGCGTTGTTCGCCGCGCGCTTCGCCCCCCTCGCCTCGGTGATCGGGCAGGTGGCGTTCCTGGGCGACAGCCCGAACGACGCCCCCCTGTTCGGCGCCATTCCCTTTTCCGTCGGCGTGGCCAACGTGGTCCCCTACCTGGACAGGATCGCGGCGGCTCCCGCCTATGTCACGCGCGCCCCGGGCGGGCGCGGCTTTGCCGAATTCGCGGAGGCCTTTCTGGCCGCGCGCCAAACAATGACGGAGGAGAACGCAGCATGAGAAAGACCCTTCTCGCCACCCTGCCGGCGGGGCTGCTCGCCCTGATGGCGCCGCCGGCCATGGCCCAGGCACCGGCTCCGGCGGCCGGCTGCTTCCGTGGCACGCTGGACGAGGGCTATTGCGACGAGAACCGCGACATGGTCGCGGACACGCCCGATGCCGCCCGCCAACGCGATCCCTCCACGCTCGTCTTCGCCTATACGCCGGTGGAGGACCCCGCCCTCTACGCCAGCCAGTTCCGGCCGCTGATCGACCACCTGACGCGCTGCACGGGCAAGCGCACGGTGTATTTCCAGGTGACGAGCAACGCGGCGCAGGTCGAGGCCATGCGGTCCGGCCGGCTGCACATCGCGGGCTTCTCCACGGGGCCGACCGCCTTCGCCGTGAACCTCGCGGGCGCCGCGCCCTTCGCGGTGAAGGGCGGGCCGGACGGGTTCGAGAGCTACCGCGTGCTGATGCTGGTGCGCGCCGACAGCCCCTATCGCACGCTGGCCGACCTCAAGGGCAAGCGGGTGGCGCATACCTCGGCCACCTCCAACTCGGGCAACCTGGCGCCGCGCGCCTTCTTCCCGGGCCTGGGGCTGAACCCGGAAGCCGATTACCGCGTCCTTTATTCCGGCGGGCACGACCGCAGCGTGATGGGCGTGAACGCGGGCGACTACGACGCGGCGCCGGTGGCGTCGGACGTCTATTCGCGCATGGTCGCGCGCGGGCAGGTGAAGGGCGAGAACTTCCGGGTGATCTGGCAGAGCGACCCCTTCCCCACCTCCTCCTTCGCGATGGCGCATGACCTGCGGCCGGAGCTGCAGGCGAAGATCCGCCAGTGCTTCCTCGAATACCGCTTCCCGGAATCGATGGCGCGCGACCTCGGCGGCAATGACCGCTTCTGGCCCGCGACCTATGCCGAGCAGTGGGCCCCCGTGCGCGCGGTGGCCGATGCGGTGAACGCGCCCTACAGCCGCGCGGCCTTCGACGAGGAGAGCCGCCGGGAGCTTGAGGCGGAGGCACGGCGCAACGCCGCGCGCAACGCACCCCAGACCCAGGGGGCGACGCCGCACGCCACCCCGCAGGCGGCGCCGCGCCAGCCATGAGTGCCGCCCTCGACATCCGCGGGCTCACCAAGGAATACGTGCGCGGCAAGCCCGTGCTGCGGAACCTGGACCTGTCCATCGGGGCGGAGGGGATCACGGCCATCATCGGCCCCTCCGGCACCGGCAAGTCCACGCTGCTCCGCTGCATCAACCGGCTGGTCGAGCCAACCAAGGGCGAGATCCGGCTGACGGGTGCCGGGGGCTCCATCGACATCGCGAAGCTGCGGGGGCGGGGGCTGCGCCTCGCCCGGCGGCGGATCGGGATGGTGTTCCAGGAGTACAACCTCGTGGAGCGCCTCTCGGTCATGGAGAACGTGCTCTGCGGGCGGCTGGGCTATGTGCCGCTCTGGCGGGCCTGGCTGCGGAAGTACCCGGAGCAGGACATCGCCCGCGCCTTCGCGCTGCTCGACGCCGTGGGGCTGCCCGAGCACGCGACGCGGCGGGCCGACGCGCTCTCGGGCGGGCAGCGGCAGCGGGTTGGGATCGCCCGCGCCCTGATGCAGCGGCCCGACCTGCTGCTGGCGGACGAGCCGACCTCCTCGCTCGATCCCCGCACCTCCGTGGAGGTGCTGGAGATGCTGACCAAGCTGGCCGCGGCGGAGGGCGTGCCGGTGATCATCAACATCCACAACGTGGCGCTGGCCAAGCGCTACGCGAAGCGCATCGTCGGCATGCACGAGGGCGCCATCATCTTCGACGGCCCGCCCGAGGCCTTGCAGGACGACCACCTGCGCCGGATCTACGGCGGCGAGGACTGGCTGTGAGCGACGCCACCCTTCCCGCCCCGCGCCGCACGCCCTTCGCGCCCGAATGGGGAATGCGGGTGCTCGGCCTGCTGCTGATCGCCTACCTGATCTACGCCTCCACCCAGCTCGACCTCGGCCTCGGCCGCTTCATCACCGGACTGGGCGAGGGCGGGCGGTTCCTGGCGCGCATGTTCCCGCCGAACTTCGAGCGCTGGGAGCTGCTGCTGGAGGGCATGATCGAGAGCATCCAGATCGCGGTGCTGGCGACGGTGGGCGGCATCATCCTCTCGCTCCCGCTCGGGCTGATGGCGGCGCGCAACCTGTCGCCCTGGTGGGTCTCGGGGCCGGTGCGGGCCTTCATCGCGGTGTGCCGCAGCCTGCACTACGTGATCGTGGCCATCCTGTTCGTGAAGGCGCTCGGCTTCGGGGCGCTGGCCGGGGTGGCCGCGCTGATCGTGGCCTCCGTGGGCTTCGTGGCGAAGCTGTTCGCCGAGGCCGTGGAGGAGATCTCCATGAAGCAGGTGGAGGCCGTGCGCTCCACCGGCGCCTCGGGCATGGCGGTGCTGCTCTACGGCGTGCTGCCGCAGGTGGCGTCGCGCTTCGTGGGCTTCGGGCTCTATCAGCTCGACAGCAACCTGCGGAACTCCACGTTGGTTGGCGTGGTGGGGGCGGGCGGCATCGGCGGCACACTTTTCGCGGCCTTCAAGCGGTTCGATTACGACTTCGTCTCGGCCATCCTGATCACCATCATCGGCCTCATCCTGCTCGCCGAGCTGGTGTCGGGCCGCATCCGGGCGGCAATGCAATGAGCGCCGCCAAGGGCGGCAACGCAATGAGCGCCGCCAAGGGCGGCGACGCAATGAGCGCCGCAACCGGCGACACGCTGGCACCCCTGCGGCGCGAGTGGATCCGCCACACGCCGGCCGAGCGGCTTGTGCGCTGGGCGATGTTCCTGGCCGTGGTCGCCGCCGTGGTCTGGGCGGTGCGCACGATCGACATCATCCCGGAGTTCCTGGCCGACGCACCCGAGCAGATGGCGGACCTCCTGGTGCGGATGTGGCCGCCCGACCTCGCCTACTACCCGCGCACCGTCCATGCCGCGCTGGTCGAGACGCTGCACATCGCGACGCTGGGCACGGTGATCGGCTTCGCCATGGCCATTCCGCTGGCGCTCATGGCGGCCCGCAACATCTGCCGCGTGCCCGCTCTGAACGCGCTGGCGCAGGTGGGGCTGGTGGCGTCGCGCTCCGTGAACTCGCTCGTCTGGGCGCTGATCTTCGTCGCGATTTTCGGGCCCGGCGCGGCGGCGGGCGTCTTCGCCATCGCGTTCCGCTCCATCGGCTTCGTCGGCAAGCTGCTGGCCGAGGCGCTGGAGGAGATGAACCCCGGCCCGCGCGAGGCGCTGCGCGCCGCCGGCGCCCCCTGGGGGGCGGAAATGCTGAAGGCCGTCTGGCCGCAGATCCGCCCGGCCTTCTGGGGCGTCGCCCTGTTCCGGTGGGACATCAACGTGCGCGAGAGCGCCGTGCTGGGCCTCGTCGGCGCGGGCGGCATCGGGGTGGTGCTGGAGGACGCGATCAACTTCTTCCAGTGGGACCAGGTGGCGACCATCCTGCTGGCCATCCTGGCGGTCGTGCTGGTCGCCGAGATCGTGGTGACCCGCGTGCGGGCAAGGCTTCTCTGATGAACACTTCCTTGAATCGGCCGGACAGCGTCGATCTTCTCGTCATCGGCGGCGGCGTGAACGGCGTCGGCATCGCGCGCGACGCGGTGGGGCGCGGCTTCTCCGTCATGCTGGTGGAGCGCGGCGACATCGCGGAGGCGACCTCCTCCTCCTCCTCCAAGCTCATCCATGGCGGCATCCGCTACCTCGAGACCTACGAGTTCCGCCTGGTGCGGGAGGCGCTGGCCGAGCGCGAGGTGATGCTGTCCATCGCGCCGCACATCGTCTGGCCCATGCGCTTCGTGCTGCCGCACCGGCCGGAGATGCGGCCGCGCTGGATGATCCGCGCGGGCCTGTTCCTGTATGACCACCTCGCCAGCCGCAAGTCGCTGCCGGGGAGCGAGGCGCTGGACCTCGACCGGCTGCCGCAGGGCGAGCCGCTTCGCCAGCCGCAATTCGCCCGCGGCTTCGCCTATTCGGACTGCTGGGTGGAGGACAGCCGCCTCGTCCTGCTGAACGCGCGGGACGCCGCCAACCGCGGCGCCACCATCCTGCCCCGCACGGAGTTCCTTCGCGCCGAGCGCGGCGCCGAGGCCTGGACCGCCACCATCCGCGGCCCGGACGGGCAGGAGCGCGCCGTGCGTGCCCGCGCCATTGCCAATGCCGCCGGCCCCTGGGTGATGGGCGCGCAGAATGCGACGGGCACGGCGCTGGAGGGGCGCGTGCGGCTCGTGCGCGGCAGCCACATCGTGGTGCCCGCGCTCTACCGGGGCGACCAGGCCTATATTCTGCAGAACGACGATCGCCGCGTGGTCTTCGTCATTCCGTACGAGCAGGATTACTCGCTGATCGGCACCACGGACGTGCCGCACGACCCCGCGCAGGGCAAGCCGCACTGCACGCCGGAGGAAGCCGCCTATCTCTGCGAGGCGGTGTCCCGCCAGTTCCGCAACCCCGTCTCCCCCAGCCAGATCGCCTGGACCTATTCCGGCGTGCGGCCCCTGCACGACGACGGCTCCGACAATCCCTCCTCCGTCACGCGCGACTACACGCTGGCGATGGACACCAAGGGGGCCCCGCTGCTGTCCGTGCTCGGCGGCAAGATCACGACCTATCGCCGCCTGGCCGAGGACGCGGCGCGGCAGATCGGGCGCGCGCTGGGCCGCCAGGGCACGGACTGGACCGCGCGCGCGGTGCTGCCGGGCGGCGACTTCGGGGGCATGTCGCGCGCGGCCTTCACCGAGAGCATGGCGTCGGCCCATCCCTGGCTGGAGCGCCCCTTGCTGGACCGCCTGATCCGCACCCATGGAAGCGAGCTGGAGCGGGTGATCGACGGCGCCACCTCCATCGAGGCGATGGGCGGCGACCTCGGCGGCGGCATCACGGCGCGGGAGCTGGAATGGATGCGCGCCCGCGAATGGGTGGTGGCGCCGGAGGACGTGCTGTGGCGTCGCACGAAGCGCGGGCTGCACATGAGCCATGAGGCGCGCGAGGCCTTCGCCGCGCGGTTCGAGCGGGTGGCGGCCTGAGGCGGGCGCCCCCTACCCTCCCCGCGCGAGAAGCCCCCGCGCCAGCGTCTCGAACTCCGCCACCGTCAGCGTCTCGGCCCGCCGTGTCGGCTCGATGCCCGCGGCACCCAGCAGCCCCTCGGCATCGCCGAGCGACTTCAGCGATCCCCTGAGCATCTTGCGCCGCTGACCGAAGGCGGCAGCCGTCACGCGCTCCATCGCGCGGGCCAGCACGGGGTCGGGCTGCGTGGCATGCGGCACGAGGTGCACCACCGCCGACCAGACCTTGGGCGGGGGCGAGAAGGCACCCGGCGGCAGGCGCAGCACCAGATGCGCCCGGCAGCGCCACTGGGCCGCGACCGCCATGCGGCCGTATCCCTCGGCATCCGGCGCGGCGACGATGCGCTCGGCCACCTCCTGCTGGAACATGAGGGTCATGCTCTCGAATTCGCCGGCGCGCGCCAGCCAGCCGATCAGGAGCGGCGATCCCACGTTGTAGGGCAGGTTCGCGATGATGCGCCGGGGCGCGGGCATCATCGCCACGGGGTCGATCCGCAGCGCGTCGGCCTCGGTGACCGTCAGCCGGCCGGGATGAGCCTCCGACAGCTCGGCGAGGGCCGCCACGGCACGGCTGTCCAGTTCCACGGCATGGACGTGATCGGCGCCAGCGGCCAGGAGCGCGCGGGTCAGCCCGCCGGGGCCGGGCCCGACCTCCAGCACGTGCCGCCCGGCGAGGTCGCCGGCCACCCGCGCGATCCGCGCGCACAGCGCCTCGTCCAGCAGGAAGTGCTGGCCGAGCGACTTGCGCGCGGCCAGCCCGTGGCGCGCGACCGTCTGGGAAAGGCTGGGAAGCTCAGCCACGCATCTCGATCGTCGCGCGGCGGCGGAGGTCGCGGATCTGCTGGCGGGACAGGTTTTCCGCCCGGTCGCGCAGGATCTGCTGCTTGGCCTGCTCGGGCGTGAACTGGGCGAGGTTGCGGGTTTCGCGCGAGCAGACGGCGATCACCAGGATGCCCTCGGGCGTGATGATGGGCTGGCTCGGGCGCCCGGGCGTCAGCCCCGCCACGAGCTGGCGCAGCGGCGGCGGGCTCAGCGTTTCCAGCCGCAGCGCGCCGCCGGGATCGGAGGGGCGGGGGGAGTTGGCGGCACGGGCCGCGGCCTCCACCGCGTCGCAGCCGCCGCGGATGCCCTGGGCGCGTGCGAGCTGCGCCTTCTGCTGGTCGGTCGGGTTCTGCGGGTCGAGGGGGGAGGAAAAGGGCAGGAAAGCCTGGCGGATCGTGACCATGGTGGCGTTCTCGCGTCCGGTTTCCCGCTTCTGGCGCAGCGCCACCACCTGGAAGCCGCCGGGCACCTCGATGGCGTTGGAAATGGCCCCGGGCGGCATGCGCTGCACGATGGCGGCGACGGAGGGGTCGAGCCCCTCCGTGCTCACCCAGCCGAGGTCACCGCCTTGCAGGGCCGTCTGGCTCTGGCTGAACTGGGTGGCGGCGATGGGAAAGGGCAGGCCCTGGCGCAGGCGGCCGATCACGTCGTCCACGAAGCGCTTGGTCTCGGCCGCCGAGGAAGGGTCCTCCACCGGCACGAAGATCTCGGACAGCAGGTATTCGGGCTGCCCGGCACGCGCCTCCTGCGCGGCGACGGCCTCCTTGATCGCGGATTCGGAGGGCTCGGCACTCGGGCCGAGCAGGGCGCGGATGAAGCGCGACCACCCGATCTGGGCACGAAGCTGGTCGTACAGCACGCGGGGCTCGACGCCCGCTCCGCGAAGCTGGGCGCGCAGCCCCCCGTCGGGCAGGCCGTTGCGCTTCTCGATGTCGCCGATCGCCGCCGCCACCTCGTCGTCGCCCACGGGGATGCGGCGCCGCTGGATTTCCTGCAGGCGCAGGCGTTCCTCGATCAGCTGGCGCATGATCTGCGGGCGGATGCGGGTCAACAGGTCGCCCCCCGGCTGCAGGCCGATGTTCAGGGCGAAGAGCCTGGCGCGGGACTGCACCTCCGACTCGGTGATCACGTCGCCGTTCACGATGGCCAGGATGCGGTTGCTGAACTCGGACGCCGGCGCGGCCGCCGGAGCCGGCCGGGGCTGTCGGGTCGCGGGCTGCGCGAGGGCCTGCCCGTTGCCGGTCAGCGCCGGGACGGCGCCGAGCAGGAAACCGAGCAGGGCCGGCAGGGCCGGGCGGAGGCGGTGAGGGCGTCGCATGCCGGGGTTCCTAGACCATGCGGGCGGCAGTTTGAAGCGATCCCTTTCGAAGCGGCCCGGCGGGCCGCTCCCGGGTGGCGCTCCGCGGTGCCGCCCTGACGGCCGGGGCTAAAGGGCGCGCAGACCGAACTCGCCCACGGTCTTGAGCGAGATGCGGAGCAGCAGGGTGGTGCCGCTCGGGTAGGTCCGGGCGGTCAGGGGGTTCTCGGCCATGGACCGGTAGAAGCGGCCCTCGAAGACGAAGCACTCGTCCTCGTAGGCGGCGCTGGCGCCGTAGGAGACGCCGCGCTCCAGCTCCAGGTCGTAGCGGCCGAAGGCGCCGGCGCGCCAGCGGCTGCCGATGCGGGTGCTGGCCCCGGCGTAAACCTCGCGGATGTAGCGCTGGGGCAGGCGCAGGGGCGAGGGCAGCTCGTAGAGGTAGCCGAAGGTCAGGCGCGTGCTGTCCAGCCCCACGGGCGCCAGGCCGATGCCGGCCGTGCCGTCGATCATGCGACGGTCCAGCGTGTCGCCGTCGAGGCGCGTGCGGGCGGTGAGGTCGAGCCAGGGCGTTGGCGCGAGGGTGACGCGGCCGACCCAGTCGGAGGCCCGCTTCTCGAGGCCGGAGCGGTCCTGGAAGATCGCCTCGTCCGAGGCGCGGAAGGAACGCCCGACCAACCCCTCGAGCGAGCCGCCGCTGGGGAAGTACCAGGCCGCGCGCAGGGCGGCGTCCACACGGCTTCCGCCTTCCTGGCGGTCGCGCCCGTTGAAGCGGTTGAGGGAGAACAGGTTCGCGTCGGTGAATTCGAAGTCGAGGCTGTCCTCGTTCGGGATCTTGGTCTGCCGCCCGGTGTTGGGCCCGGTGACGAGCTGGACCCGGGGCTCGATCAGCTGCCGCCCGAGGCTGCCCGCCGAGCGCACCAGGGGCAGGCGCCAGTCCAGCGCCGCGCGGATGTTGCCGGTGGCCGTGTTGGTGTCCTCGCGCCCGACCACGAAGTTGGGCGCGAGGTCGAGGTCGTTGGCGTTGTAGCCCAGCGCGTCGGCCTGGGCGCGGAAGGTCCACTGGGAGCCGAAGCTGTCGTAGCGCGGCAGCTCGTAGCTCAGCCGGGTGCCGGCGCGCCGCGTCTTGGTGCCCTCGTCGCGGTAGATGTTGAAGGCGGTGGCGTCGGCGGTCAGCGTGCCGCCCAGCTGATCCCGGTTGAGCACCTGCTCGTAGTAGAGGTTGGGCAGCACATAGGGGATGCGCGCGGTGATGTCCTGGGCGCGCAGGCTCTGGAAGGCGAAGGCGTTGATGCGGGCATAGGCGTTGTAGCCCCAGAAGCCCTCGGCATAGACCGTGCTGGTCAGCACCCCCGTTCCGGGCTGGCGGTAGGCGCGCAGATAGGTTTCGCTGGTGGCGCGGTTGATGTTGAAGCCGGCCTGCCAGTTCTCGTTGAGGGTGAAGTTGCCGCGGGCGAAGACATGCCCGCCCAGCCCCTTCTCGCGGCTCGACTCGCGCCCGGTCAGTTCGCCCACCGAGCCCAGGATGGTCATGGAGCCGAAGTTGTAGCGTCCGCGGTAGTTGGCGAAGAGGCTGGGTGGCGCCTGGCTCGCGATCATGGGCGTGACGATCAGGTCGCTCTGCCCGTCGATCGCCCAGTAATAGGGGAACTCCGCGAAGCCGCCGAGATAGCGCGTCTGCCCGAAGGAGGGGCTGAGGAAGCCGGAGGCGCGCGGCGTCCCGGGGTCGGGCATCGAAAGATAGGGCGTGTAGAAGGCCGGGACGCCGCCGAACTCCACGGTGGCGTCGCGGAAGCGCAGGCGCTTGGATTCGCCGTCCTGGGTCGCGAGGCGGGAGCGGAGCTGCCAGAGCGGCGCCGCCTGCGGATCGTCGGCGCACAGGTCGCAGGAGGAGTAGACGACGCGCGACAGGTCCATGACCACCGAGCCATTCTCGGTGGTCCGGCGCAGCGCGCCGTTGGCGGCCAGCCGGCCGTTCTGCGCCAGCAGGCCGCGCAGCCCGTTCACCACCGCCTCGCGCATGCCGCCCTGAAGCTCCGCGCGCTCGGCGAAGATCACCTGGCCGTCGGGCTCCAGCATCTGGACATTGCCCTCGGCGATGGCGATGCCGGTGTTGCGGTCATAGGTGAAGCGGTCGGCGCGCAGGATGCGCTCGTTCTGCCAGGCCTCCACGCCGCCCGTGGCCGTCACGCGGTTCTGGCCCTGGTCGTATTCCACCTCGTTGGCGGTGAAGGTGACGGGCGCGTTGCGGTCGAGCTGGACGTTGCCGCTCAGCGCGCCGGAGGCGGAGATGGATGGCGCGGGGGCCGGCGCCGCGGTGGGGGGCGCCGCCCCGCGCAACATGCCCACGCCCGGCACGGCACCGACGCCCGGCACGGTGATGGCGCTGGGATCGGTCTCCTGGGCGGCCACCGGGCCGGCGGCGGCCACGGCCAGCGTCGCCAGGACGGCCACGCCGCCCAGCAGCCGGGCGCGGCGCGGCGCGGCGGGCAGGCGGACCAGGGCAGGGCAAGGGACGGGCGGGCCGGGGCACTCCCTGAGCAGCACGTCGGTCATCCGTCCTCCAGGTGCAGCAGAAGCGCCACGGCGCACATCAGCCCGGCGGCGGCGGGCGCCCAGGCGGCCAGCACCACGGGCAGCGTGCCGGTTTCGCCGAACTCGCCGGTCACGCGGTCGATCAGGAACAGGGCGAAGCCGGCCGCCACCCCGGCGCCCAGCATCTGGGCGACGCCGCCCTTGCGGGCCTCACGCATCGAGAATCCGGCGGAAAGAAGGGCCATCGCGACCGCCAGCATGGGCAGGGCGAGCAGGGAATGGAACTGCAGCCGGTGGCGAACGGCCGAAAATCCGGAATCCTCCAGCACCTGGATGAAGTCGGGCAGCGTCCAGAAGGAGAGCGTGTCCGGACTGGCGAAGCTGTCCTCGATCCGGTCGGGCGTCAGCTCGGTGACCAGGCGGAAGGTCCGGGTGGGCGCGGCCTGGCGGTCGGTGCCGAAGGCGACCGCGTTCTCCAGCACCCAGGCGCCGCCGGACAGGCTCGCGGTCGGGGCTTCCACGCGGGACAGGAAGCGGTCCCCGCCCGAGATCCGCCAGAGCGAGACCTCCTCCAGCCCGAAGCGGCCGTCGCGCCGGGCGACGGCGCGGCCGGACAGGATGGCCACCCCCTGCGGGTCCAGCTCCCGGTCGGCCTGGCGCAGCCAGAGCCGGCCGCCCGCGATGGCGGTGGTGCCGCCGGCGTTGCGCAGCACCGCCGCATCCAGCCGCTCCGCCCGGCCCAGCAGCGCCGCCGAAAGGGGCGAAAGGCCGGCGGTCGCCCCCGCGCCGAGAAGCGTCGCCACGATCACCGGCCCGATCAGGAAGCCCCAGGCCGAGATGCCGGCCGAGCGCGCCACCACCAGCTCCGAGGCGCGGGCGAGGCGCCAGAAGGCCAGGATGCCGCCGAGCAGGATGGCGAAGGGCAGCACCTGCAGCGCCACGAAGGGCACGCGCAGCCCCGCGATGGTCGCCACGAGGGCGAAGCCGACCTCGCGCGTCGCGGCACGGCGCAGCAGCTCGATGAAGTCGAACAGCACCACGAGACCGGTGAGCGCGGCCAGCATGACCAGGCACATCACGAGAAAGCGGCGCGCGACGTAGAGGCCGAAGGTGAAGGGGAACGTCACTCCGCCGCAGCCCCTCGCGCCAGGCCCGGCATCGCGCGGGCAGGCCGGTCCGCCGGCACGGGCGGCGCGCGGCGGGGCCAGCCCGGGGCGCCCGAGAGCACCCAGGCCGAGAACACCGCCGGCCCGATGGCGTGCAGCCAGATCAGCGGAATGAAGCGGTTGTCCCGCGCCGCGAGGTTGCCGACCGCCAGCCCCAGCGCCAGCAGCGTGATCACCGCCGCGATGGCCGTGATGGCGGACATGCCGCCGCCGTGGCGGCGAAAGCCCGTGGCCAGGGCCGCCGCCAGACCCACCATGGCGAAGGAGAAGGCGGTGAGCGGAGAGGCGAGGCGCCCGTGGCCCTCCGCCCGGAACTTGCGGATGTCGCGCTCGGCCAAGCCTTCCTCCGGGTCGGGGTTCAGCAGTTCGCCCACGAAGCGCTCGCGCGAATCCCGGTTGCGGGCATCCTCGGTCCGGCCCGTCCGGGCCAGCTCCACGCTGTTCTCCCCGAAGGCCAGCACGGACAGGTGCGGCACCGGCGGCGTGCCCGGCGGCGAGCGCGGGGGGGCGGACATCTCGATCTGCTGGCGCTGGCCGTTCAGCAGGATCACGCGCGGCCCGCTGGTGCCCGGCAGGATCACGCCGCGCTCGGCCAGGATGGTCACGGGCGCGCCGGGATCGCGCATGTCGTGGATCAGGATGCCGCGCAGCGTGCCGTCCTTCTCGCGCACGCGGGCATACACGGTCAGGTCGTTGCTGACGGAGCTGAACACCCCTTCCTGGAGGAAGATGGCGGCCATCTGGTTGCGGATCTCGAACTGCCACTCGCGGAAGGCGGCATGGGAGACCGGCACCAGCCAGGTCTGCAGCACCAGCCCTATGGCGGTGGACAGCGTCGCGACCAGCAGCGCCGGGCGGGCCAGCCGCCAGTCCGACAGCCCGGCCGCGCGCATCACCACCAGCTCCCGGTCCGTGGACAGGCGGACATAGGCGAAGAGCGTCACCACGAAGGTGGTGATGGGCAGGATCACCGCGAAGAAGGAAGGCAGCAAGAGCCCCGTCAGCTCCAGGAAGACGGAGAAGGGCAGGCCGCGGTCCAGCACCAGCTCGATGAAGCGGAGCGACTGGGTGAGCCAGATCAGCGCCGCGAGGCCGATGGTGACGGCCAGCAGGCTGACGGCGATCTGCCGTGAGATATAGCGCGTGACCCTGCTCATGCCGGCCGCAACCTACCGGCACCGGCGGGCCCGGGCAAATGGCGCGTGGGGGTGGTCACACGCCGGGACCGGCGGG
>Ga0210040_10006891_pt1 | contig 13955 bp, 11 predicted proteins | sample CryGeyCG12114_NA_FD_185462 | JGI IMG/M metagenome (GOLD analysis project Ga0210040, IMG submission 185462) | Groundwater microbial communities from aquifer - Crystal Geyser CG19_WC_8/21/14_NA (SPAdes) (version 2) | ecosystem: Environmental > Aquatic > Deep subsurface > Groundwater | place: USA... | reverse complement strand
AAAAAAAGCAGTATAGGCAGTTCAGTATAAGTTATTTCCTGAGATTATTTTTGCTTTTCGGTGACCTTCCAAGGCGTTGAGTTTTGAATTCCGTGAGTTTGACATGCGGAGAGTTTTACTTGCGATGTTTACATGCGTTGAGTTTTGCATGCGAAGAGTTTTACACGCGGTGAGTTTATATTTCGACGAGTTTTTTTCGACGAGTTTTAGTTCGGTGAGTATTGCTTCGTTGAGTTGAGGTGGCACGTAGTTAAGAATAGGTAAAATTGAAACTGGGAACTAATAACTTGTTGATTCCTTAATGAGCTCAAAAAGGGCTTCTTTGAAAGCCCTTTAAATTGTTATAATGTAGTACTCTGCATTTATGATTGCAGTATATATAATTATTATAATTAGGCGAATTCTTGACTCCAATCATTATGATGAAACCATTTTTCGTCTTATTTCTTATATTTAATTAAGGCTTTAATAAAGGGTTGCTGTAGTTGGTTGTTTAAAGCGTATAAGTAGAAATAACTGTGACTTTGGTTTAAAAACAAAATAGGGCTGGGCTTTAGAATAAAGAATTTTCTATGCCCGTATTCCATTTTTTGTTCCCTAAAATGAATCTTTGTTTTAATTTAGTCGTATTTTTCGAAAAATTCAAACGTTGAATTAAAAACTATGATTATCAAACTTTTTATTCTGTGTTGTATTGTTGTCTTCATGAAAGACTACGATTGTTGAGCAATTAAACAACTAAATTGATGTATATACTTCTGGTTGTTATTATTTACAGCACTGTGCTTTATGACCATATGATATCGAAACCCCTAACCCCAGTGTATGCTATGCATAAAATTAACGGGTTATTTTTTTGCCATTTACAGGAACATAGGGGGCTTCTGCATAACATGCTGTATGTTATCGGAAACTTAAATTTTGCATGAACCAGAATATTTCAGCCAAGTTTAGAAATTGTTTATTGTCTTTTTCTTTGTCAACATTGGAAACACGACACCTTATGTCAGTTGATGTACTGCAAATTGTAAACTAATATGCTTGAAACATAATACGTGTTGCTGTTGCTGTAAAAAGTAACGGTTCAAGCTGACAAACAAGAAGTAACTATAACATTTCGAAAATATTATTTGATTTGCTGGCATTTAGTTTTGTGGACGCATTTAAATGGAATTCTTCTCAAGCAGGCTGTTTTTAATGGATGTGGGCAAATTTTGAAGCACAATTATCTAAATACTACTCTTTAATATAACTCTTTTTTTGCATACACATGCAGCAGCACAAGACAGAAATTTACAATTTACACTAAACTGTTTATAATTTCAGAGTCTTGCATTAGACGCAAGTTTTGAGAATCCATTTTCCTTTTTTCTGAGAATAAAAAACCTCTTTTTGCATGCGACTTGAGCGGGTAGGATGTTTATAAAGCTATAATAACATTTTAATACTTGTGTGTGGAAGCTCATGACATTAACTTTATAATGGTAGCTATTAATATGATTTCGTGAACGTGACTCTGTGGCTAATACAACCACTATGAACTTCAGTCTCTCATACACATATGGAGGTTATGGGACGACTTATCATCTTTTTTGGCCTCAACTAGCTACGCATAACTTACTTGCAGATAGATGCAAGTATGCAAGTTACCCGAGACACCAAATAGAAAGTTAAAAATTACAAACGCTTGTTGTCCTCAGCCAGCATTAGCATTTTTTCCGATATGCATGCACTCAAATTCTCATCTTGCATCTTCCCTATCCTATTGTATTTCTATACATGTAAATAATAATGCTTGCGCCAAGTGGCCGTAGTGAAGGTACGAAAAGTAGTGAAGACGTTTTTTTATTAGTAAGTAGTAAAGAAAGAGTTGTAGGTTAAAAAATTCCTGTCAGTGTCAGGGTATACGCACTAACTAACTCCGTGGCACGACTCTTTAGCATGGAAGCGAAAAAGCGAATATAGTCATTCTTCTAGTTAGTTATATAGTTAGTCATAGAAAAGGGTTAAACAAGTGTACTGACTTTATTGTATGCATCCCCCCGCTTGTAAAACGTAAACTGGTAGCTTATATGTAGCAGAGCTAGAATAAATGTGGCTTAATAGGTAGCCTTACCTACTTTCACAACAATATATGACAGTGAACGACGAAACAAGTTGACTAACTTCTAACTAACTAACTATCTATCTAATATCCTATCTCTGATCCCTCTTAAAAGCATATTTTTCTTTGGCTTTTTCCTACTTTACAACTAACTTTACTACTACTGAATACTTGTGTATGCCGTACACACTAGTACACAGCAAGAAGAAGATAGGAGCCAGACGTTTTTAGCTTTGGTACATACAGCTGCACTTAAAGCATACACATTCCCTACTATACTGCAAGTAATAGTGAAATGAAATCTCCTAACGACATTTGCTTAAAATCTTATGGATGGGGTTACTACTATGTTGGCTGCTATAAGTAGTAGTAATGGTATAGGATTTAGCTTTAGGAAAAGAAAATTGTGACTGTGAGTGAGTCAAAAGAAAAGGATTTGTAGTAAAACTATTAACTTTGCTTCTTACGTTTAGTTTATTATTTTTTTTGTTTATCTTATTACTTTTTTATCGTTGAATTGTGTTAAGTTTGCTACTGTTTTGTGAAAGTTTGACTAAAGATTTTGAAATATTTGATTTTTTGGAGTGAGAGCATTAAAAATGTGATTCACAAGAGTAGAGCTGTTGTGTATGTTTTTTCTGTCATTAAAATATGTGGGTAACGACATTTGATGGATTAATGACAACTAATGGGATTGTTTAAACTGTGTGATATCGGGTTCGGGTTCTTAATTTTCTCGATTTGTGATTCAATTTCTGTGTGACATCTGTCATTTGCGGTGTACCGATATTAATTGTGTGCTCAACAAGATTTGATAACTGCTGATCACTAGTTAATTTAATCAGCAGTTTTGCTCCAATTTAAGATTTTAGTTTTAATGTTTGAGAAAAACTTTCAAGATGTAAAGCCCGGCTTTTTTGGTCAAGTAAGTTTTACCTCTTGATATTTTTATTACTATTTATAAAAATTGAATGTATGGGGATGCCGTTTATTCATTATAGGATTGTTATTAAAAATCTTTTAGTCCATTAATCATAAATAAACTTTGATATACATCGTACATATTTATGTATTTTTTTGACAGTTTGAACAGCGTCAAATCGAAATTTTTATCGAAATAGACAGGTGTTGGATGTGCATAATTCTTTACAGAATGTTATATCCGGCAGCATTGATTAAGATGACTAACCACACTATCATATTTTTATCTAATATTTATCCAAACGAAACTATCAAAATAAAGATTAGATAAATATTATTTACTATTACTTGGCTCCTCTGTGCATGTTTGTGTTTCTGACATCACGAGAATATAGTATGTGTACTAGTTCAGACGAAGCTTTTATTTGCTCACATGAGAAAAGAAACGTTTGTCAATATTTAAACTTACACTTCCGTTTTCTTTTTATAATGGCAGTTTCTATTCATCGTATTCCTTTACAATAATCATACCCCAACAACAATTTAAATTATGAAAAACGAAACTACATTGTTGGGCTGTATAAACAAAGTAGTTTATATTTTGTTTCTGTCATATATGTTTACTAAATAGGTAGTGTAATAATGGGTATTGACTGTTCTATAATTGCTTTTGATGATGACTACAAATCTCAAACTCAAATACAAAATAATGCATTGCAAAATACGCGGGATAAAATGTTTGTGTACATTAATTTCCAGGAATAGATAAACTTTATCGCAACTCTCAGTTTGTGACGGATACTACCTCGTTCCATATCATATTGATGAGAATTTAATAGTCGCCAATCATCATGCCTGATGGTGGGATTACTTCTGCGTTTGCAACAACCCACAACAACCGACATGTACACTCTTCCATGGATCCGTCCTATTCTGGTGACTCAAACAACGATAACTCTCATCCAGGAAATCACGAGCCTATGATGAACCGCAATGACAATGCGGACGAACAAAATAACAATACGAGCATTAATGACAATGCAAGAAGAGATTTTTTTGAAGAAATTCGAAACGGAGGAGGGCACTGGAGCCAGCTGCTTAGACAAGTTATTCTTTCCCCTCCTCCGATCAGCAGAGATCACACGGGAAAAGGGGATGAAGTCCAAATTGCGGAAGACATACAAAATGAAAACATTCCATTACAGATAGCTGGTGGCTCAGAGAATGGTCAGTTCACTTATATCGGAGACCTCAACTCTGATATCAACGGTTGGATTAAAGTAGGGTATTTGCAACCCGGAGATATTATTCTTGACATCCAAGGGCAACAGGTTCGACATATTTCAGTTTGTAGTGCTCCATTTTATTGTGCATTTAGCGATGCAGATTAAAGGTGACCAAGCAGCACAGCAAGGTGGTAGAATATCGGTATTCTATCACCTTGATCAAGCAGTAAATGTGTCTAATACGTGATATTTTTTGCCATAGGTTGCTGGATACACACAAGCAGATGTATTTTCGCTGCTTTATCATTGCATTCGAGGAAATTCTGTAACCTTAACTGTTGCACCGAGAGGTACGCTGAATCATTTGAAATCTGTTTTGTTCGTTCATGCCCTTGTCAAAAACCTTGGTTTTATATTGTTTTTTGCAGGGAGTTTAGGACCAGAACTGAGGTCATACTTAAACACAAGGTTTCAAAAAGGTTCTGTGGACCACGCTTTACAAGGTGTTGTACGCGACAATCTCTATTTGAGAACAGTTCCAGTCACTACGAGACAGCCACGTCCTGGGGAGATCAACGGAGTGGACTACACCTTTTTAGCTGCAGAAGAGTTTATGGACTTGGAACGAAATGGCAGTCTACTTGAAAGTGGTGTTTATGCAGGTTTGTTTAATGTGCTAACTTATTTGTGTACTGCTGCAAAAAGGAAAGACTGTATTTCATTGTGTATTTGATGACTGACTAGTCCCACTCGTGTTTCCGGGAGTTGTTTATTTATTTAGTAGCTCATAAAATGCTCGTGTTCTTTTCTTTGTATAGGTAATCATTATGGAACTCCAAAGCCGTGGGCAAGTCATTTGAGACCTGTCAATACTCAGTTCGAGAATGGAGAAGAAACTCGCTCATCTAATCTAGAGAATAATAAGACATCTGCTATACTTCCTGGCATGCATCCCAGTTCGGAAGGGAAGAGGAAGCGGAACAGATCCAACGTAGAGGCTTTAGGAGCTTGTGATGACGATGATTCTGCATTTCAGACGAATGCACCAGTACATTCCAATCCTGTTGGCGAACCCTCACGGATGGCACCATCAGATGATTTAGGTCCCCTACCCGAAAACTGGGAGATGTCTTACACGGAGAAAGGCGAAGTATATTTTATCGAGTAAGAAAAAACCTCTTGCACAATAATCATTGATAAAGCACGTAAAAAGTTTTAATTTCGGAATATTTAATAATGCATTTTATTTATTAGTCATAACACAGGAACGTCTCATTGGTTGGATCCACGCTTGTCCAGAGTTAAAAAGACGACGTTAGAGGATTGTGAAGATAATGAACTCCCATTTGGATGGGAAAAAATTGAAGATCCTCACTATGGAACTTACTATATTGACCATGTGAACCGTCGTACACAGTTTGAAAATCCCGTTCTGCAGGCTAAACAAACCAAATCTGATGATGACACTGGAGGGGAAAACGAGAAAGAAAGTCCCAGGATAGAGAAAAATTTCAAGAATGATTTGCCTAAAATGCGTCGTTATAATCCCAATCCAATTAGCACTCCTCCCAAACCTAACAATGCTAATCGGAACTCAATAGGGCGGGACAAACAACTCAATCATCGTCCTATCACGTCTTCAATGAGTATGGGAAGTGAACAACTTCAATCTACTGGAAGCTACAAACACGAACCTCGTTCTCCTCATAGATTTTTCACTCGAGATCCGGAGCAGCTAATAGGAGAAAGAATCAGTACTGTGTTGATGAAATCGTCTCGTGGTTTAGGATTCACCATTGTGGGTGGGGATGATGACGATGGCTATGATGAGTTTTTACAGATAAAGTGAGTTCTACCGGGGTCGAAAGTTTTAACCAGAATTTAATGCATACATGTTGCAAATTTGAAACTGGGGTTTTCCTTTTTTGTCCATAGATCTGTAGTCACTGACGGTCCGGCATGGAGAGATGGAAAATTGCGCACAGGGGACGTATTAGTGCGAGTAAATGAAGTTTGCGTCCTAGGCTATACACACCAGGAGATGGTTTCCATCTTTCAGAGTATTTCTCCTGGAGAGCAAGTGGATCTTTTGGTATGCCGTGGATATCCCTTGCCATTCGATCCTGCTGATCCCAATACGGAAATAGTGACCACCGTAGCTGTGGCTCCTATAAATTACGACGGAAATGATGACAAGAGGTTAGTTACTTGCATTCTATTGATGTTATTTTGTCTTATCGTCACTTGCCATACGACTTACAATTTATGCAATGATGTATTGTTTGTTAAATTGCAGAGCAACAACACCGGACAGTTTGGCACATTCTGCACACTCTTTGCCCGAACTGTCCAATGACCGAATGGGATATTTAAAACCTAGTACTGAACGTCCTGCTAGTGTAGACTTGTTGTTGGACTCTCCATCACATAATCTCTCCAAAGACGGTGATACTAAACAAGGCAGCTTTGAGTCTGGAACATTTTTAACCGTACGGATATTCAAAGGAGCAGCAGGATTCGGATTTACCATCACCGATAGTGTTTCAGGTCAAAAGGTGTGCTTGTTATTATATTTTAAAGTTATCTAATAGTGTCAATAGCGTGTAAGTAAGTGTTTAAGTAATCTGTATTTCCTGCTTCCAGGTTAAGAAAATATTGGATCCCTCCCATTGCGGAGGTCTGGAAGAGGGCGACCGACTCATAGCCATTGATGGGATCGACCTTAGAGGACTAAGTCATACACAAGTAGTACATGTGCTCAAAGAATTTCCCTTAGGTCGAGAAGCGTCACTTACTGTTCAGCGGGTTCACTCTCATTCGTATTCGAAGTTTAACTCAGGTGGGTATACATAAAACTCGCCAATGGATTTGGATCTTGAATGAACTAAGTTATTTTGTTTTTTGTTGAAGGATTAGTATATTAGTATCATATTTCATTAAATAGATTAGATTCATAATATTTCAGCATTTGGTTTCATTTTACAGGAAATTTTTCAGAAAATAGAACAAAAGGAAATGCAACAGGAATGCCTCAACGTAGTAAGACACCTACCGTCGATTTCGGAAGAAGTAAGCCAAAGATAAGAGATAGCTTACCAGAAAGATCTGTGACTCCGTTGCTAGATTCGGGTGGCGCATTCAACGGCCAGTTAAGAATGTACGGCGAAGATAATCAACACGGCATGGTACAGCAAATGCCATTTGGTTCACAAAAGTTCTCAACCAGCACTCTGGGAGGCGAAAATAAGGACCATAGCAATGAGGCTAACGATCTCACTCAAATGCCTATCAAGTAGGATATCATTCAGAATTATATTTTTTTTCCCTTCTAGTATTTGAATCAATCGTGTTTTTTTTTCCTGTGGCCAGACTCGCTAAAGCTCCTCGGCCTCGATTAGAGTTTTTTATAGTAACTTCAGTGCTATACCTTTGACATTAAATTTTTTTCAGGGATTGGATAGAATTGACAGTGGACCTGGAGAGACGCCAAGAAGGCTTTGGATTCAGAATAATTGGCGGCACTGAAGAAGGATCGCAAGTCTCTGTAGGTCACATTGTGCCTTCTGGAGCTGCTGATCTGGATGGCAGGCTTGCAACCAATGACCATATCATAAGTGTGGATCGAGAGTCAGTTCTTGGAGCCTCACATCATTCTGTCGTGCAGTTGATGGCTAGAGCTGCTTCTGTAGGTCGAGTTCGTTTGGTTGTTAGAAGAGCTGTGTATGGGATTTCTCCCACTTCTGTCCCAAATCCAAAAGTATCTCCTGGTTCTGTACCAAGTTCACCAATTCATGTTACTCTGCGGAGACAAGCAAGCGAAGGGTTTGGATTTGTGATCATATCTAGTGCTTCTAGAGCCGGTGCAACCATTGGTAATTTATAGATAGTTTGATACAGATACTGCAGTTTTAATCTAGATTGACATTGCGTAAATAAATTATAAATTGATTGAATTTTTTTCAAAGGACGAATTGTTGCTGGCAGTCCTGCGGATCGTTGTAGACAACTGCGAGTTGGGGATAGGATTTTGGGTGTCAATCATATAGACATTTCTCAATTACATCACAGTCAAGTAGTTCAGTTAATAAAAGATTCCGGGCTTGTACTGACGCTAAGCATATTACCTACGATCCAAGATGAAAATCCCCTTCCACAGCAAGTTTCCCCTAGACTTCATCCTAATCAAATGACAGCGGAAATGGAGAATCTCAGTTTGAAAGAATCTATGAGTTTTGATATGGGAACTGCATTTATATCTCCGGAAAGTCATCCACTTCACTTTGAACCTAAGTATGTTTTTAAGCATAAATTAGATTGCGTTTAGAGCGAGTTTTTAGAAAGTTTATTGAGACTGAACTGACAGATATTTTTCGTTTTTGTGTTTTCAGTAATGTTGGAAATATGTCCTATCAGGATGGAAACATATTCTCCGTGGAGTTTCACAGAGGAGAACGTGGGTTTGGTTTTTCAATCCGGGGAGGCAAAGAATTTCAAAATATGCCATTATTTGTGCTGAGACTTGCAGAAAATGGTCCTGCTGCTGAAGATGGAAGAATGCAGGTAACATATTTGCATCGAGCATGTGTTTGGCGTTAAATTCTGCTGCCACAATTGAAGTAACACTTTTTGTTTGTTTAAGGTTGGGGATCAGATTCTTGACATAAATGGAATCAACACTCAGGGGATGACACATGCGGATGCTATTCATCTTATAAGGACGGGAGGAGCTACAGTCAGTTTGCTTCTGAGGCGGGGAGCCGTTCCTTATCCATATTTAAATCAGATGCCAAACTTTTCTTTTGGTGAGTCTCATCTATCTGGATGTTAAATTCTCGCCACTGCACATGAAAGTAATTTTTCGAAAATTTGTTTACTAGGTGGCGGTGTTGGGAGCAGCATTGGACCTGAAGAAAATCAATCTTTGTCCAGTAGTAATGATCAAGGCATTGGCCAAAATTCACCAATGTATAGAGAGCAACATTTATCGTACCCTCGCTAAAACTGTATTACTTTTTGTGACTTCTACTTACAACTCAATAGACTTGTTTTTCTTGTGCCTTACAACAAGTGACCGTTTATGTATGGTAAACTTTCTCAAAAACGACTTCTAATTCTACTATAAGACTTATGTAAGTTTAGAGTTGATTATCTTTAAAGCAGGCTGTAGCTAAAGCTATGTATAAACAGAAACTTTAAGCTTCCATATGTATTCTAGCGTCATCTGGATATTAAAAAAAAAATAACTCCAAATAATCTCTTGCAACGTAAATATTCTGAAGCACCCTTCTCACTTTACTCAAGTATTATGCAGCATATTCGTTACAACTATTTTAGCACTAGCGTTTTTACTAAATGGATAAATTTTGTCATGAAATCCCTTGGAAAGTACAAAAGTTTAGCATTAGCAATGCTTTTCCTCTCTAGATATTCTTTAATGTATTCATTTACTTTATTTTGTTAACGTTTGATTCATAATAAGCACCATTCAATGAATTCCTCAAGACAAGTTTCACAAAGCCTTTTTTGTTCGTAGTGCAATGTTAGTTTAGCAGCAAGTAGTGTATTTCGGACAAATTCATTCCAGACGGAAATTTGAAGTAGTGACTTTGCATGAAGTTAAAGTAGAGGACATGGAGGCACCTAATTTTCTTTCTGTACATTTCGAATACATTTGCACGCAATTTTAGCACATGTATAATGATAAGAAGAGCCCTTTCATAATTTATTTTCAAACAATATAGCCTATAGTTCTTTTGTAATTTTGTTTTTAGTTGCTGTACAAATGCAGAGTTAAACCAAGTAATTATTTGATTCCTGCTGTGTATATAGATTTAGATGTAGTCTTCAATAGTGATCCTTATTATTTAATTACAGAAATAGACGTGCAGAGTTTAGTAATGAATTAACTGCATTTTAATTTTCCGGTGGTGAAACTGATACGAAGAACTGAAAATGTGGGCCAAATTTTTGCTATATTTAGTTAGCAAGGAAAGTCAGTTGAATAAGAATCAGTTTTTTTAGGTTGGCGTATGTTTTCTGTCTGTGACTGTATAAAATGTAATGTATTATATTCCATTCTATTTGAATTGTACATCAACTCCCGTCCTGTATAGTTTGTATTCTTTATTTGTATTTTATATTTTTTGATCCTAAGAGTGAAATATTCGTATTTATAACCAAACTGTCCATATTTGTGGATTATCAAGTGTTATTTGTTGAATCGTTACTGTTTTTTTTTACTGGAGATATATTAATTTGCCATTTCAAGTGCTACATACATAATATATACGAGTAGCTATGTAGATTCGAAAATTTTGAGACTACCCAAAATGTGCCTATAGATGGTTGTATTCAATAGTTAGTGGATTACATGGTAATTCGTGTATACTTAAGACCACTGCGTAAATTTGTGCCTTTATGACGTTTGTTGAACGTGAATAAACAGTTATTGTTATATGTTACTTGATCTCTATGCATTTAATTTCAGTTTCACTTTCATTAAATTGCACAGTTGCCGAGTTCACATGCACTATACTACCCGTGCGCTCTTATCTATCGAATAATGAGATAATAATCAATTCATGCATACCATATTAGCATCCCAAGCTCTAAAAGTAGTTAAAAACGCTCAACACTAAAAACAAATGCATTGACCGAAGCATGACAAACATCTCAAAAAATTATTATTATTTTATTATTCATAGACCTTTTAATGTGCTGATATATGCAATTACTTCTTGTACAGTACACTCGTTAAACTCATTGAACCTAACATTGCCATATGTGAGCTCCTTGTTTACATGCGTATAATTATTGCAAGCCTCAGTTGTTGCTTTTCACAATAGTTAGTAAGTGTATCACAAACTTCATTATCTGGTTTGTTGCATACACTGACTTGAGTTTCATTTTCATCACCACTACATAACTTCACGCAGTAGATGTAATTATGGCATGACATAATCGAGAGGGAACACAGTACATATTTTCGTTCTAACGCAATAACTTGTTCATGTGTCTCAAGATCTTAGAAATGGGCAAAAAAGTGGACATCATCTTATAGGTGCCATAGGCAGAAACTAGCAAACTACTAAAATACATTTCGAAAGATTCATCACATCATTGCTTAAGCGAAGAGTATATAGACAAACCAAACCAGGTGGATGCAAAGCAGTTTTGAAGCCCAGTCAGTTAGTTATAAGCATTTTCTCATAACCTTGAACGCATGCAAGTAAGTAAACTCTCACATGAAACATGCAAGGAATCTTGAATGAATCGATTTGGCAAAACTTGTTGCAGGCATTGTCCAGCCATCGTCTAGTAGATGTGCATATGGAGAATACTAATTTCTGTGAAATTTTTGATGCAGCTTTACATGAAAATGTACTTAGATAATACGCAAATACATTTTGCTTTAATAATAGTCCAACGGTCCCATAGTCTCATTTATCTTGCACCGAGATTTTTTATTTTCTCCGATGAGTAGATAACAGACAATGGATATGATAAGTGTACAAAAGTAATGAGTGAAATGCTGATTGAGAGTACAATTTGTATCCTTCAAGTCACCTTATCACTGTATTACTTTGCACTTATTAGCTCACGAATGGCTGTAATCGAAAGAGCGGTGATTCAACATACACCGTAGATATAGTGCAACAAATGCATTAGTTAGTCACTTTAGTTGCAACATACAGGAAGGGTAAAAGTTCCATTAGCAAGCCATCACTTGCGTCCAATTATCTAACTATTAGAGCAAAGCGACAGTCAACACTGTGATGGATTCTAATGACTAGAAATAGGAGAAAAAAATTGTGCAAAGTGTGGATTTGATCACCAACACGTAAAATTGCGTTCCAGTCAGTCATTTGATACAGCACATAATGTGCTAAAAAAGAAGACAAAAATAGCACCGAGTAATTTGCAATTTCCCCCTGAGAATCTTCAAGAAACACAATGGGCAATCATCAGTAAGAAAAGGTAAGAATTTTCCAGACTTAAAAATTCTAACTACTATCTACTTGCACATACATAGTTTACTAACTTCCAAGTTACACCTCCAGAATATTTGAATGTGCATGTCAGACTATGTGCATATTAACTAACTACTAACTATAGGCGTACTAGTTCTACTTCCATGCAAATAAAATTCACAACGAAAATTTGCCCAAGGCATCTTTAGCGAATTAAGTGGCTATACTTCTCACGTAATAACCAATGCACGCGAATCTTGTATGATATTTTTTGCGTTCGACTTTCAATTCAAGACTAACTAGCTATATAGTATCGAATACATCAAGACGTGTACCTAGTGTGCTCATGGCACATACACGCGGAACCAGAATTTCAAGATTTCATAGCGTACCTTGTATTCTTGCATGGGTTCAACACACAGTAGTGGTGTCTTTTAGTTTGCCTCAAATTCTTATTCTTTTGCATGCAAGATGAGAAACAAGTGTTTCCCAACTCTAATACACAGCGAGTCAGTGGGGGCCACAAATCCAGTTGTAACGTATAGTCGTGACTGTTGAGACAACAGGTACTTTTTCCCATGTTCAGTCAGTCAGTCAGTCAAGTCATTTGTGAGACAGACAAAGCTGAATACCCTTACCTCGGTCACTTGGATGTTTATAACCCTTGTAGTGTGTGACTAACTTGTGTTCTGCAAACACCAAAACGAACGGTACCCTAACTAACTTTTTTTTATTCATGCATTCTTCCTGCTCCTTTCAAGGGAATGAAATAGTGCTTGTTTGTGTACACCGCTGACAAGAATGCTTTAGTAAGTTACTTGGTTGTGGTTAGTCGTTGTGACCAGAAAACCTTGTCATTAGCTACAATTTCAGTTTAATGTGCGTGCGGTTGAAGTAGTACAGTTCGGAATAGAAATTAATTTTCGTTCCCTTTGCGTGATGGAAATGTGTCTAAGCTAGTGTTGTGAGTGAGCCATGTTTTCATGGCATCTATTTGGCTCATTTTAAGAGTGCAGTGTGGAATCTAGAAAATTTCGTAGCTTTAGGTGAGAATTCAATTTGCCAGTGTATTATTATTAACTTCCTGAAAGTTTATGATAGTATTCAAGGTGTAAATATTGTGAACACTATGAGATTTTATATGATGGCCAATGTTGTTTTTCCCATTGCCAATTTCTTTCATGTTTGCATCGAGATTCTTTCTTGTATGGTGTATTTGTGCATGCTAGTGGTAAAGAAGAATGTAAATAATTGGCTCGCATTCTTTCCCTATTCCTATCATCTTCATCCATGTCTAGTTGAATATCATTTACATTGGTAAGAAGAGTGTGTATAGACCATTAGGGAAATTATAGCACTAAAAATATTATGCTCACGGACATACATTGAAGGTGCGTTCACTACAATAATAAACATTCAGTGCGTACTTATTAATATGAGCAAGGACATTTTATCCATGGACGATTTACCCTTGCTGAACAATAAAACTACTAATGTGAATAGATGCTACTAGCAATAAGTGGAAAGGAATATAAAAAAGCCTTCAGAAGTTAGCTACACAATTTCATATTTAAAGGCACAAATTTCTACAGCACACATTGCACATCATTAAACGCGTACTATGAGAAAAAATCATCCATCAGTTTTTGTATGCTTGACTAAATACCTGTAGTTTAAACAAGAAACTTTGTTTTAGACGCGATGAAATCTGTTGAAGCTAAAGGTAATGATTTT
>Ga0210040_10006889_pt1 | contig 13958 bp, 17 predicted proteins | sample CryGeyCG12114_NA_FD_185462 | JGI IMG/M metagenome (GOLD analysis project Ga0210040, IMG submission 185462) | Groundwater microbial communities from aquifer - Crystal Geyser CG19_WC_8/21/14_NA (SPAdes) (version 2) | ecosystem: Environmental > Aquatic > Deep subsurface > Groundwater | place: USA... | reverse complement strand
AGTACAATCCCTCCAATACTGCAATCTGTCCAAAGTTGAAATTGACTTTAAGTCAAACAAAACTCCCAAAATCTTTAAAATTAACTTCTGCTAAGGTTTCCGCCCTATAGTAGCTGCGTGCAAGTTTCTTTTTTCTTTATTCTATGTGCTCAAGCAGAATCTAACATTCTTTGATATTCGTTGTAAACAAAAGGGTCCAAGTATGTGAACAGTTTCTTCGCTTCAACTATTACTTTCTCTATATTCATTATACCCTCAAAATGTGATACAACTTTACCAACCGGCAAATTATAAGGAAAATTCGTTCTAAAAATGTATTTTGATGTAACGATCTACTGCATGCATGTTTTTGCAGGAAATCAAGGGACGCAAAAATGTTTGATCGTCGAAACCCATGTCTACATATTATGAGTTCCGAACGAACACGTACAATGACACAATTACAATAGAAACTGTTGGCAGTTTACATTAGCATGTACAATGGGTACATAGATCAGTTTATTCTGATATTTTTAGCTTGTTTCACAATAATGGAATATGTTATGATGATACCTTTAAAGCTTTTTTTAAGACGAGGGATATAACCAACAACAATGATTTAGAGTTTTCAATGTCATTTATTTTTTGGTTTTTTGAAGCTGAAAGGTATTGCAATTTCAAGAGTTCTACAGTTTTAATTAAAAGTTGGAATTTGCCAGATTGAGATAGTTTCATTTTATACTCTCCAAAGTCTAGAAAAGTTTATTTTCCAGGATAATTTCGTTGTGTATATAGACTTTATCATTTATGTGAAAACTTTATCCTCTCTCGTCAAAATCATGAAATTAAGCCCAACTTTTGCATTATTTGCACGAATTGTAGCGTACTTTGTTTTTGAACATGTAGAATTCATGCCATTAGTGGGCTCTTGAAATGACGGTAGCATTTCCTAAAAAACTTTTATGCATATCATGTATGCAATGTAAGTTAGGAGAAGATGTACAAGGTCATGCCCACAACTGTCACAACTCCATGTCCTCTTATTCTTACTTCAAACTTGGCGAATAAATATGCCATCTAAAATATTATAGACCTAAATTTTTTGTGATAAAATGCTTTTCAACATAATTAGCATTCATTCTTTTGTTACATACCAGAAGACCGCTAATTCGATTCTACGGAAACACAAATTCTACGCTCACAAATCATTATTGCATCTAGAAATTTTTGTGACTGGGACAAATATTTTGCCAACCCATTTGTGAAAAAATATTCTAAACCAGTAAGAAACTTCCATTTTGCATAAAATATTTACAATTCTAATCTTTGCATTGCATTATGCTTACTTCTTCAATATATAGTCTCTCTTTCTTCAACATGAAAGACCTTTCTAAGGAAACTATATACTCCACTACACTCTATATGCTTTTTTCAGCATGTATTTAGATTGGATACAACAGACCTGTTTTCTTATTTGCACATCTTTTGTGCTCCCCATAAACCTTGTTGTGAGCTTAAAATTCGTCCCATTTCCGTCAATGATCCCCCTTTTACAAAAAGCATTACAACCATCTGTATTCTGTTTAGAACTCATCATTATGCATGAATTTCGTCAAATTTTCATTCATGCCGAAACCAAACGGAATTTTAGCCTGGCCTGCGGAAACAACAAAGTTGTTCCTGTTGGTTTTTTGTTTGTTTAATCTCAAAGTCTAAAGTTGGCTTCTTATAAACAGTTCCTTGTGACTCTCTTTTGAGACAAGTCAGTTTTAAGCCTACAGCTATTGAATTTTATGCAAGTAAAAGACAATGAAGTTATGCCCACATGATGATGGGCAGTTTATATCAACTGTTGAGCTTAAGTGGTGGCATGAACCAAGCCACAAACAAAACCAATAAGACTACTCTTTCTCCATTAAAAACTAATGTGTTTTACTGACTGTTAGTTAGTTGGTTAGTTTCACCACGTATAGCTAGAAAACCTACTTGTAACGTGCAGCATCGAGTACACAGACAGACTACACACTAACTATATAAGCGTTCCAGGAATTCATATTACATGCTAACTATATGAACGAACATATTTCGGAAATGAGTTCGGCACTTCGGAAGACTAGATTCTGTGCAAAATGTACCTCATAGTTCGCACTCACAGACCCAACTGTGTATTAAGTTTGCTACAACAGAGTAAAAGTGAGTGGGGGCACCGACTGCCATCCTCATAAGCTTTTTTCAAGTCACCCAGTGCATAAAACTTGGTCCTAGTCTCCACATAGCACACCATTGATTTCATAGACAACAACTGGGAAACAAGTGTATCTTTTGTTCTCATTTTGTGGTAGTGCACGTACCAAATTTGCATAGTACAACAATTTTTTCACACAGTAAGTGTCAATAAAACAGTCAACTTGAGCATTCCGAAACAGATCCTCATAGTGCTCTCAGTTATTAGCAACATCATATATGCTATCTTTAGTGATAACATATCTTTAGTGCCAATCCAATTGGCATAGAAAAGGTTGTCATTTTGTCACATATGTATTATTTAGTAATATTCATAATGGAATTCTTAAGGACATGCATACAGATAGTTGGTCTATAGACTAATGTTTATATACAATATTAATGAAGGGAAAATGTCATTTTGGATTGGCCATCAACCGCCATGCAGCAGCGCTCAAACATAATTACTTATTCTTTAACGCAAGTCACGACTGACTATATATGTTACACACACTTGATGCGTGTTTTGTAGTTTTTGTCTTAACTAACTATACTTGATAATTCAGTCTTGGATGCCCACTGTTTGCATTGCGTTGGGTATTTGGGAGACTATAGGGTACAACTAGGGTTTACTTACAGAGTTAGTCATTGAACGGAAGTTGCAACAGCCATAAAAATACATGGACAACTACCTGAGTGCGTAGTGCATCAAATAATTGAAAGTGCTGTATTGTATACACACTGTACACACTGTACAGTGTGGGAATTGAGAGATAGACAATCAATAAAAAGCTAGTTAGCAAGCACACTTTTTACAAGACCTACATTAAGCAGCATTATTATTATTATCATCCTTGGTAGTTAGTGTGCTCTTTGATTGAACCGTGCAAAGTGTAATTAAGTTTGGGCATCGTCGTAACTAACCCCAACCCGCAACCAAGCAATTTTATCTTATCACGGCGACAAGAGACGCATAAAATATTATTGACAGACAGCACGCATATTGTTATTGTATATGAAGGCGAGAAATATATACGACGATATAATTTAAAGACAAGGTTGAATTTTATTTTATCTATTGTCCGTTGTAAATGGGTTTTCATTTAGCCACACCTTATGGACTGTATTGGAAATTGTACTGTGTGCTGTTGATTAAGTTAAATTGAACTTTGGATTGAATATTTTCTGTGCAGATCGATCGGTTAACAAGATTCTCTACGATTCTTTTTTCCCTTTCCAAGGTTTCCTGGTTTGAAACTGAACAAAAGAAGCAACCCCTAAAGGGGTTTAAAGACGACATCGAAAGTTGTTAAAGGATTATAAGCTACAAAGATGATGGCTGCAAATGGTACAATTCCGGGGAGTAGCAATGTCGAAATTGTCCGAGGACAAAATTTCGAAGTTGGGCCCCGCTACACTAATTTAGCGTATATTGGTGAGGGAGCGTATGGAATGGTTGTGTAAGTTGCTGTTTATTTACTAACTAAATTAATTCTTTTGGTTTTTTAGATTAAAATGTAGAAGTTGTTTGCATATAGGATTATTTAACACAATTGAGTAGTCATAAGTAACCTAGGGAAATAAAACCTTTATTTGGAGCATTCACTCTTATTGAGTTCAACTATTTGCTGTAGAAACCAAACATATTATTTATGTTTCAATGATCTGGTTACTTGGACGTTGAAATAAGTATTTGGCATAACGATGATGTTCTCGATCTTACTTTTTATAGATCTGCGTATGACAATTTAACAAAAACAAAAGTGGCCATCAAGAAAATTTCCCCTTTTGAGCATCAAACTTACTGCCAAAGAACATTGCGAGAAATAAAGATTCTAACTCGGTTCAAGCATGAGAATGTAAGTTTTCCTAGCGCAGTTTGATATTCTTACTACTAGTAAAAAAATATTAATTAATTAATGTGTGTTTTTTTCTCATCGTAGATCATTGATATTCGGGATATTTTAAGGTCACCGACAATCGACATGATGAGGGATGTGTACATTGTTCAGTGCTTGATGGAAACCGATTTGTACAAGCTCTTGAAGACTCAAAAGTTAAGCAATGATCATATTTGCTACTTTTTGTATCAAATTTTGAGAGGCCTCAAATACATTCATTCTGCTAATGTTCTCCATCGTGACCTCAAGCCAAGCAACTTATTGCTGAACACGACGTGTGATCTCAAGGTTAGTTTACCTATTGTCTTTATACGTTTCTGCATTTCTCTTGTTCTCCGGTCAACTTTCTTACCACCTGGTCTGAAAAAAATCGCATTTTTCCTATTTAGTATTTAGTTCATTATAAATGACTGTTTGATTATGTTTCCGATTTGAATAGATATGCGACTTTGGATTAGCAAGAGTTGCCGATCCGAATCATGATCACACCGGATTCTTAACAGAATACGTGGCAACTCGATGGTACCGTGCACCAGAAATCATGTTGAATTCCAAGGTAAATTAATCAATTTGCTGCTCCCATGGCAAAAAAATTAACTTCCCATGTTATCACAAAACGTTACCTGAATTGTCGTGCTCATTTTATAATAGGGGTACACCAAATCCATAGACATTTGGTCAGTGGGATGCATTCTTGCGGAGATGTTGTCCAATCGGCCCATTTTCCCTGGAAAACATTATTTGGATCAGCTAAACCATATATTGGGGATACTGGGAACTCCGTCGCAAGATGATTTGCAGTGCATCATAAATGAGAAAGCTCGAAGTTATTTGCAGTCGCTTCCATACAAACCCAAAGTTCCATGGAATAAGTTATACGCTGACGCAGATCCGAAAGCGCTAGACCTTCTGGATAGGATGCTCACATTCAACCCACACAAACGCATTGTTGTGGAAGACGCATTGGCACATCCTTACTTAGAGCAATATTATGATCCTGCGGATGAAGTGAGTTTTCAATATGTCTTTACATGGAAACGTTGTGTCCGCCATTAGTTATTTGATGTAATGTTGTCTCAATTTGCAGCCTGTTGCTGAAGAACCTTTCAAACAGGACATGGAGTTCGACGACGAGTCCAAAGAGAAGCTAAAAGAGATGATTTATGAGGAAACGGTGGTGTTCAAAGACAGAATGGATGTGAATACTACTGCCTAAAATGTGGGCCTAGATGGAAGGAACCCCTGTGTTAATGTGATCATTTTTTTGAAATAGTTAAGGGCCAAAATCATAGAGGTGTCACTCTCATTCATTCATATTATCCTATTATGTCATTTTACTATCAGTTTCCTTGTTATTATTACTCAGTCAGTGTACTGTGTATGAGTGAAAGAGAGAATCCTATACATTGATTCGAATTTTCGGGTCGTTCAAACATCGTTCCAATTGCGAGGTAGTGATTTTAAAGTAGCGTAGTGGTGATCCTATGCGATCACTCCCTTACGAAAATGGTCGTAGTTACGTCTCGTTCATTCTGTTTGTTGATCCAACATTATTGTGAACTACCTCTCTTGGGTAGAGAAATTCAAGAATTCCATTTGTAACGTTACGTAATATAAGTGATGTATAAAGTATCAAGAATTTTATGCAATCCAATAAATGCATTTGAACTTTTTTTTCGCTTTTAATGTTATAATAAGTATAATAGATGTACTGTTGTAAAAGTATATTGAATATATTTCTTGTCTATTTCATTATGGCAAATATATGAGATATAAATATCAAATATTTTACGATTTTTTGTTTGTTTTTATCCCTCCCTTCCGTTAAAACTAAGGTATACTTTATGAAGAATTGTGGATTTTTTTCCGATGTATAATCATGATTTTTTGGAGGATAAATTAAATTAGTTGAAAATTAGAAGAAATTGAAACTGACTAATCTGAGTTATTCAAATACAAGCACTTGATACACAGCAAAATTACTTGCCGCAGAATGATAGCGATTGACTATTTTATACGTTTGGCTTCATTTTATCACTTAAAAAATTGTTCCAATGGGCCAAGAGTCTCCCATTTTTGTTTGAGCAAAAGTCCTGAAGATCACGCAGCATTCTTTGCATGAAGTTTTCGTCTCCCAAAGCTGGCGTTGAAGTCGTTTTCCAACGCTTGCTAACCATATAATTCCATGACCACGAAAATCCAACCTACGCGAAGCCAACGAAATATTTCATATGTAAAACTATGCTAAACCAATTATATTCGCAGTAACTAATAAGTCACACTTTTTCTATAATACAACTTACTCGGTCTTCCTCATGAAAACTACTATCCTTATTTTTTCCACTAACATGCCTTGTGATATAATCCCCATGGAAACTTGTTGACGGTGACTCTTGATTCTTCTGATACTTCCCTGGGGAGTCTTTGATGCGCATAGACTACATAATAACAATGCCAATATTTAGCGTTACATCTAAACTACAAGAGCTCATTAATGACTGTAAAAAGTTATTAATACTAGCACAACATTACCTGCCGAATGGAGTCTGACGTATGAACCAGAATGAACATATTACCACTAAAATGGAAATATTGTTGGCTTTCTCTTTTAGAACCTAGCCGTTTGCTGGAACTATGCTCTCCTGCTGGGCTCATGATGAAACCAAACTTCAAAGCTATAGAAGCTTGAAATTCTGGTACATGCTCTGCCCACTTATCACCGTCGTCATCTATTATTGTCAGGAAAATGAGAAAACTGTATCTTCTGACACTCATAGAAATAACATATCATAATGACACCGATTTAAACTTGCTTCATTTGGGGAACATAACCAACCTGGATCTACTATGCTATCAATAGCTAATGGAATGAATATCGGTCCACGAAGGGGGTCCGAGTTACTAGAATATGGCAGTGCAAATGGATCACCAGGCACAGGAATCAATTGCATATTGCACTGTTGAGCCCTCCGAGACCAGCCTTGAACCTGAAGTTTTTTCATTAACATCAGTCACTGGTTATGGTTTTCTATTAGAAAGTATTTTATAATCAACTAACACGTCAGCAGAAAAAACTTTACTTACAAGATCGGTGACCACAGACCCTGTGGCCTGTACCCACTGAACTGTGATTTCGTAAGCTTTGTTTGGCTTGAAAACTGACTGGTATCTGGCATGGCCCCATTCCTGCCGGTCACTTTTTTTCCCAACATCGACATCCAAAAATACGTCTTTGTGCTCACTGATCAACCTTCCGTGATACGTAGGGAAAAATATATTGTTTTCTTTTTTCCTGTCAAAAGATGAAATCCCGTTAGGTGCCACTTCTACTTCCATCCATTCGTTGTGAAATAGTGAGGAATCACCATGAGGGGTGAGTGACTCCATATCTACAATCATTCAAGTCAAGTAAAACACAAATTTACTTTAAAAACACGATGAAGTGAAAGTGATTTTCGTTCTACTCAGTCAGTGTTTTTCATAATAAAACTTACCAGGGAAATCAGACGGTGATGTTACAACATAGTATAAGTAGAATCCATTGACAAATTCATGCTTCGTGTCACCAGATGCATGACAGATCAAGCCACTTTTTAGCATTTCCTAATAATGTATACATGCAATTGTAGTTAGTGTCTTATTCCATAGTGTATATCGGTATCGGTGATTTCTTATTTAAAATTTGCCATACATTAAACTTGTTTACAGCATCGTCTTGGCTTGTAATGCCTTCCACATGACCAATTAACCAGACAATAGCATCATAACTGACAAATGTCCACAGTGGCAAATCGGCACCTAGTCAAAATATACATATTATATTAAAAAATCTACAGTAGAAAAGTTAGAAAAAAATACGTTTGTTTAAGACATACTTTTAATGAACGAAAAGCCGGTATTTGGTGAGCACATAGCCTCAATGATTTCATGAGCAGGTGCAGTGGATTTGATTTTTTGTGGTTGTGAAGAATCAGCTCCATTATCGCCACCAGTGATAGATTCAAGAGACTGCTCCGAACTTAAAGTTTGACCATTTTTGCCATCCAAGGTTTCACCAGGGGACATTCTTCCACTTCCACTGTACTGACGGCCACTACCAAAGCTCCCACTTTTCCCACTACCAGATCTAAACAACATCAAATAAAGTTTCAAGAGTTGTAAAATATGATTCCATTCAACAACATTGGTTTCCATTTACTTGATTCGAGGCCGCTCAGCAATTCGATTACTGTTTACACGTTCCCGGAAACCACTTGTAGCGTTCATTCCTGACTGATTACTAGCTCCCTACAAAAATATGCAGATCGTATAGAAAGACCTGCAAATAATACTAGATGACAGGAGCCGATGCTTAATTACCCTTAACAATTACGTGTCTGATTAACTTTTAACTTACTTTTGGAAACGAATTGTTTGGACGTCGTATTCTATTGATACATGTTTCAATAAACTTAAGAAAGCATTCAACAGTAGGATTTTTGTCTTCACTATAAGCGCTAGGGAAAATATCAAAATTTTCCAAACCCTCCATCAGTTTTTTCAGTTCAACTATACGGGTGGGAAAGATCAGCATACGAAGTCTCCAAAATTTCATTGTCTGAACAAAAGTGAAAGTAAGTTGTTCGATTAAACAGTAATCACATTCCTTTTTATGCATGCAAACTTCTAAAATATAGCCACACCTCATTTAGCATAAAATCTCGATCACCTCTAGTACATATATAATGGTCAAGAAAATTCCAATTGTAATTTTCCAGCTTTTCTGTGGCAAAATCAGTCCATGAAACTTCATAATTTTCGTTGTTTGGAGCAAGAAATCTATATCTGTAGTGAATCTTAATGGACGGGTAAGGATGCCTGCATAACAAAAAAAATATCGATAATGATTCATTCTGCCTGACTAATGCTAAATATCAGCGAATCAAACGCTCACCTTGGTCGATAGCGAGTAACGGTTACAACAGTGGCTCCACTCAGTGTTATTCGATGAAATATCCTGCCGATGCTAAGAAAACATTCTTCCGTGGATCCTACATTTTTCCTATTCAAAGCAGTTGTAGACTGCTTTCCATCTGTCTTTTCAATAACTTGTGGTTTCACAATGAGTTGAAACCCTTGCGCTAGTCTTTGAGAGACAAGCTCCATGAAAACTTCTTTGGTAGTCAAAGGCGGCCTGTATACAGCTCGCTTGTTGGCATAGTCTGCATTCACATCGTCCGGCAATAAATCATAATCAGATACTAAATAGTCGACTTGAAAACTGCGCTCGTCAGGGAAATAATCCGTTGTTATAGGAAGACAAGCCGGTATTGTCAGAGATTTCCAATCAACACCTGTACAAACAGCAGAAAGCGATTTTTTATAGCTTCCATGACACATTCAATACAAGATACTCGTCTTGGTATGTATTTATACACAACAAAATTTTGCATACTATGATTGACATACCAGTTGTTAAAGCCGGTGTCCACTCTTGTTCACCAGTCGCACCCCACATAAGTGCCAGCGTTTGCTTGCTTAAACTGGCTTCGGAAACTTGCTTAGACATAGGTGCTTTGGCCTTGGCACGTGCACCTGAAAAAAAACATAGGAAAACACACCCGGATCATAAAATTAGAATGATATCCTTTCTAACTAACTAACATGCTAACATGAACAACTTACCATTTTCAACAGATGAATTCCGCGATCCCCTAACGTCCGAAGAACTCTCAGGAACAATTTCTAACTGGGTGCGTGCACTCTGAAAATGATGCTGCTGAATATGAGAGCCTGTAGGACCTCTTGGGAAAATATGAGTCCATCGACGACGGTTAGAAGTCAATTTTATGAGTGTTTGAGAGGGATCAAATGGATTTATCAACGCTCTACTAGGGCGAGCAGTATTACTATTCAGTTTCGGAAAACCACTTATTGTTGATCGCTTATCTTTGGGAGATCCATGACTACTACCGATAGGCGAATGAGCCCTTTGGTTATTTCCGTTGGTTACCATATCATCGACAAACCGTTTGTGTTTTGAATTCAATGCAGGGTTAGGAATCACTGTATAGAATAGCAATATATATTTTTAATGTTTGTTGACATGAAAACCAATAAAACTTTAAAATCTAGAAATATTCGGCAGTTGTCTCACTCACGTTCTACGTTCAACGCTCCAAACGATGAGGAATATATGTTTTCCGTTCCCCTAATCGTCTTTCTATTGGGAATGGAAATTGCTGAAGAAGAGTCATTCTGATGGTAACTAGATTTAGAAATATCACTACCACTGTTGCACGGAGAATTGTAAGGGGACGGAGAAGTATTGCAATTTTCTATAGATTTGGCTTGATGAATTTCAGGTTCAGAATTTTGTCTCCGGAATGACCGCCCCAAACAAGAATCCGAAAAATTGGCCGATTTAGCTGTCTTAAATGGTTTCCTTGACCCGTTTTGATTGAGTTGTGGTTTGAACAACTTCTGGTCATACTCGTCAAAATCGTACACAGAGCTGCACCATGAACTAATATCACCAGTTTGTTTTGTAAGCAAGATTTTGCAACTACTGTTAGCCTCCCGTCTCCAGATACAACTAGGTGGTTTGGACATATAGTTGGAGTTCATCAGTCTTGATGGCAGTTTTAATCGAGGAGTGAAGTTGCTGTAGCCGATATTTTGTTTCTTTGAATAAAAGCTGTGATAAAAAAGTATGTTTCCATGAATTTCCTAACAATTTCAAACCGAAACAAAAAATAGTAAAATCGTTTAAACCTCATGTTGATCCAATGAGGCATGCTATAGTCTTCTAAAGTTCCTTGCGGAGTAGCTTTACTGTGAAACTATTTTTCATTCGAGGGTAGTTAGCGGCTCATAATAACTTTAAACCAAAATACAAATAAATTTTCATCTAAATAAAATTTACCATACCTTTAACAATGGAACTGCATGAAGAGGTTGTTCTCCAACACAAACTAAATCACTACCGACACCGTTGTCAATAATTCGCTGCATCGTAACATTTGTTAGTTCTCGGTCGACTTCAAAAACTCCACCGCTGGGAGTGCAAACAATAGAAAGCTGCCCAGTTCGGTCAAAATTCCTGTCCATATAATGTTTCTCAAAAACATTCAGAGACATGTTCAGTACTTCCAAGAAATTTCCTTGAGCAGCAGAAGAAATTGTTGCCTTAGGAATACGAAATGGGTTCCGTTTTGAATGGAATTTGAGCAAATCATTTTTGTAGCCTACGAACAAAGCACGAAGTAGCACAAGTGTGTTTCCCCATTCTTCATATTTTTCATTTTGAATGACAACCCTGGTATGCAACATTACAAATGAGAATTCTAAAAATCACAGTAACTTTATAAAATGCATTGTCTATCACATATACCTGTAAAAATCTTCATAAAATCGACCTTTGTAGTCGGTTTGTAAGCATTCTCGCATGCATTCTGGAAATTGTTCTAAATTACAAGCTTCATAATAAACCCTAGAGAATAAAACGATTGTCACATCATGATTGCTGCCGATTCTCTAAAGAAGAAGAAAACAATTTACAGAATAATACAAAAATAGTCAAGCACTTTAAAAAAAGTATGAAATCACAAACCTTCCATTTTGCAAACAATTCCGCCAAGAACCCATTGACTGCTTTTTCGAAATAAAGATCACCGTATATGTCGTACTCCCACATTTCTGAGCTCATTTGAATAAATAAATACACCATACTTGTTGAGGACCTAAATACGATCTACCCAAGAAAGGAACGTGTGGTGAGGAATTATTTTCCCACAACGATGACATAAAAACTGTACATGACATTTCAATTAAATTCATACCTTAGTTGCCGAAGAAATGAGTCCACACGCTACTTTATCTCCACGAGACCACATTTCTGACACTTGTAAGCGAATGGATCCCGAGCAATATTCAAGTTTCTTATTAAGATACACGCAACTATCAACCTACCTCGTTGGTAATAAACGATAGACGTAGTTAAACATGTGTCCATTTTTGCAACTTTAGGTGTGATTCATATGACATATATTTCATGGCGCTCTTACCAGGACATTTTTCAGTCTCCACATCTCACTTCTTCCCAAATATTGATCCCTAAATGTTAGTTCTAATGTATCCAGCTCGACTGCTGCAGCATCTATTTTGCTTATCCTCACATCCGATGAGATTTTCAGTGAAAATGTCAATGCTATTGATTGTTCGACACTAATAGTGTCTGACAGGGTAAAAAAATGTTTCATAAAGTGCACTCGATTTACTCCCTGAGTTGGCTGACTTCATATACGTTTGCAAATTAAATTACCTTTGAGTACAAAGTCATCTCGCAAACTACCCTTTCCAATTTTAAGCAGTAGTCTGGCATTATTGCGATCTTCATCAGGATTGTATATTTCCACAATATCGCCTGCCTTCAAAAACTGAAAATCCTTGGGACAGAATGCAATTTCTTCGTCTGTCAAGCATGCAGAAAACTCCATAAAATTAATAAAAGTTCACACTAGCTAGAAAGGTTAAATATATTTAAGTCACCTCTCGCTTATCATTGATATCAAGAAGTACAATTACAAAGAATTACCAGAATAGTTTGGTTTCTGTTGAGCCTTCAAGTGATGAGTAAGTTTGCAGGATCGTTTTGTCACCACAGGTGCCGGTTTTGGGTATGCCCCTGATTGTGATACGTCGTTGGAATAAGAAGTCATATTGATTTCTGAAAATTCTTCGAGTCCTGCTTTCCGTTAAGAGTTGGGATTCATAAGCACTAACGAGAGACCAGAAGTCTGGAATCTGGAATTGTCAAATACACAAGTAACGACCATTTGAATAAATAACTAGATCGATACTCGGTTGTCTGTATCAATTACTTGGTAATTTATATTTTATTAACTGCACTATACAGTACAGAAAAATGAATAAATAATAATTAAACTACGAATTTATTATCAAAACAAAAGAAAAGAACTTCAAAAGATTTATCCATTATACTTTGTTATGATGTAAATCGTTTACCGCACAAAATCTGGAAAATAATTTCTATGGGCAACATAAAAGTTGTTGATCTTAACTAATGAAAATATACTGCCCCTGGCCTCTCGACTCTTAAGTTAATCCAATAGGCCATTAACCATGTATTTTTATGGTCTGTTGCTACAAAAATTTGCATAAACAATTATATTGGACTACATTTTGCAATAAACTTGAGACCGCAAATAACAGTCAACAATATAAATCATGAGAGTAGAACAGGCTTGCTGTATTGGAGAGCATTTAAAACATTTCAATTATGAAGGCCATAAATAATTTTTCTGTGCATGCACCAGGTATACTACCGAGTTTCTATAGAATTCAGAAATGAAAAGTAAATACATTACATTTCAAAACCGTCGCTCAGCTTTGAAGCAGGACTAAAATCAGCATCATCACCATAAAATATTGTTGATTTAGTTTCATTAACTCTGTCAAAAAAATGTGATAGATAATGAGCTCATCGCATTGGAACAATATTCTTATGTATACTTCTATCTATAATCATTGCTAATTTTTTAGCATTAACATCAATATCATAACAAACCTATCTTTTTATGACCATCAAAATGGTCTTCGGGATATCCAACAGATTGATAACCAAATGCAAAAAAACCTTCCAGGGATCAAAAACATAACATAAAATGCATTTTGTGCTCAAATTTGGAATGGAACTGTAGGTATTTTATATGTTACCAGTAAAAGTGCCCGTTCTACGAACGGATGGAATCTACACTAACTAAGACAAATATTTCGGCCCGTTTAGATATACCATGCTGAGTGAATTTTCCAGTACTGATTTAACATTTTCAAGCACTAATTTACATTGTCCAG
>Ga0210040_10006888_pt1 | contig 13961 bp, 4 predicted proteins | sample CryGeyCG12114_NA_FD_185462 | JGI IMG/M metagenome (GOLD analysis project Ga0210040, IMG submission 185462) | Groundwater microbial communities from aquifer - Crystal Geyser CG19_WC_8/21/14_NA (SPAdes) (version 2) | ecosystem: Environmental > Aquatic > Deep subsurface > Groundwater | place: USA... | reverse complement strand
GAATTAATGGCAGTTGCCCTGTGTTATTTGGCGACCCAGGTTAAATGGCCAAATACTCAAAATCGAACCGTAAATTCCAAAAATGCTATGCCAACTAAATTTATATTTTATACTTTTCAGTTCATTCTTTTATCATTTAAAACTTAACTTTTTGTTAGCACCAAACAAACATTGCCATGTAACCTAGCGAGCAATTTTACTGCCTTTTTTTGAAATGGACAGTAGGTACATATTACAACCCACAAAAAAGTTTAAAATGGGCCTTTCAGAGTAAATCTTTTTTTGATGAAAATATGAACATCCAAAAGTTGTAAAAAAAAAGTAACAAATCTTCACATTTGCAAATTAGACCATGCTCAGTTCTTTCTTGCATGACAGTAAAGTTCACAAAAAAATACTCGCATAGTGAAACAAATTCTGGATAATGTAGTTGTCATCGAATGCTATCGATGAAATACGACTTTGGACACAAGAAAAATAAGAGTATTCCCAAAAGAGCAATAGATCACTTTCTTCTCATCTTCTCCGCACTTGAGTACATACACAGAGTATTGGGCGGAAGGAGTTTTACACATTACATACTCTTAATGCATGTTGGGAAGAAATTCCAACCTGATCACTCAACCTGACAAAACATGCAACGCTCTTATCAAAACTTTTCTCGAATAACTATACAAATTAAGTAAAAATATTTCCAATTTTAGGCAAACAAAAACATTATCTTTGGCATTTCAAACTGTCTAACTAGCCAGCTATACTTTCCTACCTAGTATTTCTTGTATTACGGTTTTACTCTCCTCTCCGCACTACCAGACCACTCTGCAAAGCAAAAAAAAAACATATTCGACTATCATGATGATATGAAAGCTAATCGATTACTCTTAATGGTTTCCCACAGAATATTGGCGACAAAATATATAAGGTCGACTAGCTAACAGGCAAGTCATAAACTTTTCCCTTGCCCATGTTGAGTCAGGGAACAATAATTCCCATGTTGTCTCTTCAACACATGAATTCGTTTACAATCCCTACATCTCCAGTTTACGACTTATAAAGCCCAAGTTTAGATTGCAAGAATGCAATCTGACGTTTTCCAATTTTTCTTCCCTATCTAGACTTATAGTAGTTATTTACTGCAAAAAGTACATAAAAATCCTCATAGTTAACTTATATGAAGTAACCTTGGAAAGCAACCAACCAAAACTACTCATCACATATTAGTTAGTTACATACTTTTACTTTACCCATTGTGTTTTCGAATCTAAATCAACAAAACTATATATTCCTAGCCAACCAACCAATCTCCTTTTCTTTCTTATTTTGCTCCCAGACAGAACTCACATTAATGATGAACAAAGAATGCCGCATGGACTCATTGGGCTCATTCATATTATCTTTGGATTTACTTGCCCCTCATAAAGTAAAAAAAATGCATGCAGCTTACTTACTTACTTACATGTAGTTAGTTAGATATGCTGGTAAGATTCCAGGATTGAAACTGAAGGTGATGGATTGCTCTAGCCTAAAGAAATACAGAAAAATATACATGTAGTATCTACAACTATACAAGAAGAGATCAAGATCACTAGGGAATCCTGTCAATACGTTGTTTTCTATTTGCTTCCTCTTTTTTAGCATGTGTAACATTGTGGAAGATCAGAAGAAAGAACTGTGGACACATACTACGCTAGTATACTGCTGTAGACAGCAAAAGTCAACTCACACTACTGCAGTAGTGAACCTTTCAAGTACAAAGGAGAAGGCTAAGACAGCAAATAATAATCTTGAGAGCGCAAAGGAAAGAAAGAAAAGTAATCCAATCCTTGGTTTCAAGTGAAAACGGAGCGAGTAACTGTAGGGACTTCCATATAGTAGTTGGGGCATATATTACTATGCACACACCACACCGTCAGTGATAATAGAGGATAAAGAATGGAGCAGAGACACTGGATTTCACCACATTCATTGATATCCAAACAAGTTTCCTTTCTTCAACTTATGCAACCAAAAATGATTGAAGTTTTTTCCTCTCACATTATGTCATACAACCATGAACTGGCTGAGAGTGAAAGTCTTTGTGTGGTGCAAATTGATTTGTTTGTATGGAAATCTGGTGGGTAGTAGATAGGGCAGGTAATGCAAGTTTTAAGAATTTTTTCACTTGATCGTGTGAAACTTTTAGTAGCGTAAGTTGGTTAGTGGTAAATATGGATTACGGGGAATTTTCTTTTATAAAGTAGTTGACACAAAGACGAGTGTGCATGGCATAAATAGAATGAATGATTTGGTGCAAAAAGTTGTGTAGAATGTTGGTTGCACATTTCTCTCCATATGTGAAATTGCCACTAACGTTAACAGTTGAGTACGTGACACTTTGATTCCCAAGAATAACAATAGTTTTGTGGATATTGGCTTTGGTTACTTTTGGGGTTCCCAAAACATGACATTGCGATATATTACATCCTTGGGTTACGAATACAAGAACTAAAGCTTTGTCAAAGATGGAAACAGTTTTAGTAGCCAAGTATCACCTCGCCTTCGTACTTTTGGATTTCAAAAAGTTTGTAACATAATTGAATGCAAAAAACGGCCATAGGGTACTTTTGGGAAACGCAGCGTTTGAGAAAAGAAAGTCATTCCTTACATACGGTGCACACCCTTTCACCTTTTACACCATTATTAGAAACTGCTTTATCAGCTTTTGGCTGCGGTACAATTTTAATAATGGCGGTTCAATTTATGTAGTCTGGAGTGTACACTTTTTCAAAGGCATTTCCAAATGTGGTCCGTTCTGGTAAAACCATTAAATAATAGTATCAGTGCAGTTAGCTGTGTATACTACTATATACTAGTTGATGAGTTTATTTTTAATGAAGGTTAAAGGACTTACTTAGTATTCAAAGCTTTCCGTTTAAAGTGAGATGATGGATAATTTTGTTCCCACGTTGAGTAATTCTACTCCATTTTTAAGTGCAACTGAACAAGACTTGTGGAAATAATAGCAAGTAAACTTGTTCACGTAATACTTTGAATTTATGGCAAACTAAAACGAAATTTAAGACATGCTAGAAACTAACTAAGTAAAAGTTTTTTTCTTCTAATGTAGCTACTCAACACTGCGGTGTGAAAGTCAGTAAATATATGGATATGAGGAGCCTTGATGAAGTAAAATGTTGAGTGCCCTGAGTTTGAGCACAGTCAGAATTTGTATTCCTCTCTTACTCTCATTTACACAGTTTCAGTTCACTGTTCTACCCAATGGGGCTAACACGGTGATGGATGAAAAAAACAGTTTTAGATTCTGTACTAGGAGTGTGCCTCAGCATACAAATTGACTAATGAACGATGTATAGGCAGTGCTTTGATGATATGCTATAGTATTTGATTCTCACTAGGTAAGTAAGTAAGTTACAGGAGATCCTAAAAAAGTATACCACCATCATGTTTCCGTACCTATTTTTTAAGCCAATGTTTATAAGATCTACTATCGTTATTCATACTTGTGTAAATTTTCTTTCCCGTATAGTAATGTGGACTATAATTTTGTGGACTGATGAAAACCAATCTCAGAAGCCAAAGTTTGGTTATGTAGTCTGCTAGTCAGTCATAGTGAAAAAGTTTTTCCAAATGTAATTTTGTTCCCTGTGGAGACAATTTCCGTATCATTTTGTACAGCAATGCATTTTTTAATAAGTATCGAGACATTGCGCATTAAAGTTGCTGTAGTAAACAGTAAAAAAGTGTAGAGTTTCCTTTTATTACCATTCCTGCACCCTGGTCGTCGCATTAAAAATTAATTAATACAAGTTAGGGTGTAAAAATGTGACAGTGCACTGTGTGTTGCATGAGAATGGGTACGCAATTCCTGGTGCATAAAAATATTGTTATTGAAAAGTAAAACTGACTGCATAAAAATATTGTCATTGAAAATTAAAACAAGAAATTACTTTGTAGTCTGGTCGCAAACGACATAACTATTAAACGTGTTTTGGAATATAATCCAAAGTTTTTGAGCCTTATATGACTTTTTAAGAACTCTGATCGGAATTCAGGATCGTATGATAAAATAGTATATAGTTTCGACTGCAATGCACCAAAAAACTAGAAACATTCACGACTGTTTACTATTCATAATGAGTTTGAAAACATTACAATATTTTTACTATTTTTCGATTTCCACAAATTTGGTTACCTGGCTACAGATAACCACTTTTGGGAAAAGTATAACTAGTCTAGGAATCACTCGATTTTTTTACTATTTTTCGATTTCCACAAATTTGGTTACCTGGCTACAGATAACCACTTTTGGGAAAAGTATAACTAGTCTAGGAATCACTCGATTTTTGCGAAAAAACGGATGTCTGTAACTTCTGACCTATAAGACCAAAATTAATTCTGTAAAGCGTATCAGAATTCTACATGGTCCTAGATTAACTTGAGCTGTTTCCGGGCAAATTGAACAAAAAATCCGAACGCTACGGTCGAAACCAAATTCAAATTTTTGCTCGCAACCACAGCCTTCATTATTGACTTTTTCTCAAAAATCTTTTTTCGAGGCGGTACAGCTTTTGCTGGTACAGCCCCTTTGGCCAGTCTCATCAAAATCGATTGACGCGTTCTGTAGATATAGCCAGAAATGTGCTTTTTTCGTGCAATAAAAAATCATTTCCGATCAATTCATGTGCAGAAACTATATCCATGGTTACAAAACAATATATTTTTCACAGTGAATTTCTTTCATTAGAATAGCAATATTATTTTACATACTCTCAAAAGAACCTGCGGTAACATCGAAAGATGACATTTGAATGTAAATTTCTCAAAAATATTTAGAATGTTCATTTTTTTGTGCTGAATCCGAATCTGCAACCAGATTTCCCGAGTTCGGTTTCAACCACCCGATAGGGGTCACTGAAGATCAGAAAACAAATATTTGAAAAAAAAAAAAAAAATATGGAGTTTTCAAAATAGCGTAGAAAAAAATTATACGATCAGTGTCAAAAACCGTAAAACCCAATTATCGTCCGGGTATTACTTGTGTATAAATAACTTTGAGTCGAATAATAATGCAAACAAGGTTTTCTAGGGTTTGAATAGCCTAGAAAACAATTATCAATTTCAAAAACCGAAAATCCTGATTTTTTTTAAAAGTAAAAGTGCATTTTAATAAATACAAAAGTTTGATAATCTGCAGTTAGCTTAGAATCATGATGTGAAAAAATTATAAATTAATTAGAAAAAATCAAATTTTCATTACGATTTTCAAAATTTAAACTTCAGTTGCACCAGCAAAGATCCTCGATTTTGCGAAGACTTGGTTAGTTTATACAAAATTAATAATCATTTCTTCAATAGTGTACTACTTGAAGCTTTATTAGATGTAGAAAGTTCCAGTGACCATTTTAAACAGTTACGAAGAAAAAATTTGATTGGTTGTCTTAGCCAAATTGATTAGGTACTTTTCTGATTCAAATAGCTGTGATTAATGTTCCAAAGTTCGAATTCTCTCCAATCAGGATTTGAACTAATGTTTGGACGATATTTATAATATTGAAAACAAAAAAGGCGCATAAGATGCTTTGAGGGAATTTTCCCAATGCACAACTATCTAAAAACAAAGTAAATTAGAACACTAACTAATTACGTTTCAAAAAACCGGATTTTCTCCAAATGAAATTTTAAAAAAATTTGTGCACCTTTCCTGATGTTTACAAAAACATGATGTTGAAAAGTTTATTTTAAAATTGTGCATTTTTGTTTCCCTGACGCTGAAAAAATAATACGTTGACGCGTTCAAAACCTCCGGTTGGGCTCAGTAAAGTTGCTCAGGAAGTTTCTAGCTAATCAAACTCATTTATTATCCTATCCTATCGAACCACATAATCGCAAAAATCACATTTAGTTTTAAAAAATCCTATCATTGCAATCGAAACTTAATTGCGTAGTATTCTTAACAACCATGAAATAAGAAAAACCATATTTTACGTTATGTCAATAATATATACCTTGTGCGCAAAAAGGAGGTGAATTTTATCCTATCCTACTACACAAATTTATCACACACAGGACAGGAAAAATTTACCTCCTTTTTCCGCACAAGGTATAAGTTTGGGCTGTTCTCTGCTTAGACGATATTAGAATCTTGAAAATTTTTTGAAGCTTGGCTCTGCTCCGCTTCAGTCCACACAATCAATTTGAAACTCCATTCCGTTCAAATCCAAAAACATTTCTCTTCTCTACGGCTTTTATATTTATATTGAAAACGAATACTTTGAATGCATAGCAAAGAACATACGCTAATCATTCAGGCTTTCTTGATCAGTCGGAATAACGTATACAACTTATTGAAGAATAGTGAGCCACATTTTATGCTATCATTGTTTTAACATAATGTTGCAACTAGTGGGACTTAAACTTTGACGCAAAAAGAAAGAAATAATTCAGCGGAAAAACTCCGCCAGTTACTATTTTTCGAAAGCACGAAAAAGAAAGAAACAAGAAAAACTAAACAGAACACAATTCAGAATCAAATAATAATCAAATCTATTCGAATCTTTAGATTCGGAATCGAAAAATTGACAGCCAAGTTGGCGCCCGAGTATTTGCAAATAGTTGTGGATCAAGCCCAATTACACACGCACATAATATAAACATGAGCACATACACTTATGAAGATAATTAGTTTGCCTGGGGCTTCGATTGACTGAAGTTGGTAAAGTTTGCGATTTCACAAAACCAGTGGACAGAACCATTATCATCCGTCACTCATAGGACCCTGACGAGTTATTTCCACAGCATAAGATGTATCTTCTCTGAGGACATATCATCCTATCCTAAACTCTTCAGTAATGAATTATAAAGCTACTTAAATTTCTCATTAATGCCAAATGCGGTAAATACGGAAGCTTTCAATTGTTTTGCTACTAGTTAAACCTAAACGCATAGTTTAACTTTTCCTTAAATAGAAAGATTTCTGTACTAGTATATTTTTACATTGAAATTAATTATCTTGAAATTAATATTAATAGTAAATTGCAATAATATACAAAAGTAATAAAATAGTATATTTTTCCGCATTTATATTTTTGCAAGACGCCGGGAGTTTTTGTCTGCTGTAAATTTAACAGAGTTATTCAAACTGTTTGAAATAATTTTTGTCATAAATAACTACCTTAAATGCTACTGAAAAATTAATTGCACGTCTTAATATACATTATACGTAGGTATGAACATAACTGTAATAATTAATTATTAACTGTAAAAACTCGAAAATCAAAGAAGTTTTTAGATTTCTTGACACGAGCACCTGATTCCGGATTTGCAAAAAAAGACAAGCAAGGTGCTTGGATCTCAATTTTTGCTGTTGTTGTTCTGGGCTGACATTTTGTTGGGCGGAAAGCCGTGGCTACAACTGAAAGAGTATGTCATACGCTCTGGGTGGCAATTTTTAGGCTAGGATCACCAAATTTTGCAAAAATGTGGATGACCACCGTGTTATGCGGCCTATAGAATTTCATTACTTAATGAGCAGGCTTCATATATTTCAATGGAAATTAAGTTCAATTTTAAGTTAAACACCGTTTTACGAGTTTGGTCTAGATCTGGATGGTATCATTAGTTACTTAAATTTACATCCAGCCCATTAAGCGACAAAGGGATAAGATGAATCGATCAAGTTCACCAAAATATAAATATTGCATTGCGACGAAGAGTACCAGTCTAATTTAAATTGATTTTTAAGTTAAAATTAACGTGAAAACATCGACCGGTAAAGTTAGGGACTGTAACGTCCTGGTTGTTAGACTATGGGTGGTGAAAAAGTGCATTTTGAACATTTAAAAATTGCTTTAATGCACATTTTCAAGTGTCTCAACCTGACGAAATGCAGTAGGTAGAGAAATATTTAAAACGGCACCACCACCGCCTCAAAATTGTAAAAAACATTCTAAGAATTACGTCTACAAAAGAAGCATTTGGAAAATCTCCCCAAATATTGCAATCTGTCAAAACTTTAACGTTAGATCTGTCATAAAATTCTCTAAATCTAAATTTACTTCTGCTAAAGTTTCAGCTCTATAGTAGCTACGTGCAAATTTTGCTTTCATCATTGGAAATATTTTTGCTTGTACATAACTAAATGTTAGTGCCTTGAAGTTGAAAAGAAAAACTTTGGCTGTCAATTTTTCGATTCCGAATCTAAAGATTCGAATAGATTTGATTATTATTTGATTCTGAATTGTGTTCTGTTTAGTTTTTCTTGTTTCTTTCTTTTTCGTGCTTTCGAAAAATAGTAACTGGCGGAGTTTTTCCGCTGAATTATTCATATTATTATCATATTCTCCTCATTCTCTTTTAACTTTGCTCATCTCGCAGTTCATTACACCAAATAGTATTGGCTGCAGGGTGAAAAAATAATCAAGAGCTTGAACGAAAGAAAAATCTCCTTGAAATGTTTTTTTTCTTTATTTGTCATCATTTGGAAATCCAAACTGAAGAGGAGATAAATTTTTGTCCCTCTAGTGTCTATTATGATTGTTATATATAGAGTGAATCTCAAACGTCGAATGGCTCAAGAAAAACTTTATAGTTAGGCCAAAGGAGAAAACCTTTCAATAAATTCTTGACAAAGAAGTGAAATGAAACGAAAACTGTTTGAAGTAAATTGGTTGGGAAAGCCGTGAGATACACATTCAATGGTTGGTGTGATATATAATAAGGTACCTTTCTTGCAGAATCACAAAAAGCATTACTTTACCTTGCGGTGACTGATTTAAGACCTAATACATGATTTTTTTTACTAAAGTTGGAATTCTGCATTAGTTTTTTTGCTGCTAGATAACATGGTTAGTTCACTAAAACGACTTCGAATGAAAGTTTCCTATATTCTTTATACGCGCAATAACTGATATCCACTCCAAATACAATTATTTTTGTCTTGGTAAAACTGTAAACATATTTTTAACGGGACCTATGTAATTAAATCCAAATTAGACGGTATCATAATGTCTATGACCTTCTGAAAAACCACTGTGTTCTCTGCGGCATTGGAACTGGAGAAAAATATTTTTCCTAGCATACATAAGCTGAGTGAGTAGTTATTAACATTATCTCATCAAATCGATTGCTACAACGATAATAGCATTAATTAGTGGCATAACCACATGCCTTCATGTCGTTTTATCGATTTGCTTATTACACACTATCTATTCAGCTATCAGCAGCATTATTAATATATATGCATATATGATTAATATATATATGATAATATATGCATTATTATAACCAGGAGTAGTGTTTTCATTCTAAACTGGCGTCACAAATTAAATTTTTGACTTTGAAATAAATATTTCACACAGACATTTGTGGTTATCACTATTTTCACAGAGTATACATTTTTCACTCAAATGAGTCAATTACTATATGGAGACACCATTCTCATTCCACTGGCAAAACGCACGGTCCATTGAACCCCTTAAATTTAAATAGCTCTACTCCATGCTCTGTTTTTGATAGCTTCATAATTTCAAGTAGTTTTACGGGTTTTTAGGTGAAAGTTCACACTACGGGAATTTATAAACAAGTGAACATGACATGACAATCACAAATTGAAACAAATGTTCTCCTCTGAAAGTGAATGAGTGAGTGCGTCAATTCAAGCTAGTTAACATTTGAGAGCTTAATAGATTGCAGACTATTAATCTTACTGAATTCATACCAGGTGAGCAAAGTATAAGCGCAGTTTAAAGCACGGTAATTTATCTTCTCTCCTTAAAATACTAGCAAAAGACAAATTTGATGTTTAGTGCACCAAATGTGTGCCAAATTTATTTAACTACTAAAAGCAATTCTTTCAATTTACGGCGATACTTTAGTATGGCTATTATCTCAAGTATAAAAAGAGCACATTTTTTTAACATTTATAGCCGAGAGAAAACCAGAACAATATAAACAACTAGTGTGTTAATTTAGTAAGTAAAACAAACCAAATGACTTTGGACAATAAAGCCAATACGGAATGGCTGTCGTCTGACATAAAAACAGTCCAAGCTGCCAGTTTTCCACATGTGTGATCCACTCAACTAGCCACGTCATGGCTCGCTGTACGCGCTCAGATGATAATGAGGCGTTTATGGGGTGTTTTTCATGAGCCCTATTATCATTAGATTGCCATTTTCTTCCCCATCTCCTTCATTTTCATAGCTATGATGATAAATCAAACTGACTGGCAATGCAAACTTCCTTGAAACGAATTGTTTTTAGTGTTTTGAAAAACGGGATATTCGTCTATTTGAAAATTTTAAAACAACATTGAAAGTCCTTGCATACTAATGGAGATGGATTGCAGCATTAGTAGGAATAGGAAACCCGTTCGACGCTTCTTTGTTCAATAAATTGCGGTATACAATCCAAGAATATCGTAGTTTGTACTGCTTTCTCCGCTTTGATTCCAACATTAGGAATCTTATGTAATTTCCATCGTGTGCTTTTTTACAATAATTTAATTTTTAAATAAAAGGGTTTATTCATAGATTTTTTTAGATTATAAAATTTCGTAAAATTCCATTTAGCATTTTTTGGTAGTCTACATTGTGAGAGAAAGTTTCCCTGCGTATACCTCCTCTACTTCCTCTACTTTTTTCTCTATTAGATTACTCGCCGTCACTTAAACTACTTACTTACAGTAATACTTCTTGCGTCAGAAAGCCTATGGAGAGACTGCCAATATGGCTTACACGAATTTGTTGCATAACACTCTAGAATGTAAGCTACTCATTGGGGAAACTTAGCCAGGACTTGTAACTAATTTCAAAGTTCACCTCAACCCTCATTTTTCATTGTGTGAGTGAGATGATATTTCAGCCTTCGAACGTCATCCTCTACACGTACAGTGAAACGGAATGAGCAATTATATATAAGAATTGCCCACCACAAAACACAACGGCACTGAGAATGATAAATTACCTTTTTGTGTGGTCAGAGAGCTGTCCATTTAATTGCTCCCAGAGTAGGTACACACTAAGGTAGTGATGAGTAAACGAAACACATTATAGAAAATTAAAACTATTCTTTCTCCTGCAAACTAAATAGGTTAATTCAAGGGATCATTAACATGTTCAATTATTAAAACCAAAAAAAAACCTTATGGCAATAAGAAGCTTATAGTATATTTCAATGCAATCTTTATTCATTTACAAAAAAAAACTCAAGGCCTAAGCAGAACCTTCCCTAACCTTTTTATTGACAAAAAAATTGAGTTAAGCAAATCAAATCAGCACAGTGCAAAAAACTCCATTTCTAACTAACTAACTAACTAACTAACTGCGACTCCTAGAAAAGCCAATTTTTGCTTACTCACTTTAGCCAGTGCAGCAAGAAAGAATCCCATTAGAAGCCGGCTCCAAATGCTTACAAAATGAAAACTGACTACCAAAAACTACAGATGAAACTAATCGTTTAATAATCATTATTAATATCACCGAGACTCATCATTTGAATGCACAAAATGTGGAAATAATGCACGATTATAGTATCTGCACTTACTAAATGAACGCAGGCGTGAGTGCACAAACAAGATAGAGTAACTGGTACGTATACAATCAGTGGAGAAAGCAGATCGTACAACATTTCTGTAGCTCACAGTTGGACCTGGGGAAGAGAAAGTGCTACAACTCGTGAAAAAAGTCTGGAGTCAGATGCTGTTAGCCAAATCAGTCAGTCGGTGGCTGCAACTTGTGCTCTCTTACACTCTCTTAAGTTCCATTCCACTCGTACTTAAACTAACACACTAGCTGGATAGTTGGTTGGTTAGTAAGTTACAATAATAGTTAGTGACAACTGAATACATTTTCCCCGAGAGAGCGGTACATTATGAAAATACACACGGTAATGATATCAAAGCTTTTACCATATTATTATTAGTTGCACAATGAATAAGGTCTGTCGCATCTCCTTAATAGTATTACTTTATTCATGGATGAAATGAAATCAGTGACACTGTCTCATGCACAAGAGCAATTTACAGTAGACAAGTTCACCCTAAGTAATCGTGCGGCTTGCATCTAGGTCTTTAAGAAGTGTTGACACGAAAATTTTTCAACCAACGTGTGAAACGTAGAAAGTCAACAAGAGTTCTGTGTGAAAAGTGGAGCGTAGAAACTGGTGCAAACGGTCTGTCTACTTGCTAGTGTGTTTGGATGAGAACTGTGCAGCAGTTGAAGTGAATCCAAACACAAATGAAAACATGTGTGTGTGATTCGGGAAAAAAATACGGCCGGTGCTTGAGTTAGGGTTCAATCTTGTTTGCAAATTACCCCTATCAATTCATTCAACACGCTAAGATAGAGCAAATAGGAGAGTGTATAAGTATTATAGATGAACTGACTGATTGAGATTAGAACTGAAAAAGTAAATTTCAAGTCATCGTCTGACGGAATTGACAGAGTGAGCTGACCAAGAAGTTTTTTTGACGCTAAAAAATGGATTATTTTGACTCGTCGTACGGAACACCGTCAACAGTCGTTTGCCCGGAAGGGTCTTTATTTTGTGATGAGGCTGAAAATGGGTCCTACTTTTGGAATGGCACATGGTTGAATGATACTGACCAACGGGGCGGTACTGCATGGTCCTCTATTGCTGTCACTAGCATCACATCCATCATGCTGGCTTTGTTGATTCTAGCTACCATTGTGGGTAAGAGTTGTCCAGATAAAAAGTTTCACAATGCACATTTTTATACTGTAAAACTATAGTAGTAAGTTACTTTTAGGGAATCTAGCTAGTAAAGTTACCGCTATAGTCGCTGTTCAAACAAAATGAACGAGTAGTAAATTTAAGCACTAGCTAAGTACATAATAGAGCTACTCGTCAATGAAGGCTTTTTGGAATTCATCGGTAAATGACTACATGGTAGTATAAGTCAGTTGATTGGTTAGTAATGTGTTTGTATCAAAGAGACGATATAAATATTTTTAAGCTTGGAAATATTACTCCATGCTAACTAAGAGTTTTAGATGGTTTTGCAAATTTCTTTTACAATTTGTAGTTAGGTAGAGCACGAACGGAATGAGTTGAATTTACACAATTCTCAAATTTTGCATGTGAACATCATAGACAGATCATAATTCCCACTTTCCAAGTAAAACGATAGGCAGACATCAAAGATAGGTATACATGTGTACGTATGAACCCTGAAGGAAATGGGATTTCCAATTGCCAATGTAAAGGGAAGTATTCTGTTGCACAAGGAAACGTGCGATTTTATTTGATATCAAAATTTTTCTCAAAGAGTGTACACGACGGAAATCCGGAGCTGTGTTGTGTGATGAACAACATGATTGGTATGTCATTTGAAAAATATGGAGCTCACAGGAACGAGAGCGCGACAAAATACAAACCTTTTATACAAGTTGAGAGGCAGTAGTTAGTAACATTGGAGCTGAAACCATGCGTTGCGAACTACGTCATTTCATGCCTAATGGTAGGCAAGACAAACAAACATTAAATTGAGGGGAAAGATTTAGGCGCGTCAGTCAAGTAAATATGTGTGTTTGTTCACATGCTACAGGGCAATAACAAAAAAAAAAACATATACCAAGTAATTATTTGTTCATTAAAACAGTTGTCTCACATTAACTAAGCACCGAACAAACCTATATATTACAAGAGAATCGAGTGCGCCTTGATAAAAATGGCAAATTGGTAATTGAATATTTAGGTTTACTTGTGTGTTGTGTGTATAGTTTCGAGGTCCGACTTGCCGATAATTAACTGCAAGCCAAATATGCTGCAAAAGCTAGTAAATTCACATTATGCCATATTAGTAATTCATATTCACGGGGGACCACATCATCGTTGCGCTCATACCGTTGTTCTCATTTCGAGGCACTCATTTCGTTGCGAACTCATATGGTTGCGCTTTTATCATTGTTGACTCACATTATTGCCACTTTTATCGTTGCACC
>Ga0210040_10006887_pt1 | contig 13964 bp, 17 predicted proteins | sample CryGeyCG12114_NA_FD_185462 | JGI IMG/M metagenome (GOLD analysis project Ga0210040, IMG submission 185462) | Groundwater microbial communities from aquifer - Crystal Geyser CG19_WC_8/21/14_NA (SPAdes) (version 2) | ecosystem: Environmental > Aquatic > Deep subsurface > Groundwater | place: USA... | reverse complement strand
CATAATCATAATCCACCAAGCCAGCTCTATCCCCATGACTTAAGATTATGTCCTTAAATACTTTTTGTCCGTATTTGGTGACCTCGTATTTTGCATTTTTCTGCTCTGAACTCGTATCATTACAATAATTGTTATTTAAACAGGAGGGACACGTAATGGAACCTGAATCGGAACAATTTTCTTCACAAACGCCCATTCCATTAAATGGCCATGCCATAGAATTGGAAAGGTCTGTCACCAACACAACATCTGAAGGAGTGTGACAAGAAGCACCAATCGCGCCTTTTCCTTTAACTGATATACTAACTTCTGCACTCGTGTTGCTTAATTGAGTCACATTTTTATCTACATCCAATGCGTGTAAAGCAAACCATGTCTGTGCTGTTGAGTTTCCAACAAAAATTTCATTTTTGTAAATATATATAGTATTATTTTGAAAGCCGTCGGCAAATGTAAAGTTGGTTGCATTACATATAGCACATGTTCCGGCGTATTCCTTTAGGACAGGACATCCGGAAGAAGGAATAGCATTCCATGGAGAAGCAGTATATATAACTTCAAGAGAACACTGAGAAATGCTTGAATTACCAGGAATAGAAATATTCCATGTAACATTTTTTGTACATTTTTTAAATTGAGAAAAATTATAGTACCACAATTTACATGTGCCATTATTTTCTGTTAAATTATAATCAGAGCCATTTAACATAAGTGCTTGATTTCCACATATAACTCTGATAGAGTCAGTTCTTATAAATTTCCAGCCTTCTGTATGATCTGTAACATTATAACTTGGAAATATATCATCTATCTTTATTATGTCATTTGCACTTACATTATCATATAAAATTTTAAACTGCATTTCTTCATTTGGAACCACAATGGTGGCATTTGTACCTTCAATTTGATTTATTTGCTTTGAAGAAACAACCGGATTTTTGATTACCTCTCCAATCACCAATGCAGATATTGCGAGAATTCCTACTATCATTAAAACAAACATAATTAAGGTTCTTTTTTTATATACTTTCTTATCCATTTGGGTTATATTTTAAAATTTTTATATTTTTATAATTAAAACAAAAGTTTCCCATTTCAGTTTACTCCATTAACAAATCACCTCGCTGTTGTTCGGAGATTTAAAATTTCTAATGAAATTTAAAATAAGATTGAAAATCTGTTGATTTTAAAATTGTGAAAATATTTCCTAAAACCAGTATTTAAATCTTTTGTATAAATTCTTGAGATTATTTATAGGTTTAATCTTAATAATTTAATGAGTTGGGAAACTTTTGTTATACTATCTAATTTTAATTTTTAAGCAGATTTTTAAAAGATCTCTCACAAAATAATTATCCTAACTTAAAAGGATGAGCACCAAATTTATTATCTTTTGGCGGTGGTTTGATGTATTGCGGATTTAAGAACGATTCAACGAATTCATTGCATATTTTTTCTACATTTGCTTTGGGTGAATCCGGAACATTGGTTTTTGGTTTTCGCTGTGATACAAACATCCATACCTTTCACCTTCTGTCCCTTTTTATATATTATTTGCAATTTTTAATTTTTAAAATCCTATAAACTTTAGGAAAATTAACTTTTTTCTGATTGAAGTATCCTATAAATTTTTAAAATTTCACCAAATTTTTTCTTCAATAGGATAGTATAATTAGAATAGTACAATTAAATTTTTATAAATTTGTTTCTTAACACCATATTCTAAACTTTCCTTATATCCAAACTTCCAATCAGCACCTAAAACATACTTAAAAACTATCAATACACCTGTATTTTTGTATTTCTTGTCAAGTAATACCTTATGAATATGTAATAGAGAGCATTATTAAATATTTTGATGCGCAAAGTTATAAAATTCGCCAAATTATAATTTTTCCATTATTCTAAGAAACTCCTTATCTTCTTTCAGTAATTCGTCTATATCTTTCATCGCATCTTTCTTACTGACCATTAGTTTTTCCAGTTTTCCGTTATCCAAGGTGTATCTTGTCCAATTTTCCTCCTCATTTTCCTCCTTTACTTCTTTTCTCTTATTCTTTGATATAACCATTTTAAAAGCTTGTCGTATTTTATATCATTATTTGCTATTTTTAAAGATATATAAACCTTTCCCACGAGTGGTGTTTCTAATATATAATTGTTCTTTTTTAAAAATAAAAGCATTGCCTCTGTTGCAGTTCTTTTGTTTCCGTCAACAAACGGATGAAACTGAATTATGTCCATCCAAAATATCGCCGCAATTTTTGCTATCGTTCCTATAATTTCTATATGTTCTTTATTTTCGTATGTTGACTCTATTTTTGTTATCAGGAATTCAAACATTCCTTTATTCATAACATTGCATCCAAGTCGTTTATTTATCTCTACAATTTCCTCTACAGAAGGGACAATAATTTTCATTTTTTCACATTCATAAATCCAAACCCCAACGAATTCATTTCTCCAAACCCCGTATCTATTCCAAATTCAAGAATCTTTATCTGCGAATCGTTTAAATAATTGAAATTAAATTCCAATATTGATCCGAACACCTTATGTTCCATCCCGCCTTTTATAACATGATTAACTGTTGGTTTTTTAAATATGAACTGCTCAAATATTGGAATCTCATTTATTTTAGTATTGTAAAATACGTTATATTTTTTAAATAAATTACTTTCAAGCTGTTTTATGAATGCTTCAAATGAGTGCTTCTTTTTCCAGAAAGCTGAATCGTGTTCCTCATCTATGTCATATTTTTCATAGTTTTCTTTCGGTATTCTTATTACTATGGGCGTACCTGTTATAAGTGTGCATTTATTTTCAATTTTTGGTTTTATTTTTTTTATGCCGCGGAGTTCAAGCTCGTATTCCCCTATATGTAACAAATTATCTTTTCTCTCGCTTATTTTGCCCAAAAATACATCAATAAATTTCCCGCTCGGTGATGCAATCATAAGGTTTCTTTCATCATGTTTTTTGGTTTTCATCGGAAAAATGTTTGAAAAAGAGAAAAATTTATATCCTTTATGGTTATGAAGTTCGCTGTAACTGGTATCCTTCAGTAAACTATATATAAATCCTTGTAATTTGTGATAATAGTTTAAATCATATGCCTGCTCTTTTGCATTCCTTAACTTTATTAAAAGTCGCATTTTAGTGTAAATAATTAAATTTCCTAAAATTTCTCTAAAATTTCTCCTTCCAGAATTTTCCTTGCTTTAATAATTTTACAATTCATAAATTTCCCAAGCAAGTCCTTATTATCTTCCTTATTACTATTACCTCTTATATGAATTTTTTTATATGCGAAATTTCTGCCAATAAGAATATTGTTTTCAATTTCATCTATCAGTATTTCCCCTTCCCAGTTGAGCCATTTCTGATTGTTTTCAATTGAAATTTCCCTGAAAATTTTAGAAATCAATAATGATCTTTCTTTTGCAATTTTTGTGTCGTGTTTCCATCGTTTGGTTCTTATGTTTTTTTCAGCTATCGTTCCTTTCCTTATATAAAATTTTGACAGGTTTAAAAGGTCTGGTTTGATTTTTTTGATTAGTTCAATGCTGTGTTTAAAGTCATCGTCTGTCTCTGTGGGAAAGCCAACGATTATGTCTGTTGAAATGGATGCTTTGATGGTTTTAAATTTTTCAGCAACTTCTATAAAGTCTTCAACAAGATAATTTCTTTTCATATCAGCTAAAATTTTATTGCTTCCGCTCTGAACCGGAATGTGGATAAACCTGTAAAATTTTTCATTTTTAAAAATTTCAATCAAATCATCCAAAAATTTCAATGCAAAATCCGGATTCATCATTCCTACTCTTGCTTTAAATTTTCCAGGGACTTCAGAAATTTTTTCAAGCAAACCAACGATATTGCATTGTATGTCTTTACATTGTATGTCTATTCCATAGCATCCCGTATCCTGGCCTGTTAGATAAATTTCCTTTGCACCGCACTGGACTGCTTTTTTTATTGTTTGTGTTATTTCTTCTTCCATATACGAGGTTAAATTTTTCCGTGCCAGTTTTGTTGAGCAATATGAACAATTGCTAATACATCCTTCTGAAATCGGAATTATGGAAATAAATTTATTGAACGAAAATTTTGGAATGCTTACTTTGTTTTTTTGTTTTTCAATTTGGACAAATTTTTTTCCTTCAATTGTTTCTTCAATTGCCTTATTTATATCTGAAACATTCGTGCCTATAAACGAAAATTTAAACCTGGCGCTGACTTCAGGATATGCAGCAGGCAGGCAACCACAGATCACCACATTTTTAATCCCCCCATTTTCTTGTCTCTGCTCTATCTTCCTCATCAAATCCAGAATTTTGTTTTCCGTTGGTTGTTTAACTATGCAGGTGTTTATGATTAGAAAATTATTGCCTGAATTTATCTTCTCTTCATCAATATCAAAATTTTTTACATCATCTACAAAATATTCCTCAATTTCAGCGTTAAATTTTTCATTAATTATTCCCGCAATGCACTCGCTGTCCGCCTTATTCATTGCACATCCATAAGTTAAAATTTTAAATTTCATCGTGAAAATTTGCTTAACGGCTAAATGTTGAGGAAAGTTGAAGATGGGAAAGTTGAAGGTAATAAAGTTAAAGGTAATAAAGTTAAAGGTAATAAAGTTGAAGGTAATAAATTTGAAGATAGGAGATTTGAAGGTAATAAAGTTAAAGGTAATAAATTTAATTTCTATTACTAACAATAATTATTACAACAATAAATGTGATGTTTGTATTTAAGAAAGGGGTAAATTTGTTGTTGAATGCTTTTTCCCATATTCATAAAATTTCAATTGGATTGAAATACAATTGAAAATAAATTGATAACCATATAAATCTGAATTGTAATAATTACGATAAAATTTAAAAATGAAAATTTCGTTTGAAATAAAAGACAAGGATATTGCGGGAAGAATCGGAAATTTAGAGATAAAGGATGAGAATAAAGGCATAAGCAAAATCATAGAAACACCCACACTGATGCCTGTTTACGGTTTAAATAATCCCATACTAAGTATAGACGAATTAAAGGAGAAATTTAATGCAAAAATTTTAATGACAAATGCCTATGTGCTTTTTAAAAGTCCGGATAAAAATAAAGTAATTGAACAGGGCATACATAAATTTCTGAATTTTGACGGAATTATTGCGGTTGATTCCGGAAGTTATCAGCTGATGAAATACGGGGACATTGACATGAGCAATTCCGAAATTTTAAAATTTGAAGAGGGTATTGGAGCGGAAATCGGCTCTTTTCTTGACATTCCGACATTACCTGATGCCTATAAGAAAATTGCAGATGAAAATTTAGCCGTGACATTAAAAAGGGCAAAAGAGGCAAAGGAATTAAATTTGGACATGATGATAAATGCGGCAATTCAGGGCGGAACATTTATGGATTTAAGAGCAAAGGCAGCAAGAGAAATTTCAAAAAGTTATGACTTGAATGCAATCGGCGGAATCGTTCGTTTGATGGAAGAATATAGATTTGAAGAATTAATTGATATAATTGTAGCTGCAAAGAAGAACATTAGAGCAAGCAATGTCGTTCACGCATTTGGATTAGGCCATCCTATGTTATTTGGTCTAGCTGTTGGCCTGGGATGTGATATTTTTGATTCTGCTGCTTATGCCTTATTCGCAAAAGATAAAAGGTATATTACAAATTACGGAACAAAGAAAATTTCAGAACTTGAATATCTGCCATGCTCTTGTCTGGTATGCCGCAATAAAAATCCTGCTGATTTGGACGAGCATGCCATCGCCTTACACAATTTATATGTATCTTATGAAGAAATCAGAAGGGTTAAGCAGGCAATAAAGGAGAATACTTTATGGGAGTATATTGAAATGCGGGCAATATCACATCCGAGTTTATACAAAGCTGTCCGATCATTAAAGCAGCACAGGAAATTTTTATCTGAATTTGACCCCATAACAAAACGATCTGCATTCTTTGATTTTGGATTTGACTGCAGGACTGAAATATATAATGTTAAACACAGGGCAAGGAATATTAAGACGGAAAATTTAACAGAAGTAAAGCCATTTGGGAAGATTGCAGAACAAATTTTGGATATCTATCCCTTAAATGTCTTTGGAGTTAAATCAAATGCAGGCGATGAAGAAAAAGTCAGGGCAATTATGCAATATCAGTTCGGAAATGACGCAGATAAAATTCTGGATAAATTTTTTCTGAGAATAAAGCGTTCAAAAACTACAAAAAGGATCAGGTGGATTCATGACAATAAAACAAAGGAATTGCTCGCAAGTGTCAGGGCAAGTGATCATTTTATTATTCCGCATGAAATGCTGGCAGAGGAATTGCACAAATTTTTTAAATTTCCAAAATTGAGGATTGCGATAAACGATGAAGCAGTTCCTTTTGTTAAAGAAGGAAAGAATGTATTTGCAAAATTTGTCGTTGATGCGGATAAAAATTTAAGGGCAGGAGACGAATGTTTAGTTGTTGATAAGGAGGATATATTGATTGCGAGGGGAACATTGATGCTTGCTCCAAGAGAATGTGCGAGTTTTAAACAAGGAGTTGCTGTCAGGGTGAGATGAGAGTGAGGTAATCGCTCTTATTAATACCATGGGTTTTTTATGAAAGTTCAAAAATTTTTGCTATTTAAAAAATCCGTGCTCATCCCTTTAAATTGGACGGTTGAGTGCCAAATATAAGTGGCCTACTTTCATATGGCACATAACCGATTTGTTAATGAAGTTTATAAATTGAAACAGGAAACTTTTGACTTGAACTTTAATTTGAACTTTAATTTAAATTTTCCCAAAAACTTTCAAAATTTCAATCTTCACATTCTTCTTTTTTTATTTTTCACAACCAGAACAGGTATTTCCGAATATCGGACAACATGTTCTGCAACACTTCCAAGCAGGTATCTTTTTATTCCGCTTAATCCCTTTGAGGAGATAACTATAACATCATAGTTGTTTTTGCTTTCTTCAATAATTTCTGTATCCGGCTTTCCGATTTTCACTATTGTATTTATCTTTATATTTTCCTTTTCTGCTGCCTGTTTAAATTCGTTCAAAATTTTTTCTCCGTTTTTTGTTTCATTTTCTATCGCATCTGCAATTGTCGCCTGCAGCATAGTTGTTCCGTCAATTCCTATCGGAACAGTAGCATAGGATATATCCCCTACGGTCATTGCTGTGATTTCCCCGTTTTCATCTTTTGCGAGTTCTATTGCATACTTTTCCGCCCTTTTTGCACATTCGCTTCCGTCTGTTGCAAACAAAATTTTTTTGAACATTTTATTGTTTTTAAATTTTGATTTTTTTATCACTCAATATATTTATAAATATTTATTTTAGATAATGGTTCGTTAATTCTTGTTTTATAAATAGTTTTATAAATATTTATTTTAGATAATGGTTCGTTAATTCTTGTTATAATTATAGCTCCTTGCCAGAACATTACTGTTGCTCTAAAAAACTTCTTTATTTTTCCTGAGTAATATGCATTTCCTGAAATAATTAAAAACTCGCCATTTAATTCGGATTCAGTTATCAATTTTAGTGATCTTCTAATACTGCATCCTCTTTCTGAATCTCCAAAATCATGCTTTGATGATCTCCCGTTCAGTGCGGATGGATTGATTCAATATCATCTTTAGGATTTATCGGAGTTTCAGCGTTTTGATATGCTTTTTTAAATACAATACCTTCTTCATCAAGTAAACAAATTTCAATTTGTTTTTTATTTTTCCAAGATTGTGCTAAAATCCAAAGAGATTGGGATTTTGAATGTTGGAAAACATTATTAATCATTTCATGATTTTGAACTACGTAACCTATTTTTCATGATTTTGAACTACGTAACCTATTGCATTTTCAATATTTTCTTTGTAATCTTGATCTTCTAAAATATTTTACAGCAAAGATACATATTGTCTAGGGCCCCTCTCAGCCACCTTTTCTTGTTCCTTGTTTTGCAAATTTAAATGAAGTATTGGAATATATGAAGAATTTTGATTTAAAAGATACTGATCTGACCCTTTAGGGAACTTAATTGATTTCAAATATGATCCAGAATAATATCCTGCCAAGGATGCGGGATAAATGATATTTAATTCTTGATTCTTGTTCATCTTTTTTGTGATCTTTGCCGCTAAAGGCAATATTGATAATGGCGTAACCAGCGCTGCTTTTTCAAGATTTATATCTTTGGAAAATGTATCAGTATCTAAATTTATAATATTTTTCAATAATTCTTTAATTCTACTGGTGATTTCTTCATTGCCTGTGATTACAATGTTTGTCATAATATGTACTTAAATTAATGATTTGATCTGCATCAGGATAAGTATGCTTGTTTATAGCTTCTTTCCCGGTTTTTCAATATGTAAGGTCTTCCTCTATGAATTATTTCAGTCATTTTTCTTACATCTTCATTCATATTTATAAATTCAACTTTTTTATTTTGTTTTTCAAAATATTCTTTTACTACTGATATTTCGTCTGCAAAAGAGTGGGTTACAAGAGTAATTCCTTTAAAATCTATGTTTATAACCTCTACATTTTCTTTTGCACTTTGTATATTTTCTTTAATATATTTTTTGATACGTTCGGCGTCCTCTCTGAATCCGCCTGTTTTGCGTTCCAGAATCTGAAAAATACTAACACTTATATCCTTCATTTTACTTGATTTTTAATTGAAATTTATACTCAACAACGGCAAAAGATGCACTTTTTTATAGCACATTCTCAAAATCACAGAGATCTAAAATATATAAATGTAGAGAAACAAAATGAGCGTATTTTAAAGATTTGAAAAACGCAATTTATAAAGTTGCGTAGTATATTCAAAATTTACTTAAAAATTTTTCTCAAATCCTCTATTGAAATTTTACACTCCGCAAAAGCATCATGCGGATGGATTGACTCAAAACTCTTAACCTTTATATTTATTATTCCGTTGCTTAAATTTCCATACGTTTTATAAAAATTTTCTGCAACCTCCCTCACGCTGTCCTCAACAAACAAGGGCTTTCTATGAGCATTTTCAACAACAGATGCTTCATCAGGTCGTTTCAGCATCTCAAAAATTTCAGAACTAAATGAATTTTCACATATATCAATTAAGCCCTCAAGTTCAACATGCTCCTTTGCAGGCATCTCAACAATTAATGTAATTTCTGCCCTCTGGTTATGTGTTACCAGCGGAATTAGCGACAAAATCCGGGATGTTTGTTTTTCACCGAATAAATTTTTCAGCTTTTTAGCAGTTCTCTGTTTTATTGTCTCCTGTGCACACGGGCAGGCATTCAAACCAATAGTCTTACAACCAATTTTCTTTCTCATTTCAAAGCTATTCTCCTTTAAAGTAACAACACCGTTAACAATCACTTTATATGTTTTTTCAACATTTTTTCCGAATTTGTTTCTTTGTGCGGTAAAATTAGCTGTTAAATTTACCTCTGATCTTTCAGCGTAATTCTGGGTTTTGGCAATATTCTTTGCAACTTCAACACAAAAGTCCTCACAGTTATTTACCTTTTTATCTGTTTTTTCTATGATTTCATCTATACTTTCTATAATCCTTGACATGTGAATTCCTTTCCTGTCCCCTGCCAAATCAACATACGCGTCTATGTCTGCATAAAGTATATTGCCATTTCTTATGATTTGCTTTTTTATTCCTTTACATCCGACCTTGTTTAATCCCAGCAAAACCAGTGGTTTAGAATTTTGAACATCCAATTTTATGTCTTAAAATTTTTAAAATTTATCTTTGATAATTAAATTTATAACCATATAAATAAAATGAAGATCCCATTTGTAAAGATGCAGGCAGCGGGAAACGACCTCATACTGATAAACGAACACGACAAAATTTTAATTCCCGAAGATAAAAAGTTCGGCTTTGTGAAGAAAATTTCAGACAGGCATTTTGGAATAGGAAGCGACGGAGTGATATTTATACAAAAGACAGACAAGGATGCGGATGCAAAATTTCACTTTTTTAATCCTGACGGAAGCATCGCAGAAATGTGCGGAAACGGAATAAGGTGTTTTGCACGGTATTTTTACAGTTTTATTGAAAAGAAAAATTTTATCAAAGCGGACACATTGAAAGGAATATTAAATTTAGAAATTTTTCCAGATAAGAACAGGAACTTTGAGGTTAATGTCCATTTGGGAAAGGTTATAGAATTTAGCGAGATGAACGCCCGCGGATTTAGCGGATATTATGTCAATATTGGGAATCCACATTTTATTAGTTCATGGAGTGATGTTGATTATGTGAATGTGAAGGAACTTGGAAGGGAAATAAGAAATTCCAATGTGTTTAAGAACGGAGCAAATGTGCATTTTATCCAGCGGATTGGCGATGATGAATTCAGGATAAGAACATATGAAAGGGGTGTTGAAGACGAAACACTTGCCTGCGGAACAGGAATCTGTGCCGCATCTTATGCTATGTATAAAAAACATGGAAGGAAGAAATTTTTAATTCATGCGAGAGGAGGGGATTTAAAGGTGGAGATAAATGAGCATAATGCAGGAGAAGAAGAAATTTTTTTGATTGGGGGCGCGGAATATGTTTTTGAAGGGAAGGTGAAATTTAAGGGGTAAAATTTTAGTATTCCTCCCATAGGTATCTTTCAAACAACATTTTAACCATTATTTGCCAGAATGACTTTTTTATTTGCTTTTAAAATTTTATATGCCATCACTGCTGCACCAAATCCGTTATCAATATTCATAACTGCAACAGATGTGCAGGAATTTAACATAGTCATAATTGCCGCAAGTCCTTTCTCTCCTGTTCCATAACCTACAGAAGTAGGCACTGCAATTACTGGAACATCGGTTAATCCGGAAATTACCGAAGGCAAAGCACCTTCCATTCCGGCGATAACAATGATACATCGGACATTGCTTTTTTTCATCTTTTCAACTGTTTTTATTGCCCTGTGCAATCCCGCAATTCCTACATCGTACTTTTCTACAACACCACATCCTAATTGTAATGCCGTCTCTTTTGCTTCTTCAGCAATATTGATGTCAGATGTTCCCGCTGTTATCAGTCCGATTTTTCCAACACTTTCGGTCTTTCCCGGGGTATCGGATTTTCCTTTATATATTGTAAGCACCCTTCCTCTGTCATTATATTTAAATTTAAAATTTATATGCTTCCTGTTCAGTTCATTTAAAATTTTTGCTTTTTTTGCTTTATCAAGCCGGGTTATTATTACTTTGTTGTCCATGTTTAAAATTTCTTTTATTATTTTAACCAGGTCATTGCTGTCTTTTTCTCCGAATACAATTTCCGGAATACCGCACCTTTTTCTCCTGTCAATATCTATGCTGGAAATTTTCATATTTTTCCTGTTTTAATTTAATTTACATAGGTGTTTTAATTTGATTTATATAGGTGTTTTAATTTGATTTATATAGGTGTTTTAATTTAATTCGTATAGGTGTTTTAATTTAATTCGTATAGGTGTTTTAATTTATATTTGTGTTTTAATTTATGAGTATGTTTTAATTTATAGATTATATCCCGTCTTTCCCGCCATCAAAAAATTTACGGGTAATTTTAAAAATTTACAAAATTAATTATGCTTAACAACAAAAATACGCTCACTATCATTTGGATATTTTTAAATCTTTGGGATTTAAAAATTACGCCCAAACTTTTACGCATGGTTGGGAAACCCGGGTTATATTAAAAAAAGTGTCCTACTTTAATATGGCACACAACCAATAACCGTTAATAGTGTAAAAAGATAAATTATTAACTATAAATTTGAATAATTTAAAATGGATGAAAATAAAATTAAACAAATTGAAGACGAAGGGAAAAAATTAATAGAGGACTTTTCAAAATCACTTGAACGAATAGAAGAAAAGATTAAAGATGAAGAAATGACATGGTATGTCAGTGATATTAATACAGTAACAAGAAAGGACGAATACGGTGTTGAAAAAAATTTTAAGGAATGTCTAAAAAGAAATGCGCCGAAGTGGGATGATGAGGGCTATATAAAGGTTGATTGATTGATTAAAGGGCTCAAACAGATTATAGTGAATTTGTTAACCTTTTGCACTTAAATTTACTATTTATAAATATATTTGAATAGTGTTAAAAGTTAGTAGATTTACTATATTCTAAAATGTAAATTCTGGCTTCGCTTTTTCCTGATTTTCATCAACCCGTTTATCTGAAAAATTTAAATTCTAAATTCCTCCCAATCCGCCACTTTGTCCTCCTTTTTCTACCGGTTTATGGGCATCTGGATTTACCTCACCTAAACCACCACCCGCACCTGCACCTTGACCAGTAGTATATTTTTCTTTTGGCTGCGCGGTTTCTTCACCAGCTTTCCTTTTTCTTTTTGCCAATAAAAACAGGGCAAGCAGTATTAAAAGCAGCAAAATTATAATAAATATCAGCCACCAAAGGTTAAAGTTGCCCTGCTTGCTTTTTGCATCGCACGGATCTGTTTTGTATTTAAAAATTTCATCGTAATCGCTGATTCCATCCCCATCAGTGTCTGATTTTAATGGGTCTGTTTTATAGACAAAAATTTCATCGTAATCGCTGATTCCATCCCCATCAGTGTCTGATTTTAATGGGTCTGTTTTATAGACAAAAATTTCATCGTAATCGCTGATTCCATCCCCATCAGTGTCTGATTTTAATGGATTTGTTTTATAGACAAAAATTTCATCGTAATCGCTGATTCCATCCCCATCAGTGTCTGATTTTAATGGGTCTGTTTTATAGACAAAAATTTTATCGTAATCGCTGATTCCATCCCCATCAGTGTCTGATTTTAATGGGTCTGTTTTATAGACAAAAATTTCATCGTAATCGCTGATGCCGTCTTTGTCCGTATCGTTGCTTAACATATCTGTTTTATACTTGTCTCTTTCATCGATGTTATTTATCTTATCCTTATCTTCATCCCCTTTTGGATCATAGCATTTTGTTTTATAGCAGAATAATGTTCCGCATTTTGTATCCTGCTGGCACCCTTCACCGCTGCTTGATGTGGCATAAGTTATAACCTTAGTGGGACCATACAAACCACGGTCTGACTTTGATGGTGAAGATGACGATGATGAAGATGATGAAGATGACGATGAAGATGACGATGACGATGAAGATGATGGGCAAGTTTGAATATTAACATTATTGTCATCACAATCATTATTATTTGAGACATATCCTGAGGGACATGATGGTTGAACATTACATGCAGATACTGTTATGTTGTTGGTTGCATTACCATAACCATCATTATCAACATCCCTATAACATGTTTTTGTTATGGTATTATTGCAAGATGTACATGAAACAGTATAATTTACAGATGAATTTTTCACTATTTTAGTATTGTTTTCTGTGTATAAAGTTAAGTTTGCGAAATTTATATAGGTTTTGTCTTTACAGAAACTAAGATAATACCATTCTATACAGTCACTTATTTGCACAGGACAACCCATACTTGAATCAGAATATTCTGTTGCAACCTTTATTGAAAATCCACTTAAATTTAGATTCGAAATGCTTGATGCATTTTGAATGCCTACTTCTATTATGTTATTAGAAAAGTTTCCACTTATTGTTCCTGCAAAAGATGAATTCTTTAATTGATTATTTTCATAATATACTTGGAAATCTGATAAATTGTCATTATTAGTATCTATATGTATCCAGTACCTTCTTATAGAAGTTGGTTGATTATTAGTATTGCCTATTGTCCCATTTGGATTTATTTCTATCAAAAAATATAATGTGTCATTATTTTGGTTATAATTTACTTTGGTTTCTTTTACCATAAGGTCAAGATAGTCTTGTAAATGTCAATAATCCTCTGAAATTATAACTTTCTGCAGTAATTAAACGGGAAGTGCGGCTTCAATTTATAAAATGCGTAAAGTTATATTATTTATAGACATCTT
>Ga0210040_10006886_pt1 | contig 13964 bp, 9 predicted proteins | sample CryGeyCG12114_NA_FD_185462 | JGI IMG/M metagenome (GOLD analysis project Ga0210040, IMG submission 185462) | Groundwater microbial communities from aquifer - Crystal Geyser CG19_WC_8/21/14_NA (SPAdes) (version 2) | ecosystem: Environmental > Aquatic > Deep subsurface > Groundwater | place: USA... | reverse complement strand
GAAACGCTCGACTGACAATGGCGCCACCAGCCATCCGCTGACCGTCGGCGGCATGGCGTGGGCCAGCTTCACCGGCAACGTCAACGAACCAATTTGGGAAGAGAACGTGGCGAATGTCACGTTCTGGCTCGACATCCAGGTGGCCAGTGGCAGCGTCAGCTATCAGGTTTCACAATGAGCGCGTTGGACTTCCCTGCCCGAGCGCTGGCGCAGCAGGCACTGCTGCAAAGCCCGGTCACCTATCAGCAATTGTGCAACCGCAACCTGCCGGTGGGAGTGCAGCGGATCGACAGCAGTGGTTACCAGAAAGCGGGGGTGGGCGCCGGGACCTATGTGGCCGATGAGCTAGCAACACAGGCGCTGGCCACAGCGCACCCAGGTGCCTGCTTCAAGGGCGATGGCGGCCGCTACTTCCGCCTCCTCCCCGACGCGCAGGGCTACATCACTCCCGAGCAGCTCGGCTGCCCTCAATACGCCCCAGGCGTGAACGCCCGGCCTCACATCCAGGCGGCGATCGACTTTGGCCACGCCATGCGCAAGCACGGCATCAAGGGCGTGGTATTCGGGCAGAGCACATACGAAGTTTGGACGCCTTTGCGCGCTCCCGGGATGAACCACGGTACTCCGTATGCTCAGATGAACGGCGGGCCTAACCTGCCGATGACTGATCCGCGATCTACCAGCGGCTTTCCTTTTGTGGTTCGCAGGCGGATTGCCCTGCGCGCAGCGCCGAGCGGTACGACACTTATTCGCCGCAAGTTCGATGGCAGCGACCCTGCCGTTTTCGCAGGCACGCAGGCCCTCGATCCCCACTATCAGCACGGCACGGGTTTCTACTGGCGCGGCGGCATGTTCTTGCTGGTGGGCCTGACTTATGCAGAGACGCAGCTAACCCCTGATTATAACGACCGGCCCGGCATCGACTTTGAAGGCAAGTGGAAACTTAGTGGCGGTATTCCTTGGTCTAAATTTCCTGGTCAGTACTACGAAGCCGGTGACTACGCCCGCGGTAAGCTCCAACCGGGAACCGGGTTTGGATGGGATTGGTCGGACAAGGCAATCTGGTTCTGCCAGCTCGGTAACAACGGCGACCTCACCTTCGATGAACTGGAAATCGACGGGTTCCGAGGGGAGGACCTTTATCAAGGCGGTGATAACGGCTCAATTGTTGGTCGGAAGTTAACGATCAGCAACACCGACGCTGATCTGTTCAATCCCAGTCCCCGGTATCACTCTGATGGCAAGCCGGGTCGCCTGAACATCGAAGAGCTTACCTTGTCCGAGGGCTTTCAGGCTCTGGAGGGCGGCTCCGGTGCCGGGGATGCGTACATCGGCAAGCTCACCATCAAGAACGTTGATAAAGGCGGGCACTTGAACGGCGGATCGTACAATGGTGAGCCAGACAAGTTCACTTGGCAACCGTCGTTCAAGATCGGTTCCGTTTACCTCGATAATGCAGGCAGTTTCGCGGTGTGCGAGCGCACGACCATCGGAGAGATTTTTGCTAAGGACACGGGGGTTAATCTTTCCGGCAGCTTAGGAAATTGTTGGAACAGCAACATTGGCAGAATCACATTCACCACAGATGCGAAAACCATCAGCCAGCTATACATCGCTGGGTTCGGCGGCACGGCTGGCACGAATGGCGAGCGCTACCCACCGCAAGACGTTTATGTTGGTGAAATTGCCCACGTCCGTACACCAGCCGCTCGTGCTGCAAACAGATACAGCAAGTCTATGGAGTGGGCCGCCGGGGCTCATTTCGGGCCGAACATTCGCGTCGGCGCGGTCACTGGCGACTACGGCTCTGCACCGAACCGTAGCGGCGGGAACGAGCCTACAGGTTACATTCCGACCGTCGAGGCGATGCGCGGGTACGGCGGTGCCTCTGCGGTTCATCCTGTCGATACAACTCCAGTTATGACCAGCTACACCGGCTGGTGCATCCGGCTTTCTGGTGGAACAAGCGGGGCCAATCTTCCGCTGACGCTTCCCAATCCAGAAGGCAAGGTCAACAACGGAGCAAGATTGCGGCTTATTCATTATACGAATGGGATGGTTGTTTCCGTCCAGACCAACAACACCCGCATGAATCGCCGCGTCATGCTGCTGCCGAGCGTTCAATATGACTTTGAGGTTCGGTCTAATCGGTGGGAATTGGTGAGCAATCCAGCGGTGCTTACCGGAGCCGGGACGGCCACGTTCCAGAAGGGGGGCGCGGCAATCCCTGCGGGCGATGTATCGGACGAGGTGATGCTGACCGTCTTAGGCGCCCGGCCCGGGATGGATGTACGGGTGACGCATACTGCCACCCTACCCACCGACATCCAACTGCTCGGGCGGGTCTCGGCCAATGACACGGTAGCAATCAGGGCGCGCAATCTGAACCTCGCAAGCACGCTCGCCCTGGCAAGCGGGAACTATCGGGTCGCGCTCGACTGGCCGAACTGACCTTCTTGAGCATGGCGACTTTACAATGGTGATCCTGACACCGGCCAGCCGGGAGTGACGAAGGCGCGCATTGCAACGGACCTGGGGATCACCACATCGCCGGGGGGGTGGGGTGGGGGGTGGAGCGCTGCGTGCCGGCCCTCCGCCTTCACCGCGTGTCATGCAAGTCGTTCTTTGTGCAGTTGCACACAAAGAAGATTGTCACTGGCGCGCCCCGTGCGTTAGTTTGTGCGGTCCCCTACCCGCACATCTGGCACAGGAACCGGCCCGCATGACGCCGCACGACCTACAACGACTGGCCTCGCTGCGGGCCATCTTGGTCTCGCACAGTTTTGGCTACGGCGGCGACCTGATGTATTTCGGCGAGATCTTCCGCAACTTGCGCGAGCTGGTACCGCACATGGCGGTCGCGGTGGACAGCGGCCAGGTGTTCCGCAACCCATACGGAATCGCGCTGCTGCCTTTCATGAAGTTGCGCCGCATCAGGCTGCGCCGCACAGCGCCTGGAGGCGAGCGGTATGATGGCGAGGTCGCCGTGCCCGATCCGATGCTGTTGCACCGGCTGATCGCGCGGCCGGTGGATGTGTATCTCACTATCGAGTTTACCCCCCCTGCTTTGATGACCATCGTAGCAGCAGCGCTGCGCCCGCGCCGTCGCGTCGTGCTGTTGATTGAATCTGATCCGGAGGCACGGGGCGGCAGCAGCAATCGGGTCGTGAGGCGCATCAAGCGCTGGGCGGTCAGCCGGGCGAATATCATTCAGACCAATAATGAACAGGGCCGCCGCTACCTGGTGGAGGACCTGCGCGCCCAGCCGGACAAGGTGCGCGTGGCACCCTATCTCACCTCCCGTCCCCCTGGACCCAAGCCGGTGATCGAGCAGCGGACGGGGCCACTGCGGCTACTCTTCGTGAACAGCATCAACCCGCGCAAGGGGTTGCGCCAATTCGTGGATGCGCTGGCGATGCTGAAGCCGGAGGTGAGGAACGCCATTCGCTTCACGGTGGTGGGCGACGGGAGCGAACGGGCCGAACTAGAGGTGAAGTGTACGAAGCTCGGCCTGGCGGATGTGGTGCGATTTGTCGGTCACAAGTTCTATGACCAATTGGGCGCGTTCTATGCCGAGGCGGACGTGCTGATAATCCCCTCGCTTGCGGATTACCGGTCTCTGGCAGGGTTCGAGGGGCTTGGCTACGGCTTGGCACTGCTCGCCTCTTGCCATGATGGCGCGACGCACGAAACGCTTATGGATGGCGAGAACGGGTTTGTCATCGACCCGCACGATGCGCCCACGACGGCGAGGCACCTAACCACGGTGGTACGTGATCGCGACTTGTTGCTGCGCATGCGCGAGCGATCGGCTCGACTCTACCGCGAAAAGTTTTCTCTGGAGCTAGCAGCCCAGAACATCGCCCATAGCATGCTGGAGGCACTCGACCGCTGAGCGGACCAGCGGCTGAGGGCCGATCGGCCGTGTCCGCTTTTCAGGTCACGAGGGGACGGTAACGGTTGCGGCAGCCCCGACCGGCTCAGTCCAAACCAGCCTCGGCTTGCGCGCGGCGGCTGTCTCGTCGACCCGGCGGCGGGGTGAGAAGGCGGGAGCCTGGGCCAGCGTCTCGTCCCCTTCATTGGCACGTTCGGCAATCGCGCGCAGGGACGCAATGAACTGATCGAGCGCCGCCTTGCTCTCGCATTCCGTGGGCTCAATCAGCATGGCCCCGTGCACCACCAGCGGGAAGTACATGGTCATAGGGTGAAATCCCTCGTCGATCAGCGCCTTGGCGACATCCAGCGTGCTGATCCCCCTGGCGAAGCTGTGGTCGCTGAACAGCGCCTCGTGCATGCACGGGCCGCTGGCGCCGAACGGCGCATTGAGCAGATCGTCCAGACTGCGCAGCACGTAATTCGCGTTCAGCACCGCATCTCCCGACACCTGGCGCAGTCCGTCAGCCCCGTGGCTGAGGATATAGGCGAGCGCGCGGGTAAACATGCCCATCTGGCCATGGAAGGCGCTCATGCGGCCGAACGCGTCGGGGCTGACCTTGTCGGCGCTCTCTTCCTCGATCAGCCTCAGGGAGCCGTTTGCCTGCCGCTGCACGAAGGGCAAGGGCGCGAAGGGGGCCAGCGCTTCGGACAGGACAACCGGACCCGAGCCCGGACCGCCGCCGCCGTGCGGCGTCGAGAAGGTCTTGTGCAGGTTGATGTGCATCGCATCGATGCCCAGATCGCCCGGACGCACACGCCCGACGATGGCATTGAAGTTCGCGCCGTCACAATAGACAAAGCCGCCGGCTGCATGCACCGCATCGGAGATCGTGCGCATCTCGCGTTCGAACAAGCCGCAAGTGTTTGGGTTGGTGATCATCACACCGGCCACATCAGGACCCAACCGCGCGACCAGATTGTCCACATTGACCCGCCCTTCAGGCGTCGCCGGGATACCTTCCACCCGGTAACCGGCGAAGGCGGCGGTCGCGGGGTTGGTACCGTGTGCGCTCTCGGGCACCAGGATGACCTCGCGCGTGTCCCCGCGCGCTTCCAATGCTGCGCGCATGCACAGGATGCCGCAAAGCTCGCCGTGGGCACCGGCCTTGGGGCTCATGGCGACGCTGTGCATCCCCGTCAGGGCGACGAGCCATTCGGCCAATTCCTGCATCACCGCCAGCGCGCCCTGCACGGTCGCCTCGGGTGCCAGCGGATGGAGATCGGCGAAGCCGGGCAGGCGCGCGATCTTCTCGTTCAGGCGCGGGTTGTGCTTCATGGTGCACGAGCCGAGCGGGAAGATGCCGCAATCGATCGCATAGTTCTGCCGGCTGAGCCGGGTATAATGGCGGATAGTCTCGGGCTCCGACAGGCCGGGCAGGCCGATCGGGGCCGTGCGCGCGCGGGCACCCAGCCGGGTTCTGCCGCCCGCCGCAGCTTCAGGCAGATCGACGCCGGTCGTCTCGGTGGTGCCGATTTCGAAGATCAGCTTTTCTTCCAGCATCAGCCCGCGATTGCCGCTGACGGTGGCACCCGCCGGGGCAACGGCGGCGGTTTGCGGCGTGCCGGGCGTCCATCCGCTTGCGTTCAGCGCACTCATGCCAGCAATTCCTTCAGCCCTGCCACCAGGGCGTCCACGTCCTCATCGCTGACCGTTTCGGTAACCACCACCAGCAGCCCGTCGGCAAGCTCCGCCTCACCCGGATAGAGCCGGCCCAGCGACACGCCGGCAAGTACGTTCTTCGCCGCCAGTTCGCGCACGATCTGGCGCGCATCACGCCCGATGCGGATGGCGAATTCGTTGAAGAAGGTGTCGTTCACCACCTCCACGCCCGGGATCGTCGCCAGCCGGTCGGCGACGTGGCAGGCCAGCCGGTGGTTCTCGGCCGCCAGAGCGCGCAGGCCCTTTTCTCCCAGCAGGGTCAAATGGATGGTGAAGGCCAGCGCGCACAGCCCGGAATTGGTGCAGATGTTGCTGGTCGCCTTCTCCCGACGGATGTGCTGCTCCCGAGTGGAGAGCGTCAGCACGAAGCTGCGCTTGCCCATTGCATCCACCGTCTCGCCGCACAGCCGGCCGGGCATCTGCCGCACGAACTTCTCGCGCGTGGCGAACAGGCCCAGATAGGGTCCGCCGAACTGCAGGCCGACGCCCAGCGACTGGCCTTCGCCCACCACGATGTCGGCGCCCAGCTCGCCCGGGCTGGAGATCGCGCCCAGGGCGACCGGCTCCGTCACAACCGCCACCAGCAGCGCGCCGGCCGCGTGCGCGGCGTCGGCGATGGCGGCGAGGTCGGGCAGGCGCCCCAGGATGTCGGGATATTGCACGACCACGCAGCTGGTCTCGGCGTCGATGCCGGCGATCAGCTCCGCCTCGTCGCAGGCGGCCTCCAGCCGGGGCGGCGTGTAGACGATAGTGTCGCGGGTGAAGCGCGCCATGGTCTGGATCGTGGAGACGTAATGCGGATGCACGCCGCCGCTCAGCACCACGCGGCCACGCTTGGTGATCCGCCGCGCCATGACGATTGCCTCCCATGCGGCAGTGGAGCCGTCATACATGGAGGCATTGGCGACATCGCAGCCCAGCAGCCGCGCCACCTGAGTCTGGAACTCGAACAGCGTCTGCAACGTGCCCTGGGCGATCTCGGGCTGATAGGGTGTGTAGGCCGTCAAGAACTCGCCGCGCTGAATCAGGTGATCGACAGTGGCGGGCACGTGGTGGCGATAGGCGCCGGCCCCCAGGAAGAACGGCGCATCGGCGGCCGACAGATTGCGGGCGGCCAGTCGGCTCATATGCCGCTCGACCGCCTGCTCGCCGGCATGCAGCGGGAGGCCGGCGATCGGCCCGTCCAGCCGCGCGGCCTCCGGAACGTCGACGAACAGCGCATCGACGCTGGGGGCACCGATGACGGCGAGCATGGCGGCGCGGTCGCCGTCGGTCAGGGGAAGATAGCGCATGAGTGTTCAGACTTTCCGGTGGCCGCTCAGTCGAGCGTGGCCACGAACTCCTGGTAGGCGGCCTCGTCCATCAGCCCGTCCAGCTCGCCGGCATCGGCGATGGTCAGCTTGTAGAACCAGCCCTCCCCCTCGGCATCGGAGTTGACCAGCGCGGGATCGTCGGCGAGCACGGCGTTGCCCTCGATCACGGTGCCGCTGACCGGTGAGTAGACGTCCGACGCGGCCTTCACCGATTCGACGACACCGGCCTCCTTGCCTTTCACCAGATCGGCGCCTTCTTCTGGAACCTCGACATAGACGAGGTCGCCCAGCTGGCTCTGCGCGTAGTCGGTGATGCCGATCGTGGCGGTCTCGCCCTCGACCTCGATCCACTCATGTTCCTCGGTGAAGTAGCGCGCCATCAGGCACCTCCCTGGCTGTCTTTGCGGTGATAATGGTGGGGCACGAAGGGCAGCTTGACGACGCTGGCCGCCAGGCGCTTGCCCCGCACCTCCGTCTCCAGCGCAGTGCCGATCGCGGCATGCGCGGCATCGACAAAGGCCAGGGCAATGGGATGGCCCAGCGTGGGGGAAAAGCCGCCGGATGTGACCTGCCCCACCACGGTTCCGCCAGCATAGACCGCGCTGCCTTCGCGAGCGGCCATCCGGCCTGACAGCGCCAGGCCGACCCGCTTCCTCGGCGGTCCGTCGGCGAGCATTTGGCTGATCCGTTCCGCGCCCGGAAAGCCGCCACTCGCCCGCCGCGCCTTGCTGATGGCGAAAGAGAGCCCGGCCATCACCGGGTCGATCCCGGTGTCCAGATCGTGGCCATACAGCGGCAACCCGGCCTCCAGCCGCAGCGAATCGCGCGCGCCCAGGCCGATCGGCTTCACCTCCGGCTCCTCCACCAGTCGCGCGGCGAGTGCCGCCACGTGGCTTGCCGGTATCGACAGCTCGAACCCGTCCTCCCCGGTATAGCCGGAGCGGCACAGCCGCACCGCGGCCCCGCGGAAGGTCCGGCTGGTCGCTTCCATGAAGCCGACTTCGCTGCCCAGACCCGGAAAGATCCGCTCCAGCACGGCGGCAGCCAGCGGGCCCTGCAGCGCGAGCAGCGCCTGATCCACCAGATGGGTCAGCATGACGCCCGAAGGCAGGCGGCTGCCGATATGGGCGATGTCGCCCTGCTTGGTTGCCCCGTTCACGACCACGTAGAAGGCCGGCACCGCTCCGTCCGTCACATTGGTGACGATCAGATCGTCGATCACGCCGCCAGCATCGTTCAGCAGCAGCGAGTACCGCATGCGACCCGGAGCCAGCCCCTGCACATCGGCCGGGATCAGCGCTTCCAGCGCCGAGGCCGCGTTGGTGCCGCTCACGACCAGCTGGCCCATGTGGCTTACGTCGAACAGGCCCGCTTGCGTGCGGGTCCACTCATGCTCCGCAATGATGCCTTCCTTGTACTGGATCGGCATCGTGTAACCCGCGAAGGGAACCAGCCTGGCACCCAGTTCACGATGCCAGCTATCGAGCGGCAAGATCGCGACCGGCTGGTCGATGGCGGCATCATTCATCGTCACGCCGGCTCCGGCACCCGGCCGCCCATTTCGGCCTTCAGCTGGCGGGCGACGAACTGGGGTGAGTTCGTGCGCCGCGCCAGGCGGTCATACAGCACGGGGACGAGGAAGATCGTGACCAGCGTCGTCATGGAAACGCCCGCCACCAGCACGACGCCGATCGACTGGCGCGCACCGGCGCCCGCGCCGCTGCTGATGGCCAGCGGCACGCCGCCCATCACCGTGGCGATGGACGTCATCAGGATCGGGCGCAGCCGGCGCAGCGCGGCCAGCTTCACGGCTTCGGCAAAGGCATGCCCCTCATCCCGCAGCTGGTTGGCGAACTCCACGATCAGGATGCCGTTCTTGGCCGCGAGCCCGACCAGCATCACCAGCCCGATCTGGCTGTAGAGGTTGATCGACCCGCCGGTCACCCACAACCCCAGCACGCCGCCGGCGAAGGCCGGCGGCACCGCGGTGACGATCACCGCCGGATGCAGGAAGCTTTCGAACTGCGCCGCCAGCAGCAGGTAGATCGTCACCAGCGTGAAGGCGAACACGATCCAGATGGAGGAGCCGGTCTGCCGCAGGCTCTGGCTTTCCCCGCGATAGCCGACGGAGAGCACCTCCGGCGATTGCCGGGCCTGCGCATCCAGGAAGTCGAGCGCCGCGCCCAGCGAATAGCCGGGGGCAAGGCCGCCCTGAAGCGTGATCGCGCGCAATTTGTTGAAGCGGCCGAGCTGCTTGGCAGAGGCGTCCTCGCGCAGGTGCACCACATTCGCCAGCGGCACCAGCTCGCCGCTGCGGGAGCGGACATAGATGCTGGACAGGCGGGATTCGCGGTCCCGTTCGTCCGCATCGGCCTGCACGATCACCCGATATTCCTCGCCGGCCTCGATATAGGTCGATACGCGGCGCGACCCCAGCAGCGTCTGCAACGCCTGGCTGACCGCGTCGACCGAGATGCCCAGATCGCCGGCCCGCTCGCGATCGATCTCGATCAGCAACTGGGGCTTGGTCTCGATATAATCGGAATCGAGGTTCACCAGCCCGGGATTGTCGCGCGCCGCCGCCAGGATCCGGTCGCGCGCCGCGGCCAGCCCTTCATAGGTGCTGCCGGCAATCACGAAATTGATCGGCTGGCCCCGCCCGCGCCCCAGCGAAGACCGCACGGTGGCGTTGCCGCGCAGGTCCGTCACCTCCGCCAGGCGGCGGTTGACCTGGTCGGCGATCTCGGCGGAGGTGACGGTGCGATCCTCCCACTCGTTCATGAACAGGCTGAAGCGGGAGTCGGTGAAATCCTCCGAAGCACCGTTGCTGCCGGGCGCACGCGCCACGACCCCGCGCACCGCCCCGCTCTCCAGCAGCGGCAGCAGCGCCTGCTCCGCCTTGCCGGTATAACGCTCCAGCGCGGCGTAGCTCGTGCCTTCGGGCGCAGTAAGCCGCCCTTCGATCACGCCGGTATCCTCCACCGGCACCAGTTCCTCCGGCAGGGTCACGAACAGGAATCCCGACAACACCAGGATCGCCGCCGTGGGCACCGCCACCAGCCACGGCCGCGCCAGGCACTTCTCCAGCATGGCGCTGTAACGCGCCTCGACCTTGCCGAACACGCGATCGATCTTCGCAGCGAAGCCGCCATGGCTTTGCGGCGCCAGCAGCTTGGAACACAGCATCGGCGTCAGGCTCAGCGCCAGCACGCCCGACAATGCGACGGAGGCGATCATCGCCACCGCCAGCTCGCGGAACAAGGCGCCGGTCTGTCCGGCGATGAACATCACCGGCACGAACACCGCGCACACCACCAGCGTGGTGGCGATCACCGCGAAGCCGACCTGCCGCGCGCCCAGGAAAGCGGCGGTCAAAGGCGGCTCGCCCTCCTCGATCCGGTGATGGATGTTCTCAAGCACCACGATCGCATCGTCCACCACCAGCCCGATCGCCAGCACCATGGCCAGCAGCGTCAGCAGGTTGATGGAATAACCCAGCATCCACAGGATGAAGAACGTCGCCAGCAGGCAGATCGGCACGGTCAGCGCCGGGATGATCGTGGCGCGCCAGCTGCCCAGGAAGATGAAGATCACCAGCACCACCAGCACCACCGCCTCGGCCAGGGTGTGGTACACGCCATCGATCGCGCGATCGATGAACAGCGAGCTGTCCGATCCGGGGATGATGGTCAGGCCTTCGGGCAGCTCGTCCGCCATTGCGGCGGCGGTGGCCTTGGCATCCTCCGCCACCTGCAGCGTGTTCGCGCCCGACTGACGCACGATGCCCAGACCCACGGCCGGCTCGCCGTTCAGGTGGAAGGAGGTGTAGGGGTTCTCCGCCCCGCGCTCGATGCGCGCGACGTCACCCAGCCGCACCAGATACCCGTCGGCGCCGCGCCCGATCACCAGCGCGGCGAAGTCCTGCGGCGTCACGAACTGCCGGTTGACCCGCAGCGACAGCGTCTGTTCCGCGCTTTCGATGCGGCCCGCGGGCAGTTCCACGTTCTGCGACCGCAGCGACGCTTCCACATCGGCCGGCGTCAGGCGGAACGCGGCCAGCTTGTCGGTATCCAGCCAGACGCGCATGGCCGGGCGGGCAATGCCCATCGGGTTGACCTGCGCCACGCCGGTGATGTTGGACAGGCGATCGACCAGCACGCGCTCGACATAATCGCCCAGCTTGAGCGGGTCCCAGCCGGGCGCCCGGACCATCAGGAACAGGATCGCCTGGGCATCGGCGTCCACCTTGCGCACTTCGGGCGCCAGGGCATCCTCGGGCAGGTCGTTGAGTGCGCCCGACACGCGGTCGCGCACGTCGTTCGCGGCGGAATCGATATCGGTACCGACGGCGAATTCGATGGAGATCGCCGACTGGCCGTCACTCGACTGGGAAGTGATCGTCTCGATCCCCGCGACACCCGCCAGCACATCCTCCAGCGGCTGGGTGATGCGGCTCTCGATCACCGTCGCGCTCGCGCCGGTATAATTGGTGCGCACCGACACGACCGGCGGATCGGTGTCGGGATATTCGCGCACCGACAGGCTGATGAAGCCGACCACGCCCACCAGGGTGAGCATGATGGCCAGGACCAGGGCCACCACCGGCCGCCGGACCGACAGGTCGGAAAGCCACATCAGCCGGCCTCCTCGGTGCGGGCGGCGGGCCGGGCACCGGGGGCCTGCGCCGGAGCGGCCGCGCGCTGGCGTTCAGGCGCGCGGCCGGGTGCGCCAGCGATGCGCACCTCGACGCCGTCCTCCACCTTGATCACGCCGCTGCTGATCACCCGCATCGTCGGGTCCAGCCCGGTGACTTCGATGAAGCCCCCGTCGCGCAGCCCCGTGCGCACCCGTGTGCGATGGGCCATGCCCTTTGCATCGACGACAAAGACGAAGCGATCGCTGCCCTCGCCCACGATCGCCGGCTCGGGCACGCTCAGCGCCCGCCGCTCGGCGCTGCGGACCGCGACTTCCAGCAACATGCCCGGCTTCAGCCGCGCACCCGGATTGGGCAGCACGGCCCGCACCATCACCGCGCGGGTATTGGGATCGATCACCGGGTCGATGGTGGCGATGCTGCCGCTGAAGACCTGCCCGGGAAATGCGCCGGAGCGCACCTCGATCCCCTGGCCGGTCCTGAGCGAAGTCAGCATGGTTTCCGGCACCGCGAAATCCAGCTTGATGCGCGACAGGTCGCTGACGGTGGCGATCGGCGTGCCGACCGCCACGATCGAGCCGGCCGAAATGGTGCGCAGCGACACCGCGCCCGACAGCGGCGCGCGCACCGTGCGGTCGGCGATCTGTGCCCGCGCATCGTCCGCCTCCGCCCGCGCCCGCGCCTCCGTGGCGACCTGGGTGTCGAGCTGCGCCGTCGTGGCGAAACCGCGGTCGCTCAGCGACTGGATCCGCTCTAGCTGGGCGCGCGACTGCGCCTGCGTCGCCAGCGCGGCGGCCAGTGATGCCTGTTCCTGCCCCTGCGCCAGCACCGCGATCAGCTGCCCGCGGCGGACATAATCGCCGTCGTCGAAATACAGCCGCTCGATCCGCTCCGTCACCGGGGAGGAGATCGTCACCTGCTCGTTCGCGCGCGCCGTGCCGACCGCCTCGATCACGTCGGCAAAGTTGCGCTGCTGCGGGGCCACCACCTCGACCAGCGGCGCCGTCCGTCCGCGCCGCCCACCGCCGCCACCTTCCTCGTCCTGCGCGCAGGCACCGCACAAGAGGGCAAGCGCGGCGACGCTGCCGGTCAGGATGCTGGTCGACGGGATTGGCATGGTGGTGGAGGCTCGCGGTTCGGGGGCTAACTACCCGGTCTCTCTAATCGCCGAACCCGGCGGTGTCGCCACCCAACGATACGCCCGATACAATTTGCGACGAGCGGGAACCGTGCCTGCAATCCATGTCGACCCCCGATCGAACCGGGCATGATGGCCGCGATCCGCTGCATGGTGATACCACCGATGCGCTTGCACTTCTCGCGAAAATCCTCATGATATCGCATCAAGTTTGATGGTATTCGCTGCAGAAGGCCGTGATCATGACGAAAAGCGTGCGTGACGCTCTGGACCGGACGGACTTTCGTGTCCTGCGCGCGCTGGTGGAGGACGGCCGCGCTGCCGACGTTTCGCTGGGCGAACAGGTCAATCTGTCCTCCACCGCCGTCTCCCGGCGGCGCAAGCTGCTGGAGGAGAAGGGCATCGTCTCCGGCTACACCGCGGTGATCGACCAGGGCAAGCTCGGCTACGGCATCACCGTCCTGGTCCTGATCGAACTCAGCTCGCAGTCGGAGAGCAGGCTGGAGGAGTTCGAGAGTGCGGTGATGGCCTGTCCGTCCATGGCATTCTGCTCGTTCATCTCGGGCGAGAACGACTTCATGATGCTCATCAACGTGCGGTCCTTCGACCATTATGACCTGGTCTACCGCAAGGAGCTGTCGAACCTGCCGCATGTGGCCAAGATCCGCTCCTCCTTTCTGCTGCGCGAGGTGGCCCGGCGCCCGGTGGCGCCCGCCGTGCTGGACGAAGCGAGCGGCTGACACTGGTTACCAAAAGTAACTCGCGCTTCGGGATCTCCCGGTTCCCCGCCGATTGGCCGGGAAGGCAGCCGAAGATTTCGGCACGCGAGAGCGACCCGGCCGGCGCCCCGGGGTGCCGCCGCCCCGCGCCGATGCGGCTCAGCCGCGGGCCTGGCCGCGCTGCTGCTTGCGCGTATGGCGCCTCACCTTGCGCTGTTCCGCCTTGTGGAGCCATTGCTCCATGCTCATCCCCCCTTCCGCAATATCGGCCAGCACCGCGCCACGCTGCCCCATCGGCTTTGGCGGACCGGTCGTGGTGTCGACGGTGGTCTGCCGCTCGATCTCCGCATTCAGGAGCGCGCCCGCCAGGATGCCGTAGGTGGACAGGAACAGCCACATCAGGAACACCACCACCGCGGACAGCGAGCCGTAGGTGGCGTTGTAGTTGCTGATATAGGCGACGTAGAACGAGAAGCCGAAGGTGATCGCGATCCACAGCGTGGTCGCCAGCAACGCGCCGGGCGTCAGCCAGCGCCACTTGGCC
>Ga0210040_10006885_pt1 | contig 13965 bp, 14 predicted proteins | sample CryGeyCG12114_NA_FD_185462 | JGI IMG/M metagenome (GOLD analysis project Ga0210040, IMG submission 185462) | Groundwater microbial communities from aquifer - Crystal Geyser CG19_WC_8/21/14_NA (SPAdes) (version 2) | ecosystem: Environmental > Aquatic > Deep subsurface > Groundwater | place: USA... | reverse complement strand
TTCGCCGAAAGAAAAACGCCGAAAAAATACGTCAATAGTAGAAAAACGCCGAAAGAAAAAATACCAACAAAAACACCGAAAAAAATACAACCAAATAGACTACTTAACGTTAGATTTTTGAATATTTCGTCGTGATTTCTGTTCCACACCCTTCACGTTAGTTTTTTCGGCAAAGTAACCAACCACGAACTGTATGAACTTGTACTCTTTGCATTGAAAATTATTTTGCGTTGAAACATACTATAGAATTAGTAATTGCAAAGAAAAAATTTCTGCCTCATTTTGATCATCCAATTTCCCAAATCTTAAAAGAAGAGGGTGCTTACAATGTAAGTCCGAAATGTGTTCGCGAGCAATTTTCTTGAAAACAGACCTGAAGTCTTCCTTATACCTTCTAGTATATGCCTACAAAATATTGTAATCCGATAATGCGGTCGTTGAACTTCACAATAACAAAATTCGTAAAAAAAAATTTAACATGGAGTTAAATGGGAGAAAAAAAGTAGTAAGGGGGGACCCTGTCTTCACTGAATTTTTACATGTTATTTTCCGTATGAAAAATCGAAAAATGGACTTCGATTTTGGGCCCAATTTTTCCGGATTTTTTATTCGACTGTTGCTGACAAACGAAAGAGCATCGGATGGAAATATTTCAGGTGCATATACTAGAGGGTCTAAGGAAGACTTAAAAAGTGTTTTTAAGAAAATTCCTTACGAACATACTTCGGACTTACATTGTTAGTATTTTATTGCTTCTAATTATTATGGGACCTGTGCTATGTGTAAACAAAGTTGCACTAACGTACCAAGTAGTTAGTACTAGTACGCACTTATAGTTGTTGTAAACGATAAAACGATTCTGTTTATGCACGAAATCGATTTTCATGTAATATACGCCGAGTGAATTGTTCTCATTAGCCTCTTCATTCCTAATTCCTATGAATACTTTTTTATAGATCTCATGTCACAGCCTGAAGCATTATGTCTACCAATCACTATCTTCACACCTCACTCACAGTTCTGGGACAACCAACATGATTTTCCCATTTGTTTTTCTCATGTAAACATTCCTTTTAAAACACAGCGCAACCAAAGGATCCTATATTAGTTAGTGACCTTAATTTTGTTTGATCAGTTAGTTAGTTAGTTAGTTAGTTAGCCAATCTATTTTTCTATGGATGGACGAGTGTGAAAACATCTCACCTTTAAAACTTCTTCCAATGCTATTTCAATAATTTCATTCAATTTTGAAGCTAGGGCTTCAATTCAAAAAACTTCTGTATCAGTCCAGTCTATGCACACCAGAGCTACTTGTTTAAATTCGTCTTATTTAGGAAGGACGCTATTGATCGCAAAATGTTGAGCTAACTTATTAGATTTTGAAATTGTATCGATTTTTAAAAAATTTACATGAATAAGTTACACATTTACAGCCAAAAAATACGCCATTCAAAGGACTTATTCCAGTTTTCCGAAAACTAACCAACGTTCCAAACTCCCACTCTACTATATGAAAGTTCAATGTGAGTTGGACAATATTAGCTACCGTTGGCTTTTCCCTGACAAGGTGACTTTTGAAATGAGAAAAGTTTTCTGATGAGCGGATATTAAAAGGAAAGTCAAGTCAGCAGACCAGCCCAAGTCCCTATATCATATCAACAGGTTTAATTTCAGTCAGTAATAGAATCATCACATCTAAAAATAATGCCCCCATTGCATTGCATTAATGTGTTTGATCAAAATGATCCAGTTTTAATTAATTCCTTATACTTTCTTAACCCTTTGAGACTCGGCGAGCGACTAGTTTTTTTTTGGAAATCTCTCTCGTCTGAAAGCTCGGCTAATCAGATCACACGCTCATACACATTCATAAATAACGCACTAAAAGAGGAAATTGGAGCAACCTACACAGTTTTACAGTGAGATAACATTATATTGACTACACAGGTTATATATAAAGTCTTTATAAAAATCGCAATTTGCACACACATGCATTATGAGAGTGTTTTTAGGTGAAACCTACACATTTTATTAAAAAGATTTTTCTGCAATGCAAGTGAATGAAGGATTGAGAATTCATTTCATATTGTAAATACATGCATTATGTGAGTTCTTTTGGTTGAACATCTGATGAAAAAACTAAAAATTTCATTGAAAAATCTTTTTCTGAGGCTTGACTGCAGTACAAATGTGGTCCAAGTCTATTAAACAATGCAATCATTGTGCACATAAAAGGGAGAAAGTGAAAGCAAATGTAAATTCCACGTGAAACTTTTGTTTAGCCATTTGGTTTTTACAAAGCAATGGAAAAGGTTTGTTCACATGTAATGCATAAGTTGATATGGACTCTTTAGGGTGGCAAAATTAGCCAGCCAACCATTATTTTCCAGTTCACCAACCTTTCACAAGAATAACCTTTCGAACGTGAATGAACATTCTCCTTTTCTCCCATGTAAGAGGTCAGCATCTTCATTTCAAATATTTCACATACGAAATATACTTTTGTGCATGACATAGCGTCCTTCCTTTTTTTCACTGCCCCAAACGTATTGGCAGGTCAGTTAGTTAGGTAACTACAATAATTAGTTAACTATCTTCTGTGAATACCAAAAGCAATTTAACTGTGTTAATTGACGTACATAGAAAAAGATGTATGTGAAAAAGTTGAAAATTGCGACTTCCAAGCGTGAGCAAATTTATGCAAAAATTTCCCATGTTAAATTCCCTATCCCCGCTTAGTCAATTATATACAGTAGAGATTTGATTGGATTGCCTGCATTTGTAAAAAATAATCTTTTCCAAAAATATCCAAAACAATACAGTGAGGTCAAAATGCGACTGAATTTGTATTGGGGTAAGTGAATTCGTCCCAAATGAATTCCCTCTGGTGGAAACAGAATCATCAGTAAAAAAATATAGAAAGAATGTTTGAAAAAAAATACATTTCTTCCAAACGTGGATAGCACACAAATCTCTATAACTCTAACTAAAGTAAGATAGTCAATTTCATTAGATACTGCCTGAAACTATTTACAAAAATCAATAATATTTTCTATTGTAGTGCAGCAAACTATATAGCTCTACAGTTTATTCAACAAAACGAGTAGATTTTTTCCAAAAAATATAGTTCCTTGAAATTCCTATTTTTTATTTAAAAAATCGATATTCGATTTCACCCCATTCATGCAATTCAGTCAGTCAATATACAGTTGAACCTGCAAAAAGTTGTTTGCAAAAAGCTACATTCACAAGAATCGCAATAACTTGCCTAAAGCTACATACTTACATTGCCATTTTCTTATTGAAGCCAAATGAATCGATAGAATTTGAAAACTTCACAAATTTTTCTAATTTGTATTCAATTTTTTGCATACTATCTACTGCATATTTGATGCTTTGACAATAACTTGTCAAATTAATCATGCATACTCAAATATCCAATTTAATTTTGCACATGCTACTCCCATATCACGTTTCACATTACTCAACTCCCCGAAGGATCAAAAGCAAAATGTCATCTCATGTGATTTTAATGAGGGTCCGTGTTTTTGCTACACAAAAAAAACAAGTCAAAGTTAGTTGCGAAACATATTTTCAACTTTCATCCGAGATTACTTTTCACTGGAAATGGCAAAACTTGTTTACATTATAGCCATCTTTCGTGGAATAAAAATAATATTATAGGCTTCATTTGTAATTCAATCTTCACTGTACATAATATGGAAATTTTTGAATATTTTTTTTGTGTCTGACTGACGCTGATGAGCCATATGCGTTTGCCTGCATAATGAATGATTAGAATATTTAGCCCAAAGAGTGGTTTTTATTAGTATTAGTAATTAAGATTGAATAAACAGTTGAATAATGTATAATAACAATGAGTAGGCAAGAGAGGTAACAATAATGACAAAAAGTTACAATAATTAGTAAATTTCATACATATAGGACAATACACACGACGAAATTCAAGTCAGTCAGGTAAATCATATAAGATTCTTCTAACTAACTATATAGATGAAAAATAAAATCCCTCTCATTATTGTAAATATTTTCTCTCTAACAAATCTAATAATACTGTGACACTACAACTATACCCCGCGACTCTAATACATTTCATTATACCTTTCAGCTACAATAATACTCGCGAGACATTTCAATTTTCAAAGATTCTAGTTAGTTAGTTAGTTAGTAAATGGAACCAAAAGATTGTCCACTGTGTCCAAAAAAAACCTGTTTTTTTGTCCAATTCATGGCATAATGACAAAACACACATAATATAATCCATGTCTTCCATATTGTACAGTTAAGTTTTAGTTGGTTACAAAACGCAAGCGTTTATTGAAAAGCGTAAGAGATGAAGATTTTTCTGACTTTTTTTCCTTTTTTCACAAGAAACATTCATTAGCTATATTATAATCAACATTTATGTTATGCTAGGAGCGTAATGTGCTTTTATAGAGATCACATGAGTGGATTTTTTTTCAACATGGAATTAGGAGTAGATTACTAACTAACTACACAGGAGATCAAATAGCACACAAAAAGTTAGAACTAACTAACTAGAAGTTTGGTGATTCAAATACTGTACATAGCAGACGATAGGTTTTTTAAGCTCATAATTCAAATCTACAGCGGCCTTTTGATCATCCAACTTTGTTCTAACTTCTAGTGTTGTGGTTAGTTTAGTCCACAAGAAAGTTCGGTGATAGAGCAAAGTTGGGTGACAAAAAGGCCGCAGTTTCAAATCTATGGAGTGGTGATTGACTATAGGGAAAACATGGCGGCATTTGTATACATTTCATTTCGTCAGTCAATTTTACAATCTTACGAAATCTAGCGTTTTATTGACTGTTTTTTATGCAGTGTGTGAAGAATTTTGACATTTTAAAAGCCAATTTAATTTCGCTATTTTTTCACTGTTTAGGATTCTAAATCGTATTTTGCTGCACCGTTTCAAATTGTACAGCAAACTGCGTTTTGGATTCTAAACTGCAAGTTTTTTCACTGTTTTGAATTCTAATCCATACATTTTTTCACTGTTTTCAATTCTAAACCATCCATTTTTCACCGTTTTGAATTCTAAACCATATTTTTTTCACCGTTTTGAATTCTAAACTATATTTTTTCAAACGTTTAGGACTATACAACATAACTTTCTCAACCGCTTTGAATTCTAAATACAAACATCATTTGTTACACCGCTTCGAGTTGAGTTGTAAACCAATTATTTTCATTATTAAGGATTCTATTACCCAGTGGAGACGAAAAATGAGCCAGCAAGTACACATAAGGAACAAACTACACAGAATACCTAAGCATTGGAAGATTGAGAAGTAAGCCGACTCTGTTTAGGTTCAATCATAAGACTCAATTTGTAGAGCTCATCATCATTGAGGAGAAGTGTAGGATCTCTCAAATAATTGGCCGCTTTGGGACAATGCTCAATTTTGTACGGAGTTTGTTGGAAATGACGAATCTCCCGGATCACATGAGCAATCATCCGCATCTTTGCGAAATTCAACAGTCCTTCCGGAGTGAAATTCGGAGTCCCTTCTTCAATAAAGGTCAGGTCACTCAAGTACATGCCCACATATGGGATCCCCGGTGGATCCACTCGGTGAACCGCTTCACGCAATGCTCGGAATCGACCGTCATTTCCTACCAATCCTTGCAACCGGTCCAAAGTTGCTCGCGTCTAAACAAAACGCGCGCAACACATCATCACAATATTCCATCATAAAGATTACCTTGTAACTAACTTGTACTTTTTATATGCAAACAGACTCACCGTTTTGGATAGCTTGTCATTAGTCTTTTTGAGCCGGTAGACTGCCGAGTTGGTAAACGCGGCGCAAATCTGAAGAACCCCGTTGAAATTATGGAGAACTCTACAAATGTCGCCAACAGCCACCCATTTCTCCATAGCTTGAACTCGAGCCGCTTGTGTGGGTTGTCTCATGATTTCGGACACGACTAATCGACTCACTTCATTGAATCGACGAGTCATCAACGATATATGGTAAGCACGCACATCTTTGTCTTCTTTTGTCCAAACTTGACCCAAAAATTCTCTGGAATATCGGAAAATACAAATATTGAGCATTCATATGTATGTGTCTGTGTGGCAGTAGAAAATGCATACAAAATACAACATACTCTGATCGAATGGCTACGAAAATCTCATGGTCCAAATATGTCATTTGTTCTGCAATCTCCAGAGCCGAAAGCGTTTCTATTGTCTCCTTTGTCTGAAAAAAGGAATGAAGTTTACAACATTATTGCAATCTAGCTTTATCATTAATCAATGGATAAATTCATAAATGTGGAGTGTTTTTAAAGCCACACCTTAGTAGGAGCTAATAAAGCATTCAGATCAGTTTTGGGAGTCTCTTCCCGAGTGAGCATCCTCAATAGTTGAGAAGCGGCTTTGTTTTCCGCCGGCAGGATATTTGAGGAGCACAGGATGTCTTCGAGAAATGAGACGGTCAAGTCTTTCAGTCGCATGTCATCAAAGTCCTGGGTATGTTTTGCAACCCAATGTCGGAGCACGGACAAAACTCGCATTGTGGCTGCTGAAGACAGCACGCTCTCTTTTCTAGGCCGAACGAATTTCAACTCCTCGTTTTCTGGGACCACTATTTCTGTTTGACCTGAAAAGAAAAAATATGGCGAGTTTAGGTTCCTATTTTCAGTCATTTTGTCTGCGTTCTACAACGGACTACGCGCGGTGGTGTGCAAAATTTAGTCGACGGTGGCGGGCTGGCGGGAAATTGGCAGTTGCGAAAAAAAATGTGGGTAAAATCGAAGATTTTTTTGGATTTTAAGAGTTTTAGAAAAATTGTTAAATTAAGTCGGCGCACACGCCTGACTCACCATATTCGCATAGGCGGGAAAATCAAAACCGAGCAAAATAACACAATCAAGACAAAAACTTACCTGGAACCCGCGAATTGGTGGATCCAGCAGTTGCAATGGCGAAAGCGGCCGCAGCAGAAGCAGTGCTAGAACGTCTCTGAGATTGTCGGGATGACGTGACCACAACGCCCGCTTTAGAGCTCAGTTGAGGACTCTCACTCCCATGGGTTTGGAATGAGGAACGTGGGGTGGAGCCACTCATTTCCGACTCTACAAACGAAGGTCGCTGTTTCGAAGCTCGTCGCTGTAAAATGGACGCGTAGATCGAAGTTGACGACGATTTTCGAACTTGCGCTGGCGCTAAACACCCAATACAATGAAATCAATCAAGATTTTTTACCTGATAAAGATTAGATCGTTTAACAGTTTAACTTACAATTAGTAGCACTGAGACATTCACTTCCTTTTCTTTGCTGATGAGTTTCCTCCTCTTCGGATTCCGAAGCCTCAGAAGTTTCGGAAGTTACACTTGAATGGCGTTTCTTTGATGCCGTCTGCAAGTTTTTTAACAACAAAATATATTATCTTGTACACATAGATATACTATAACTATAATGCCTGATTTGGAGCTTCTAATTCATTATATGAAACAATCTAGATGTAGACGTCAATTCCAAATTCCGAGAACGCTGCCAAATGTCTGCATGACTGCTGAGGCAGACTATATATTTGCTTAAAACTAAGTTTTTCATACAAGAAAACATAGATTCTATTGTTGGCAGCACGGGCAACTCTGCCTATTGAAACCGCAGGTGGGAGGTGGAATTCAATTCAATAATCAACTTCATGTTGAGTCCATTTGTGCACACAAATGTTGACATGAAAGGCCAAAGTTTATAATAGAGCTATATTCGGTATTAAACGTGACTGCATGATTTCCTCACACTGTGTATAATATACAAAGGCCTTGGGTTTTTCTATACAAGCGCAATTGGGGTACACCCGACGCCATATAAAGTCGTTTTTCTACGCGCAAAATCAGGGCAGAATTCTGATCTGATTGCCTGGTTGCCTGTGAGAACGAGCGTAGAAATCTACGTAGATTTTACATGGCATCGGATGTACCCCTAATAACTCACCTGATCAGTGAGGGTTTCACTACTATGAGAATTCCCGACACTGGATCCAGGAGGGACGAGAAGATGACCCCCCACATCTTCCACTTTCAGAGTCACCGATTTTTTGCGGGCAGGAGGGCTTGTCGGGTTATTTGGACTCAGGTGGCTCCCCGTACTAATCGTCTGCTCCTCTAGCAGTACATAGGTTCATGTGGGAGCGAAAACAAGGCACATTTGATAACAAACTTATCGGAAACTTTCAATTCTAGGGTGGATTAGTTAATACATAGAAGCAATAAGCCGTTCTAATTATGATAACTATGTTAGTTAATACCTTTTCGATAACTCCATCGCCAATTAGTGCCACCCAAATGTTGCGGATCCTTTTCACTTTCGGTTCCGTAGCCAGAAACAGAGGATGCGGTAGAAATGCGCCGATATCCCGCCACTTCTGTTTTGTCATCTTCTTTGATAATTCCCTCCAAACTTAATGAATTTAAACCAAAGTAGATATACAGTGATTGAAACTTATTTAGCCACACATAAAGTAAGTTTAGTATTAGTATAGTAAATAGTAGCGACTTACTTTTCTCCAGTAGAGTCCAAGGGCTCAGCACTGAAGTAAACCCTTTTCAACGCCTCTAACACAGTGACAGAGTCGGTGAATACGCGATAAGTGAGCAGGAAGGTGTTGAGGAAGTCAATGGACAAAAAGCGCAGATCCGTGAGCCTCTCCAAAAGGCGCTGCGGAGTGGCATATCTGATCTGAGGGACCTTACAACTATTCAACGTGCGGGAGAATCGAATATCGACATCGTCCTTGAACAACTTTGGGTCCGAGCGAACGCTTTGGGGTACGGCGACGCTCGCAGAGTCGGACCCATGGAGTAAATCATGGAAATGTACGTTGTCAATACACTGAGTAATATCTGACGTCCAAGCTTGTTTCTCTTGAGCAGAGGGCGCCACCAAGTGTATATTGATGGGTCCCCCTTTGGTGTCCCAAACGATTTTGAAATCCAATCCCGCGTGGACACTCTCCACCGCGTTCCCTTTCTTAATGAGCTGAGAGTTGCTTGAGTCGGAATAAGAGGATTGTGACGACACGCTGATATTGTCATTATTGGGGTCACTGGATTCTCCACCTTCGCTGGGCTCCTCAATGAGCGTTGCGTCCGCGAGCGCGATCCGCCCTACAGATGGCACTAAGTGTAGTCTACCGTTGGCCGCGCGCGTCGTCAGAATCAAATGATTAGAGAAAAGAAACGCTTGGCGCACTGCTTCTTTTTCCAGTTTCAAAATACGCGAGCGCCCTTTTTTCCCTAGCTCGGTTAAATGGATGAGCGAGCCTTGTCGCACGAAAACTTGATTCACGTCTAGTAGGATGTCACATCCCTCTACTATCATCCGCTCTATGGCCAAGTTTTTACGCAAGTTTTCCGTTTCGCTCACTTCGTCGTGCATTTGGCGCGAAAGTTCTTCCAATTGAGTGCGCGCCGCTTCTAGCGATTTACGTTCCACGTGATCATATGGCGTGTGAGCTAATAGCTCATGCAGTGTGATTATATACCGGGGAATCTGGAATTAACAAGTCATATAATGTTTTAACATCATTTTTATGCCAGAAATTATCAATTGGAAGTTTTAAAACATTTTTTTTGCGTATTTCTGCAATCTTCCTATAGCGTTTCGTGTCTCTATGTGTTTTCATACTACACTATATATTCAAAGAAGTATCAGAAAGCTATACAAATTATTGGTATTCACTTCAGCACCACTGTATACAGTACAGCATAATCGATATTCCAGGCTTGACTTTCATATCAGTATAGAGAATAAATTAACTGGACACATTATGTCTCACTTATTTATGAATCCGTCAGTAATAGTCCCTCCTCAATTCCATTAATCCATTTCTTGCAGAATATTTTAGTTGACATACGCGCCGATATCCATTCTGTGACTTAGAGAAAAACTCAAAATCCTTAAATAAACCATGCATTACCAACTTTCCAAACACGTGAATTCGTGTAAACATGAGATTCGTTTAGGGAATTTGAGAACGTAAGCTTATTTACGGAGAAAAAGAAATTCTCAAATTTCGACGGAAACAACTCAATAAAGTCAGTCTAATGATGAAGGTTATTAAATTACGAGACTTTTGACTGTCTAGTTTACTTTCATATGATTTGCTCTGCATGCATTTATATCTCCAAGCCAGCTTTATTCATCTACTCAACTCTGTCTGTCTGGCTGCATAGAAATAATAAAAAACTTTCTCCATTACAATCAAACTATACACAAAAATTTCAACTTTTCCAGACACTAATAAAACTGCTAAATAATGCTATTGCTACACATTTGCTTTTGAACTAACACAATGAAAGCAAAATCCTTCCCAACTCCAATGCTATATTCATTGTACATTGAAATCCCAAAATTGTTCATCCTATCATGCGCATAATATGTATAAATTACATTTCGTTTATGAAAAAAATACACATTTCCTGACTTTCAATACACTGCGGCAGTAAGAGCCCCTAAGTTGGCAGCTACGGCGTCGTCGGGTGCAAATTGAACATACATGAACCATTATATTGATTGATTTGAAAAGGTAGAAGAACCACCTACCTGGTGCATTGGATAGGTGAGGAATGTTTCCAAAGACCTGCCTTGACAAGCAGGCTTATTTTCCAGTCGGGAGAGTAGACTTGCAAATTGGGGCTGTTGCTTGCATTCTGTCAACACCTGTGTGTAATAATATACATAACAAAATCTCATCATATCTCTAATTAACTAACTAACTAACTAACCATACCTGTAGGGAGTAGTGATGATTGCGCACATACTCTTGATAGATGGAGAGCATTGGCAAAAGCATGTCAAACAGATCTCCTACAATGTTATTCAAATACAAGAGAGATTAGTTTTGTGGCCAAAAGTCCAATCACTTGGTTTCTCACACACAGCCCATGTTCTAAATAGCTCCTATGCTAGACTATGTACACTGAGTGTATGCAAGAAACCAAGTGAGTTCTTTACTAACTATAGTATATACATTTTTTGACACAACAGAATAGTAATGATGTTAGTTAGTTAGTGCAAACTTTTGGCAACATTTCATTCACATTTTTGCTGTGTTTTCATATTGCAATACTATAAGACTGTGAAGAGTGAAAAATTGCCAATAGGTTTGCAGTAATCATAATAAGTAAGTAAGTTAGTATTCCCCGACAGTAGTAAAGTAGTAGTGTAGAGGATAATTGGAATGAGTTGAAATTATTGTAAAAGGGTCTCACACGATATTATATAGTGCCATTCAATACAATTGTACATTGAACAAAAAGACTGGACGTGAAAAAATTCGGTTACACACAAATCTGGGATCCACTTTTACAACGTATATTACGTGAAATGTTTATAGTCAATACATTTTTTCATTCGCATTCCACACTGTTAAATATTAGTTAGTTACAATAGAAATATGCTCAGTCAGCGAGTCAGTCACACATAGGCTTTGATGGGAACATAATACAAATTAAAAAAGTGTGTTGATGGCGTTCACACAATTCATTCAACATTATTTTTTCATTGGTTAGTCACTTTCCCCACTCACAATAATAAGATTTTTCACGCTTCATGCGTCTAAATAGATGCAAATTTTCTTCACCTTATGGTTATTGGTCCTATCATATTTTTGAAAATAATCAAATTTAATAACAAGTCACTTTCACTATAATATGGATTCAATTAAGAAATTTTGAAAAATTTGCAATTTGCAACTAACTTTCACCTGCACGATTCTAGCTACCTGTTCCTCATCCTGTCATTTATCTTGGGTATACAATTGCGTGTCAGCCAAAAGTGAAAGTTGAAACACACGCAACATTATTATTTAAGTGGAAAAGTTTTAAACGAATCGCAAACATTTCTCTGCTGTTATTCCTTAACCCTTGTCTCTGTTCATAAATATTGATTTTTGTCACTATTCAGTTCAATTTTCAAGATTTCCCTTTCCTGTAATTCTATCATAATGGATACAAACAAACAGGACTTGATGTCCATACACAGTACATGTATAAAATGCATAATATAATAATAATAATTGACAAGCTTTTCGTTTTGGGCAAACCAAGCAATAATATAAACCATTTAAAAATAATGGACCACAGACTGAGAGAGAGTGAAGACTATAGTGTATAGACATGCTGTGGATATAATAATGAGACAATCAAGGATGAATATAAGATAATAAGTAATATATGAATGAATGATGCAGACTTACGAACGAACAGACAGGCAGAGATAGAAAAAAGTTGTCGACAAAATGAAAAGGAGGAAAAAAAAGGGAAGGTTTCATTGGTGAATGATCAACCCCCCTCTAGCATACTTGCCTATACCTAAAACAAGGGTAGGCCATTGCTCTATTCGAGCTGTTAAACCCTTCAGGAAGATTTGGTGCAGGAATAATACTGTCTCCACGTTCAGGAAGATTGAAGAGACATCTTCATGGGTTACGGGCGGTGTTTTTGAACTTGCCGCCATACGCATTGGTCGCAGGAATCCGGATACTACCACTTCCAGTTGTTCCACGTATTCTTCTTCTGCTTCTACCATTCGGAATACCAAGCTGTAATAGGAATACAAGATCAAATTTGCGTTTATTATTTTTGGAAATTCCGGAAGAAATTTCGTTTAGGGGAGGGCGGGATGTGGCCACCGCATTAGCTTAGTTCAAGATAATCATAGCTTTTCTGTTTGAAGCAACAAATTTGGTTGAAATGGGTAGGGTTTTTTAATTATATAGGTTTTTCCTAAAATTAGAAAGTGTCTTTTAGGGAAGAGCGGGATGTGTCGACATTCGTTCGAATACGTCTTGTCAGATTTTTACATTCATTCTAATGGGTTTTGTGTGCGTTTGGTTTTTTTGTTTTGCGTTTAACAATTGAGTCAAAACCGACAGGAGTTTCAATTCAAATGAAATGGATCTTTCCTAAAAGTAGAAAATTTCCTTTAAGAGAGGGCGGGGTGTGACCGCATTAGTTGAAATATGTTTAAGGTAATCATAGCTTCTTTGATTGAAGCAAAAAATTGGATTTTTTCAATTACACGGTTTTTAGGGAACTTTTAAAATTTGTTCTACTATGCCTTTTTTCAGCTTTTTTATTGAAACAAAATCTCCGTCCGAATGTCCGGTCCAAATAGACAGGATTTTTTAAATCTATGGTTTTTTAACAGAATAAGCTAACTAAGCTATTAGCTAAGTCAAGGCGGAATATGGCGACGGTTTTTAAAAAAGTTGATTGAAAGGCTTCAGATTTTCATATTTTAAAATTATGTCAAAATCGATAGAATTTTCCAGTTTTTCACTTTTTCAGAAAAATCGCTTAATAGGGGGCAACATGTAACATTGAACATCTCAAGATCTAAAAAAAGCCTCAGCCATAAATATTGCAGACTGACTAACTAACCTACTTTTAGTGATACTAAAAGAGCCCGGTTTACACTTCACTTCACTTTTGACTTTTGACTTTACCCTAACATTCACTTCACTCCATTTTTCACTTATACACTGTGAAGAGTTTAGACTTATTTAGTCTCACACCTATTTCATTTGACTCTCATTTAACTTTTTTTTACATGCCTGGGGAAAACATGCCCTTTGTATCTCTATCAGCTATCATTCTATGATAGCTTTCTTGCATTACACTTCTTAACCCCAGTTTTGATAATATAATCATAACATAATCGACGCTATTCCGTGTGTCTGCACGGAATTTCATAATTAAAATAGAGCTGTTCAATTCAAAAGTTTTTTGGCCACGGGTAACTTTTGCTGGTTACTGTGATAACAAAATTTAAAGTATGGCTAATTTAAATTTGAGACATGACAAATTTGTTGATTTTTAGGTAATGTAGGGTTTTGGTTGCTAGAGTTATTTCCTAAAAATTTGCTATTTTGATCAGATTTTTCAAGTTCTATTCTATATAC
>Ga0210040_10006884_pt1 | contig 13965 bp, 16 predicted proteins | sample CryGeyCG12114_NA_FD_185462 | JGI IMG/M metagenome (GOLD analysis project Ga0210040, IMG submission 185462) | Groundwater microbial communities from aquifer - Crystal Geyser CG19_WC_8/21/14_NA (SPAdes) (version 2) | ecosystem: Environmental > Aquatic > Deep subsurface > Groundwater | place: USA... | reverse complement strand
GGCGGCGTGCCGACCACGGTGACCGCGCAGGTGCTCGCCGACAACACCACGGTCGTCCCGGGCCTGTACGCCGCGGGCGAGGTGGCGTGCGTGAGCGTGCACGGCTCGAACCGCCTGGGCACCAACTCGCTGCTCGACATCAACGTCTTCGGCAAGCGCGCCGGGATCGCCGCCGCTGAGCACGCGCTGGCCACGGCCGGCTACGCCGACCTGCCCGAGGAGCCGGAGTCCAACGTCGTCGACTGGATCGAGCGCATGCGCTCGGCCACGGGCGGCGAGCGCTACGCCACCCTGCGCCAGGACCTGCAGGAGACGATGGACGCCAACGCCCAGGTCTTCCGCACCGAGACGACGCTCAAGCAGGCGCTGTCCGACATCCAGGGCCTGCGCGCGCGCTACCTCAACGTCTCCGTCCAGGACAAGGGGAGGCGCTACAACACCGACCTGCTCGAGGCGATCGAGCTGGGCTTCCTCCTGGAGCTGTCGGAGGTGATCGTCGCCGGCGCGCTCGAGCGCAAGGAGTCGCGCGGCGGGCACTTCCGCGAGGACTACCCGCACCGCGACGACGTCAACCACATGCGGCACACGATGGCCTACCGGACCGTGGACGAGCGCGGCCGCGAGGGCGTGCGGCTGGACACCAAGCCCGTCGTCATCACCCGCTACCAGCCGATGGAGCGCAAGTACTGATGCCTTCTGACCAGCCCGTGACCCCGCCCGGCGTGCCGAGCTTCGACGTCACCCTCCGGGTCCGCCGCTACGACCCGGAGACCGACTCCGAGCCGCACTGGGAGGACTACACGGTCACCGCCCACGGCACCGACCGGCTGCTCGACTCCCTGCACAAGATCAAGTGGGAGCTCGACGGGTCGCTGACCTTCCGGCGCTCCTGCGCGCACGGCGTCTGCGGCTCGGACGCCATGCGGATCAACGGCCGCAACCGCCTCGCCTGCAAGGCGCTGCTCAAGGACCTCGACCCGAGCAAGCCGATCACCGTCGAGCCCATCAAGGGCCTGCCGGTGGAGAAGGACCTCGTCGTCGACATGGAGCCCTTCTTCCAGTCCTACCGCGAGGTCATGCCCTTCCTCATCACCAGCGGGCACGAGCCGACCCGCGAGCGCCTGCAGTCCGCCCACGACCGCGAGCGCTTCGACGACACCACCAAGTGCATCCTCTGCGCGGCGTGCACGTCGTCCTGCCCGGTCTTCTGGACCGACGGCCAGTACTTCGGGCCGGCGGCCATCGTCAACGCCCACCGGTTCATCTTCGACAGCCGCGACGAGGGCGCCGACCTGCGCCTGGAGGTCCTCAACGACCGCGAGGGCGTGTGGCGCTGCCGCACCGTCTTCAACTGCTCCGAGGCGTGCCCGCGCGGCATCCAGGTGACCAAGGCGATCTCGGAGGTCAAGCAGGCCCTGCTCATGCGCAAGGTCTGAGAGCCCTCAGCGCCGCCGCAGGCCGTCGGCGGCGGCGCCGAGGGCCCCGGCCACGAGGCGCGCGCCGGCCACGGCCAGCCCGCCGAGGACGGCGCCGGCGGCGATCGTCGTGCGGTCGCCCGCCCGCGCCCCGTAGCTGGGCGCCACCCGCGGGGCCCCGTTCGCGCTCCCCCCGGTGAGGGCGGCCGGCCCCACCGCCGGGCCGATCACCCGCTCGGCCTCCGCCGCGGTGATCGCCGCGGCCACGGCCGGGTCGGTGGCCGCCCACGCGGCGGTGAGCAGCACCACCCGCGAGACGAGGTTCATCCAGACCAGGACGCCGGCCAGCACGCCGAGCGCGGCGAAGAGCGGGTTGCGCCCTCCCGTCGACCCGAGCAGCACCCCCGCGAAGAGCTTCAGCGCCCCGACGGCGGTGGCACCGACCAGGGCGGCCTGGCGCAGGTCGCGCCAGGGCACCGGCAGGTCGGCGAGCACCCGCAGGAGGACGGCGAAGATCCCGGCGTCGACGAGCAGCACCACGCCGACGCCCAGGGCCGAGAGCAGGACGCCGGCCGCGCGGCCGCCGTCCAGCCCGACGAGGCGCAGCACGAAGGTCGCCGCCGCGCTGGCCGCCACCGACAGGACCACGGAGGCGAGCACGGCCACGCCGAAGGTGACGAGGCCGACGAGGTCGCGCACGCGCATCGCGACCGGCCCCAGGCGGTCCTTGGGCACGCCGAACATCGCCCGCACGCCCTCGCGCAGCGCGTCGATCCACCCCAGGCCGGCGAGCAGGGCCACGACGAAGGCGACGACGCCGGTCGGGCTGAACGGGTCGAGGCTGAGCAGGTCCTCCTGGGCGACCAGCCCGCCGCTGCCGGTGTCGACCAGCCCGGGCACCTGCTCGACCGCCGCCTGCACGACCCGCTGCTCCAGCTCGGGGCTGCCGCCGACGACGCGGACGGTCACGGTGAGGCCCACGAAGAGGATGGAGAAGACCGACAGCAGCGCCAGGTAGGCGATGCCGCCGGCGATGACCGGCCCGCGCAGGCCCTGGTACTGGGCCCACGTGCGGGAGGGGTGGCTGCTCAGGGCGCGCCGCAGCAGGGCGAGGGGCCGGGCGGTGGACGGCGCTGCGGGCGTGGCGACGAGAGGCTCCTTCCTCGGGAGCCGACCGCCGGCCGGCTCAGGCGCGGCCGAGGGGGAACTCGGCGCACGGGCGCCACACGCCGTCGCTGCCGTGGAGGTACAGCTCGACGCCGGCGACCGGGAAGGCCACCTCGTAACCGGCCAGCGTCGAGCGGGCGCGGTCCAGCGCCGCGTCGTCGACCTCCTGGGCGACGGTCACGTGCGGGTGGTACGGGAAGCGGCGCTGGCTGCCCAGCACGCCGGACCGTACCCGCTGCTCCAGCGCCGCGCACTCGCGCCCACCGGCGGCGACCTGCACGAACACGACCGGGGAGACGGGCCGGAAGGTGCCGGTGCCGCTCAGGCGCATCGCGAAGGGCTCCACAGCGGCGGCGGAGGCCCGCAGGTGCTCGTGGACGTCGTCCAGCGCCACGGCCTCCACGGCCGTGGGAGGCACGATCGTCACGTGGGCGGGCACCACCGCGCCGAGCGGGTCGCCGAAGTCCGAGCGCCAGCGCTGGAGGAGCTCGGCGTGCGGGGAGGGCACCGGGATGGCGACGCCGATCGTCACCTGCTCCGCGCGCACGGCGCGGATGACGCCGTCGAGGGTCTGGCTGGAGGGCTCCTCGTCCGGGAGGCCGGCCGCGGCTCCCCCGCCTGCTCCCCTGCTGGCTCCGGTGCCGGTCGTCACGCCTCAGCCCCTCGCGGGCAGCAGGCCCAGCCGGTCGTAGGCGCGGGCGAGGACGCCGGCCGCGCGCTCGCGGGCCTTCTCCGCCCCGCGGGCGAGGACGGCGTCCAGGGAGGCCGGGTCGTCGAGGTAGGCCAGCGTCCGCTCGCGCACCGGGGCCAGGGCCTCGACGACGACCTCGGCGAGCTCCTTCTTGAGGTCGCCGTAGCCGCGGCCGGCGAAGTCGACCTCCAGCTGCTCGACCGTGCGCCCGGACAGCGCGGAGTGGATGGTCAGCAGGTTGGAGATCCCCGGCTTGGCCGCCGGGTCGAAGCGGATCTCGCGCTCGGTGTCGGTGACCGCCGAGCGGATCTTCTTCGCGGTCGCCCTCGGGTCGTCGAGCAGCTCGACGATGCCGTTCGGCGACGAGGCGCTCTTGCTCATCTTCGTCGTGGGGTCCTGCAGGTCGGCGATCCGCGCGCTCGGGCCGACGATGTGCGGCTCCGGCACGACGAAGGTCTTGCCGTAGCGGGAGTTGAACCGCTGGGCCAGGTCGCGGGTGAGCTCGAGGTGCTGGCGCTGGTCCTCCCCCACCGGCACCCGGTCGGCGTCGTAGAGCAGCACGTCGGCGGCCATGAGCACCGGGTAGGTGAACAGCCCGACGGTCGTGCCCTCGGTGCCCTGCTTGCTCGACTTGTCCTTGAACTGCGTCATCCGGCCGGCCTCGCCGAAGCCGGTGATGCAGCTGAGCACCCAGGCGAGCTCGGCGTGCTCGGGCACGTGGCTCTGGACGAACAGCGTGGAGCGCTCGGGGTCGATGCCGGCCGCGAGGTACTGGGCGGCGGTCAGGCGGGTCCGGGCGCGCAGCGCCTTCGGATCGGGGCCGACCGTCAGGGCGTGGAGGTCGACGACGCAGTAGGTCGCGTCGTACTGCTCCTGCATGGCCACCCAGTTGACCAGCGCGCCCAGGTAGTTCCCCAGGTGCAGGGAGTCCGCGGTGGGCTGCATTCCGGACAGGAGGCGTGCGGGCACGGCGTCCATCCAACCACCTGCGCGCCGGAGGTGGGCGCGACGCACCGCCAGCCGGGTCGGCCGGTCGTGCGCCGCTATCGTCGCCGGATGCTGGCCCCCCAGCGCCAGGAGCGCATCCTCGAGGAGGTGCGGGCGCACGGCGGGGCCCGGGTCTCCGACCTCGTCGCCGTCCTGGGCGTCTCGGACATGACCGTCCGCCGCGACCTGGAGGCCCTGGCCGCGCGCGGTCTCGTGGCCCGGGTGCACGGCGGTGCGGCGACCCCGGCCGGGCGCGCCGCCGTCGAGCCGGGGTTCTCGGCCAAGTCGGCGCTGCAGCGCCCGGAGAAGCTGGCGATCGCCGCGCTGGCGGTCTCCCTCGTCCAGCCCGGGGACTCCGTCGCCCTCTCGGCCGGGACGACGACGCACGCCGTGGCGCTCGCGCTGCGCGCCGTGCCCGACCTCACCGTGGTCACCAACTCCCTGCCGGTGGCCCAGGCGCTCCACGACGCCGGTCGCGAGCCCGCGCACGTCGTGCTCACCGGCGGGGTGCGGACGCCGTCCGACGCCCTCGTGGGGCCGGTCGCCGTGGCCGCGCTGCGCGACCTGCACGTGGACTGGCTCTTCCTCGGCGCGCACGGCGTGGAAGAGCGGGCGGGGCTGACCACCCCCAACCTCGTCGAGGCGCAGACCGACCAGGCGCTGCTGGCCGCCGCCCGGCGGGTCGCGGTGGTGGCCGACTCCACCAAGTGGGGCGTCGTGGGCCTGACGACGATCGCGCCGCTCGAGGGCCTCGACGTGCTCGTCACCGACGAGGGTCTCCCGCCCGATGCGCGCCGGGCCGTGGCCGAGCGGGTGGGGCGGCTGCTGCTGGCCCCGGTCGGCGCGCCGTGAGTGGTCGACGTTGCCGACCTGTGTGCGTTCCTGTTTGATCTGGGGGTGCGCCGCACCCCGATGACGATGGCCGACGGCCGCCAGCTCCTCTACTTCGACGACACCGAGCCGTACGCGTCGGGGGCCGCCACGCGGTCGCTGCACGACACCCGCGACCTGCCGCCAGTGGCCACGACGTCGACGATGCGCTTCGACGTCCTCACCGGGGAGTGGGTCGCCCACGCCGCGCACCGCATGGACCGCACGTTCATGCCCCCGGCCGACCTCTGCCCGCTGTGCCCGGCCCGCCCGGGGCGCGAGCCCGGCGAGGTGCCGGCCGACGACTACGACGTCGTGGTCTTCGAGAACCGCTTCCCCTCCTACGCCGGCGCCGGCACGCCGCTGGCCGCCGAGCCGGCGTCCCTCGTCGACGGCCAGGCGCTGTGGCCGGTGCGCCCGGCGGTGGGCCGCACCGAGGTCGTCTGCTTCACCGCCGACCACGACGCCACCTTCGCCTCCCTCCCCGTGGAACGGGTGCGCACCGTCGTGGAGGCCTGGGCCGACCGCACCGCCGAGCTGTCCGCCCTCGACGGCGTCTCGGAGGTCTTCGTCTTCGAGAACCGCGGCGCGGAGATCGGGGTGACCCTCCAGCACCCGCACGGGCAGATCTACGCCTACCCCGAGCCCACCCCGCGCACCGCCCAGTACCTCGGGCAGGCCGCGCAGCACCGGCGCGCCACGGGCGGGAACCTCCTCGCCGACGTCCTGACGGCCGAGCGCGCCGCGGGCACCCGCGTGGTGCTGGCCGGCGAGCACTGGAGCGCCTACGTGCCCGCCGCCGCCCGCTGGCCGGTCGAGGTGCACCTGGCCCCGCACCGCGACGTCCCCGACCTCGCGGCGCTGGACGACGCCGAGCGCGACGAGCTGGCGCACGTGTACTCCGAGCTGCTCCAGCGCCTCGACCGCTACTTCGAGGGCGTGGACCGCCTGCCCTACATCTCGGGGTGGCACCAGGCGCCGAGGGGCGAGGCCCGCGAGCTCGGCCGCCTGCACCTGCAGGCCTTCTCCGTGCTCCGCTCCCCCGGGCGGCTGAAGTTCCTCGCCGGGTCCGAGTCCGGCATGGGCGCCTGGGTCAACGACACGACGCCGGAGCGCATCGCCACCCGCCTTCGCGAGGTGGCCTCGTGAGCCAGCCGTTGTGGCTCCCGGCGGCGGACCCCGAGGCCGCCGCCCGCGCCGTGAGCGACGCGTTCGCCGCGGCCTTCGGCCAGGGCCCGGACGGCGTCTGGGCCGCGCCGGGGCGGGTCAACCTCATCGGTGAGCACCTGGACTACAACGGCGGCCCGGTGCTGCCGCTGGCCCTGCCGCACCGCACGGTGGCCGCGGTGCGCCGCCGTGACGACGACCTCGTGCGCCTGGTCTCCGCCGCGGACCTCGGGGAGGAGCCCGCTCGCTGGGAGGGCCACCTCGCCGATGTCGGCCCCGGGACGCCGCCCGGCTGGCCCGCCTACGCCGCCGGGGTGCTGTGGGCGCTGCGCGAGGCCGGGCACGCGGTGCCGGGCCTGGACGTCGCCGTGGAGTCCTCCGTGCCGTTCGGCGCGGGGCTGTCCAGCTCGGCGGCCCTGGAGAGCGCCGTCGCCGTGGCCGTGGCCGACCTCCTCGGACTGCCGCTCGACGACGCCGGCCGCGCGGCGCTCGCCACGGCCTGCGTGCGGGCCGAGAACGAGGTCGCCGGCGCCCCGACCGGCGGGATGGACCAGGCGGCCTCGCTGCGCGCCACCGCGGGGGCGGCGCTGCTGCTGGACACCTCCGACGGCTCCGTCGAGCAGGTGCCGCTGGACCTGCCGGCGTCCGGCCTGGAGCTGCTGGTGATGGACACCCGCGCGGCCCACTCCCTCTCCGACGGCCAGTACGGCGCCCGCCGCGACGCCTGCGAGCGCGCCGCCGCGGTCCTCGGCGTCACCGCCCTCGCCGAGCTGAGCGACGTCGACGCCGCCCTGGCGCGCCTCGACGGCCAGCCCGACACCGCGCTGCTGCGCCGGCGGGTGCGGCACGTGGTCACCGAGACCGCCCGGGTGCACGACGCGGTGGCGCTGCTGCGCGACGCCTCGGGCAGCAGCGACCTCGGCGCGCGGCTGGGCCCGCTGCTGGACGCCTCGCACGCCTCGCTGCGCGAGGACTACGAGGTCTCCTCCCCCGAGCTCGACGTCGTGGTCGATGCCGCCCGCGCGGCCGGGGCGCTCGGCGCGCGGATGACCGGCGGCGGCTTCGGCGGCTCGGCCGTGGCGCTCGTGGCGACCGGCGCGTCGGCGCAGGTGGCGACCGCGGTGCGCGCCGCGGCGCTGGCGGCCGGGCACCCCGAGCCGGCGTTCCTCGTCGCCGAGGCCTCCGCAGGAGCCGGCCGGGTCGCCTAGGGGTCACCTAGGCTCGCGGCATGGGGAAGCTGTTCGAGACGATCGACGCGACGCTGCGGCGCTGGATCGAGGCCCAGCCGATGTGGTTCGTCGCGACCGCGCCGCTGGCCGCTGACGGGCGCGTCAACGTCTCGCCCCGGGGCGGGGACGCCCTCTCCGTGCTCGGCCCGCACCGGGTGGGCTGGGTCGACCTCACCGGCAGCGGCGTGGAGACGATCGCCCACCTGCGCGAGAACGGCCGCGCCTGCGTCATGTTCGCCTCCTTCGACCACCGCCCGCGGATCGTGCGCCTGCACGGGCGGGGGGAGGTGCACCTCCCCGGGACCCCGGCGTTCGAGGAGGTGAGCGCCCTGCACCCGCCGCACCCCAGCACGCGCGCGGTGATCACCGTGGACGTCGAGCGCATCAGCGACTCCTGCGGCTGGGGCGTGCCGGTCATGGAGGTCACCGACGAGCGCGACCTCATGCGCCCGTTCGCCGAGAAGAAGAGCCCGGAGGGCATGGCCGCCTACCGGGCGCAGAAGAACGCGAGCAGCGTGGACGGCCTGCTGGGCCTCTGAGGATCGGAGGGCCCGGCGTCCGGGCTCGCAGGACGGGTCCTCCGCCTCGGCGGCGCCTAGGCTCCTGGCATGGCTTCCCGCCGCACGCCGCTCGACGACCTGCGCGAGAGCGTCGGCCGCCTGGGGAGCCGCCTCCCGCGGCCCGGTCTGCGAGGCGCTGACGACCGGGTGAGCGACTTCTTCGGGGGCCGCGCCGGGCCGGCCCGGCCGCTCGCGGCGGTCCAGGCGGAGCTCGACGGGCTCGTGGGGCTGGACACGGTGAAGGAGCAGGTGCAGGCGCTCGTCGCCTTCCTGCAGGTCCAGGCGCGCCGCAAGGCGCACGGGCTGCCCGAGGTGGCGACGTCCCAGCACCTCGTGTTCTCCGGCAACCCGGGCACGGGCAAGACCACGGTGGCGCGGCTCCTGGCCGAGATGTACCGAGCGGTCGGCCTGCTCCAGAAGGGCCACCTCGTCGAGGTCGACCGGGCCGCGCTGGTCGGGCAGTACGTCGGGGCGACCGCGATCAAGACCGACCGCGTGGTCCGCCGGGCCCTCGACGGCGTCCTCTTCATCGACGAGGCCTACTCGCTCTCGCCGGAGGGCGAGGGCCGGCACGACTTCGGGCCCGAGGCGATCGAGGTGCTGCTCAAGCGCATGGAGGACCACCGCCACCGCCTGGTGGTGATCGTCGCCGGCTATCCCCGGCTCATGGAGGCGTTCCTGCTCTCCAACCCCGGCCTGCGCTCCCGCTTCGCCCGCGAGATCCGGTTCCCGGACTACTCGACGGACGAGCTCGAGGCGATCTTCTCGATCATGACGGTCCAGCACGAGTACGCGCTGGAGCCCGCCGCCGGGGCGACGCTGCGCCGCATCCTCGGTGGTCTCCGCCCCGGCGAGGAGTCGGGCAACGCGCGCTTCGCCCGCACGCTGTTCGAGCAGGCGCTCAACCGCCAGGCGCTGCGGCTGACGCGCGACGGCGACCGGAGCGTGGAGGCGCTCGACCGCGCCGACGTGACGACGCTCACCGCGGACGACCTCGCGGAGGCCGCCCTCGCGCTGGGCGAGGAACCCGCTCGCGGACCCGAGCCCTCGCGGTGGTGGCGGTGGCTCGAGTGACGACCGGGGGCTGCACCGACGGTGATGACGGGAGGGGATCGACGTGGACGAGGTGGACGGCCCCCGCCTGCCGGTGACCTACGAGCAGTGCGGGCACGTGCAGGGCCCGTTCTTCCACGGGACGGCGGCGGCGCTCGAGGTCGGGGAGGACCTGGTGCCCGGCCACCGGTCCAACTTCCAGGACCGGGTGCTCCGGCACGTCTACTTCACCGCCCTGGTGGAGACCGCCGTCTGGGGAGCGGAGCTGGCGACGGCGCTGACCGGGAGCGGAGGGCGGGGCCGGGTCTACGTCGTGGAGCCGCAGGGGCCCTTCGAGGACGACCCGAACGTGACCGACAAGAGGTTCCCCGGCAACGTCACGCAGTCCTACCGGGCCGCCTCCCCGCTGCGGGTGGTGGGGGAGCTGGAGGACTGGCAGGGGCACCCGCCGGAAGTGCTGCAGCGGATGCTGGAGGGCCTGGCCCGTCTGCGCGAGCAGGGGCTGGACGTCATCGAGGACTGAGCGGGGCGACCCCGTCGAGCGGGGCGACCCCGTCGAGCAGGTCGGCCACGGCCCGCGGGCGGCTGAGCATCGCGCAGGGGCCGCCCGGGACCTCGTCGGAGGCGATGCCGAGGCGGTCCGCGGCCACCCGGCGCAGGAACGCGGCGGGGAAGAAGCGGTCCTCCGCGCAGACCACCGACCGGGTGGGGACGGCGGGCAGCGCCTCGAGCGGCCAGGGCGCGTCGTACGCGGCGGCGGACTCCCCGCGCGACCTCCTCATCGCCTCCTCGGCGAGGGCGCGGGCACGTCGTGGAAGTACGTGACGAAGGGGTCCGCGGCGCCGGTCAGGCCGCCGTCGGCGAGGGCCTGCGCCGCCACGTCACGCGCGTAACCGGTGTTCGCCCATCAGTCCGCCGGCCGCTCCCCGGGAGCCGGGACCATCGCGGCGAGGAGGACGAGCGCGGCGACCGGCGCCCGAGCGGCCACCAGCGCGGCGGTGAGCCCGCCGTAGGAGTGCCCGACCACGACCAGGTCCCGCTGGCCGTCGAGGGGGCCTGCGGCGTCGAGCAGGGCGTCGAGCACGGCGTCGGCGTAGTCCGCCAGCGTGGCCGTGTCGTCGTCGCAGGGCAGGTCGGGAGCCACGGCCCGGTGCCCGCGCGCCTCCAGCTCCGCCCGGACGAGGTGCCACGACCAGCCGACGTCGCCGGCGCCGTGCACCAGCGCGAAGACCGCCATCCGCTCGTCCCTCCGTCGGCGTCCCTGCGGCGCCGGGCCGCTCCCCGCGCCGCGCGGCCCTCGCGGGCCCACGGGAGAGACCGCCCGGCGGCCCCGGACTCATCGCTGGGCGGGCGAGGGTCAGGGGGCGAGCCGGTCGGCCAGGACGCCGGCCGCCTCCCCGTGCAGGCGGTCGATCACGGCCGACCGGCCGCAGGCGGCCATGAGCAGGTCGATCCCGCGCCCGGCCACCACCGGGCCGGTGCCCCAGGACGCGTCGAGGTCCTCGGCCACGAGGCGCAGCCCGGTCAGGCGCCCGCGCAGGACGAAGCCCACCGGGCGCCCGGTCGTGACGAAGTCCAGCGCCGCGCGCACGCCCCGCTCGGCGGGGTCGTGCGCGAGGCCCAGGGGCAGGCGGATGTCGCCGGCGTGGACCAGCACGTCGGTCAGCGGGGCGCGGGGGCCGGTCACGGGCGGGCTGGCCCGGGTGTCGGCCCGCTGGCGCAGCGCGGTGACGAGGTCGCCGGTCGGCTGCCGGGCCGTCCGGCGGGCGAGCGCGTCGTTGGCGTGGTGCAGGCGGCCGCCGGCGCGCACGACGGCGCCGAGCAGCTCCAGCAGCGCCGGCGACAGCGCCGCGACGAGGTGCGCGGTGACGACGCGCACGTCCCATCCGGCGCACAGGCTCGGCGCCGCCCACTGCTCCGGCGCGAGCCCGGCCAGCTGCTCCGCCAGGGCCCGGCGCTCCGCAGCCGCGGCCGCGAACACGACGTCGTCGTCCATGTCGTGAACCTAGGGCTCCGAGCCGCCCAGCAGCGGGTGCACCGCGCGGACCGGCCCGGCCGGCCGGGCGCGGACGCCGTCCGCGCGGCGATCGAGCTGGTCCGGAAGGCCCGACGGTGGCGTCGTGCCGATGATCCGCTCCGCGGGGTCCCCGTCCGCCACACTGGCGCCCAGGCCGGCCCCGACACCCGGGACCGCCCGACGGGAGGCTCACGATGAGGTCCGAGCTCTTGGTGCGCGCGGCCGCGCTGCCGGCAGCCCTCGCGCTCCTGCTCGGCTCGGCGGCCTGCGGCGGCTCGCCGCCAGCGCCGTCGTCCGCCGCGGGCGAGCGTCCCGCCGCGGCTGCGACGCCTACCGCGGCGCCGTCCCCGCCGCTGCGGACGGAGGGTGTCCTCGGCGCGGCGCCGAGCGCGGCGCCGGTCGCTGCCGGTGACGTCGCCACCACGTCCAGCGGCGACCACGCCGGAGTGCCCGTGGGCACCGGGGTCGCCTACGCGATCCCCGACCTCGCCCTGCCCGAGGCGCTGCTCCCGGCAGGTCACGACCCGGTGAGCGACCTCGGGCAGTACCGGCTGCAGCCGAGCGTGCCCGGCCAGGCGTGCTCCAGCAGGCCGCCCTTCAACGTCGCCGGCCGGCAGTGGACGTGGATCGGCTCAGGGCGGGCCTCGGTGACGGTCGTGGTCACGGGGTGGCGGGCGGGGCGCGGCTCCGCCGCCTTCGACGACGTCGTCCAGGACGCCGGCACCTGCCGCTTCATGGACGACGTCCGCTCCGTCCCGGCCAGCGTCGCCTCCGCCCAGCAGGCCTGGGTGGCCAGCGCCACCACCTCCACGGGGCTCTCCCCCACCTACGGCGCCGCCCGGGTCGGCGACCTCCTGGTGGGCGTCGAGGTCCTGGAGCCGCCGTCCGACGGGCCGGCGCTGGTCGCCGACCTGCTCGGGGCGGTCGCCGACGCGATGCTCGCCAGCGGGATCCCCGCCGCCACCGCCTCCTGACCCGCCGTGCCGCTCACGCTCGTCCACCCCGCCGCGGTCCTGCCGCTGGCGCGCACCCCGCTCGTCCCCTCCGCGCTCCCGGACGACGTCGCAGGAGAGCGGGCGCGGTGGTAGGGATGGCCGCGTGATCACCGCGGACGTCGAGCGCGTCGCCCTGGGCACGTGGCCCACGCCCCTGGAGCCCGCGCCGCGCCTGGCCGCCGCGCTCGGCCTGCGCCCGGACGACCTGTGGATCAAGCGCGACGACCTCGGGGGCCTCGGGGGCGGCGGCAGCAAGGTGCGCAAGCTCGAGCACACCCTGGGCCGGGCCGTGCACCGCGGAGCGCGGGCGGTGGTCACCAGCGGGGCGGCGCAGTCCAACCACGCCCGCCTCACCGCGGCGGCCGCGGCACGCCTGGGGCTCGTGGCCGTGCTGGTGCTCGAGGGCGACCCGCCGGCCGAGGCCCGGGGCAACGCCCTGCTCGACGCGCTGCTGGGCGCCCGCCTGGTGTGGGCGGGGCCGGTGGACGCCGCCGCGCTGGCCGAGCGCGTGGAGCACGAGGCCGAGGCGCTGCGGGCGGCGGGGACGGCCACCGCGGTGGTGCCCTTCGGCGGGTCCAGCGTCGTGGGGGCGCGCGGGTACGCGGAGGCGGGCGCGGAGCTGCTGCGCCAGTCCCCCGACCTCGACGCCGTCGTGGTCGCCGTCGGGTCCGGCGGCACCATGGCCGGGCTGGTGCACGCCCTCGGCGCTGACCGCGTGCTCGGCGTGGACACCGGCGCCGTGCCCGACCCGCTGGAGCGCGTCGGCGCCCTGGCCGGCGGCCTGGCGCGCGAGGCCGGCGTCCCGGCGCCCGGCCCGCTGCGGCTGCGCCGCGACCAGGTGGGCGCCGGCTACGCGACCCTGACGCCGCAGGCCCGCGAGGCGATGGTGCTGCTCGCCCGCACCGAGGGCGTCGTGCTCGACCCGGTCTACACGGCGCGCGCCGCCGCCGGGCTGCTCGCGGCCGTCGCGGGCGGCGACGTCACCCCCGGGCGGCGCACCGTGCTGCTGCACTCCGGCGGCCTGCCGGGCCTCTTCGGCCACCCGAGCGCCGCGACCCTGGCGGACGGCTGAGGTCAGCCGCGCGCGGGAGGGCCGACCACCTTGGAGCAGAGGACGTCGGGGACGGCGGGGTAGCCCATCTCGGCCCAGAACGCGAGCGCCCCGGTGTCCTGGGGCAGCACGAGGAGGTTGATCCGCGGGACGCCGAGCCGGGCGAAGCGGGCCTCGATCTCGCGCACGAGCGCGGTGGCGACCCCCTGCCGCCGGTGCTGCGGATGCACCGCCAGCCGCCAGATCCAGCCCCGCCGCCCGTCATAGGTGCCGAGGACGACGCCGCGCAGGCCGTCGTCGCCCTCGTCGACGAGCAGCAGGCCGGGCGTGTGCGCGAGCACGGTCCGCACCTCCGGCAGCGGGACGACGTCGCGCCCGGCCCGCTCCCAGAGGTCGACCACCGCCGGGTGGTCCGCCTCCTCGTACGTGCGCACGCCCACGACCGCTCCCCTCCGCCGCGCGCCCCGCCGGGGCGCCTCGCCGCCACCCTCGCAGGCGGGGTCAGCGCAGGGCGCGCCGGGCGGCGCCGCCCAGCAGGTCCACCGCCGCGGTGAGCACCACGAACGCGGCCACCGTGGTCGCCGCGGCCGTCCAGTCGAACGCCGCGGACTGGCGGGCCAGGAGGTAGCCGAGCCCGCCGGCGCCGACCAGGCCCACGACGACCGCCTCGCGGACCACGACCCCGCCCCGGTAGACCGCGTAGGCCAGCAGCTGCGGCGCCGCCCGGGGCAGCGTCCCGTAGGCGAAGGCGGCGGCGCGGCCG
>Ga0210040_10006883_pt1 | contig 13967 bp, 7 predicted proteins | sample CryGeyCG12114_NA_FD_185462 | JGI IMG/M metagenome (GOLD analysis project Ga0210040, IMG submission 185462) | Groundwater microbial communities from aquifer - Crystal Geyser CG19_WC_8/21/14_NA (SPAdes) (version 2) | ecosystem: Environmental > Aquatic > Deep subsurface > Groundwater | place: USA... | reverse complement strand
TTTGAAAAAAGACATTTTTGAACGATATGAAATTGCGATTGCAAAATAAATAAGACAATGAAATCAAAGTGACGGAGAAGAAATGAATAGAAATAGGGAAGAAAAATGAAATCATGAAAGCGTTCATATGTGATTGTGTCGGGAAAAGTTGGTTAGTACAGCTTAAAGAACATAGGGTACGTATGTTATGTTATGTACAGTCCCTATGAGGAATACAAAGTTGGAAATAATGTTATTTCTCTACTTACCCAGTGCCATCACCCTCAGAATTCGTATGATAAAATCCATGCAATTCCATTGGGGTCAACTGTAAACATACAAAAAATTTTTTTTACAAATGCATGCCAAATTTGAATCACCAACTTACTGTACATGTAGGCAAACCAGATGCAAAACTAGTTGAACTAGACGAAATGCAAGTGTAAAATGGTGTTCGCATTTTTTAAAGCAGACAAATGCAATTTGCGGGGAGACCACGAATGCACATTATAATGATTTGGCGATAACAATACAAATTTTTGATTACAGCACGTACTGCGTATTATTATCGTTAGATTCTTAAAACAACATTATGTACGCATAGTTTTTATCGTTCAGTTTGAACCAATTAGGACTTCCTTTGCTATTTCCAAGCGTTACTAGATTGACTTGAATACAATTTTTAATCCATTGTAACAAATATTCTCATTATGACGCTTTTTTTGTTTTTGACGCTCATCCAGTTCTCTTATTTTGTACAAAAACAGATAAAACCCACGATGCAACAATATGTTTTAATTTATTTCTAAAGACAGACTTTGATCAGATTGTGGTAAATTTTCACACACAAATTTTAGTGAAATCTTGTACACTTCCCTTCAACCCTTGTTTACTCAACCTTGAATTCAATTCAGCTAGCAAAACAAAAAGTAAAAACACTGCTGGATTTTAAAGATATAATACATTGTAACATTCCTTGAGAAAATCAGCAACCATGAAATCTGATTTATGAGGTGAAGTCTCACACTTAATTATAATGGGTTAGATAACTTATGATTATTAAAGGTTTGAGTTCACCTGTAGTATAAAGATACTCTCGTAAAAACATTTTTTAAACATGTGTTGTCCATAATGTACCTACAGAGATGAATGCACCACAATCTTATGTACTTTTATTGCAGCAGAAAAATGGTCCGGAAATCATGAAATTCATGGATTTTTCAAAAACAAAACTTGTAAAATCCTCACAACAATCATAATGAGGATTGTAAAGTAGTAATGATGATGATTTCACATAATACAGCAGAAAATTTTAGGCTGCGCACTTCTCAACCTTAGTCGAATTATTTTCACGCTTTATACTACAATTAGTCATTCTAATGATCATTGTGAACAACTTTTTATCCCCATTCAGTTTGATAAATGTATCCTTGTTTGGAAATATGGCTACTCTTTTTGCCCTATCCCATACGAAATCCTGTGTTGCAATTTTTTTCCATTCACGAAAATTCACAATGCGCACTACATGATCACCATAATTGAGGACATGATAGGTCAGCAAAATAAATCATTAAAGATGTATCCATCTTTCCCCATTAAATGATGAGCATTTAGTATGCTCACAAAAAAAAAACTCGGCGCTACTTCATTTATTATACACGACGCATGAATTCTGAATGCACATAAAATTTTACGATGTCTAGTTCCACTGAAACCAATACGGATTTAAATATTATACCTATCATTTTAACTCACCAACAATAAATGAAAATATAATATTTAAGTTGACTACTATTGCCAATAGTTGAACACATTAAAATTCAGAAGCAAGGTGATTCTACCAATTAACATGCACTGCGAAGAAAAAAAGAATTTCTCTAGTCAAATCATCTTGTCAGCATCAAAATCTATTGCATGCCTGGGACAATCCAACATGAACCATATATTACAGATTGGAATTGAGTTCACAAACTAACTAGTCAGCTATTAGGCATTAAGTATGAGTATGAACGGGGAATTTAAGAGAAAAAATGTTAAACACAAACCTTGTCAAGATCTTCAGCAGGTGAAAAAAGAACAGGTGGTTTGGCTTGATCACTCATAGAATAGAATTCACTTCGGTCTGTAGCGGCATGGTACATTTCATCCAATTTCTTACGTCCTGTCGCCGTTAGCTTCCTTTTGGCTGCCCTCCTCTCTTCATCTCTTGTTTTTCTCTCAGCACCCTTCAATTTATCATGCAAAAAAAATTTCGCCTCTTGAAACACCCCAAACCATAAAACGCAAGTAACATTGTACCCAAAATTCATAATCAGTTTTAACAAAATCATTAAGTAGTAGGTACATAGCAAACAAACAAAAAGAGATGCGTCACAACTCCAAGAATTTTCTGCTTAAAAAAAATCCTGGCAACAAGCGGATTTAACCTGTAAGTTTGGATTCAACACTTTTGCCAAGTACGTACATTAACAAGGTCAGCCAATGTAGTTACATTTTTTTCTATGAGGATAAACCTTTGAATAAAAGAATGCGGTTGCTGACACCCAGCCCTATTAGAATGCCAAGTGAATAAGTTAATAGCAATTTGAGCCTTCAACATATTTAAAAGAATAAAAAATACTCAAGGGATGAGATCACGAAAAAAATCCAGTTAATTTATTTACCTAGTCGACAAAATTTGTTTCAAAGAATTCTGTCTAGATATTAGTTTAGACTTTGAAATCAATTTAAAAGCCTTCATGTACGCCGTAATTATTATCGAATACGGTATTGACTAAGATTCTAAACAAAAGAGATCATTAAAATTTCAATAAGTACGAAGTAAATAAGTGAAGCTAACCAACTAATGCTAAATTTTATGCATACCAACTCGGCGCATTGAGCTATTCTCATTTTTTGCCCGAGTGTAACAAGTACAGAGAATGCAAAACATTAGTAGGTGGAGTTGAACTCGAACATTAATAATGCAGAACAACATGGAACTGGTAATTACTACAGAATAGGAACAAAGGTAGCCAACAAACTAACTAACTAAAAGTGAGCATAAGTAATAGTTTGGACCGTGTGGCAACATAATAGGCTCTTCTATGTTTTAGCCACCAGTAATAAAATGTATTTTTTTCTCCATCATAACTAACCACTAACTACCGTCGTGATCTCTATTTTATATCAAAAGTGAGTAAGAAAAAACTTTTCAACTATAACTAAAAATCCTTAATCATGAATCATGATGGACAAGGGTAATATTATTAAAAGTAGCAATTACACCGATCCATCCTCATGTGGTCTTGTAAATTTTCACGTGCATTCAGTGAGTTAGTGAAAATCATACCCTATTTTTATTTCATCCAGACTCCAGGATACCGGAATCTTAATCACTCGTTTAGAGCACTGATGCGGATCGGTGAGTTGTTAATAACTTTCATTTTTAATCAAAAACTACAATCCACCCAACAACCTAAAAAAACCTAATATTCTTTCACAAGTCAATTTAGTTAGTTTGGTTCGCAACAAGTCGCAGCCTTTTCAAAAGGGTTAAAATCTCCCTTCACCTTTCTATACTGTCTGACTGATTTCTTTATGCGCTCTTCCTCTGAAATTAGGCTGCCAACTATGATTGACACTTTACACGACGAGCATATTACTTCTCATAATCAACCCTATCAGACACTTTTTCAAAAAACTTGTACAACTCAACTTTTTCCCATCAAATGCCCATCATTTGGCTTCCTTATGAATACTGCTATGTTAGTTCCGTCAAAAATTCAACTCCCGGACCCCCGGAGTGTCGCATTCAAATCATAATAAAAAACATACAAGATAACTAACTAACTAACCATCTCAGCATACTAAGGGCTATCATTCATACCCTATAGGATATCCCTGACATTTTACACCACTCAATTTGTGTAATGTGCCATTCTTGCTACAAAAATCTGGACAAGAGCTTCCTGACACTACAGTACATACTTTTCATTCACGGCTCTGTCAATCCCCGAAATCACGAACGCATCAAAGCGAATCCAGTAGACACTAACTAACTAACATTCATAGCTTCGTTACGATCCCAACTATGCAATGCATACATATGGATACATTAAATCCTCATAGCAAACATGGCGGCTTGGATCCCAAGGCAAAGAAATTTTTAACTGCGCTCCAACATGCATAAACGACCAGATCCAAAGGATTTACGCAATCGGAATAAATCCTAACTACTTAACAATGCAGTATGTTAATGTGTGTATGTACACTGACTATATACTCACTCACTAACTATGATGTGTGATAGATGAGCAGCAGCAAAAAAAACAAAGAGACATCTTCACACAATAACGACCGCAGTGAATTCTAGTTACAGAGTCAACGAAGCCTTTTTTATGCTAATCTTGTCTGTAGTCTTTTTGCCTTTGCACCTGATTGGCTAATTGGAGTCTATGGAAAGGGAAAAAGACTACTACTGTGTCAGCTTAGGTACACAAAACAATTAACTATTCACCTCCCTCGTAAATATAGTGAGTTGTTAGTCAGTTAGTGTGTTCGGGACTAACTTAACTACCGTCGCACTTTGAACAAACAACATGATGATGACGAAGACGACAATATAATTTGTGTTGTATGCAGATTAGTTGTGAGTTCCCTTTGAGCACCGTACAAATGGCCGGTATAATGGCTTTCAGTGTTTACTTGGGAAGACGGAGTTTGCATAAGGAATAGGTGTTTAGTTAGTTAGTACGGAAAATGAGTGATGGGTTGTGCACAGTAAGCCTGGCAGATTAGATGGGATTACAGGATATTTTTTGGAGGCTTAGTTAGTTTGTCTATGGGAAATACGAAAGACTAACTAGCTAACTAGACATGTGATGAGAATGGCTTGTCAACATGCTCTATAAGATGATTTGTTCTAGCAGTGGTGTTCAAAAGTTATAGTGCAATTTTTGGTATAGGAATGGTCCTAAAGGAGTAGAATTAATGAAAAAGATACAGAAATTGATTAAAAAAATGTTTTTCGAGGGGGTTTATGGGATTGAAAAAACAATTTTCATGAACCTCGTGCTGTTTTATGAGAACACCATCCCTAGAGGGATTTCCTGAGTTAGCGGGAGATTTTGGCCCGTTTTTTAGGAACTATTGTGAGGTCGCAACTGGGTTCAAATTTAATGGTTTCCATTTGCCACCATTTTAGAATGCAAAATGTAAAACGAGTGTGCTTCTAATTTTTTCTAACCAAATGGACATAATCTACAGTGAGTATCATTATTTAGTTAGTTAATCACCTTTAAGTAATTTATATCTGTCTTCACAACACAGAGGAGTGGCTTGAGTCCAATGGGAACGGACAAGGAATAATTTTTTATTGTGCGACTTACATGATGAAAACATTCCGAGAAGGAATGATCGTTATGCATAAACGGTAAGGTTATAATTTCTTTAGCTTTCCTAAAAATCCATTAATTTTGATGAATAGATGCCATTGGGTCATGAAGGGGGGTCTCTTTGGCTACCTTCCCTTAAATAATGAAGAAGCAAATCAAACTGAGCCTCATGTTTTCCGTTCTAGCATGAACCATACCCACTGCTCTCCTACAATATCAAATGACTTTGTTAATGTGATGAATTCACAAGCTATTGTAATTGCGTAGCCCAAATCCTATACCTTGCATTTCATAGTTAGTACAGTACCCATCCCACTGCATAGCTCAATTTGGTCCACGAACTTGATTAAACATTTTATTCACGTTCTAAACTAATGTTCCTTTTAATGTGCACATTATTAGCCCAAGTCATGCAAAATTCACTGACACCTATAAATTTTTCAACATTACTTTCCATACAGTATCCCAAAGAGATAAATAGATTTATCAAGCCGGGAGCAAAAACGAAAAACAAATAATATCATGCTGATTTTCTCCTATTTCAACCAAAACATTGGACTAATGAAAAAATAAATAATGCGTTAAAACCACCAGCATATATAAAAGAGAGCAGTAAAAAAATGATTAGGTGCTCCCTATTAAATCACCAGCGGGAGTATCTCCTTGTTTGCACATAAATGATGCTTTTATTTTTCCTCCAAACGTGTTCTTCTTTCACTCACCAAAGTTAATCATAAAACCCTGCTAAAGTGACCAACACTAGTTTTCCATAAGTACCTAAACATACTACTCAAACTTTGTGCAGATGATCAGCTTAATTATTACTACAAACAGAGTTAGCGCAACTTCTCACGCCACATTTGTTTGCACAGGCAAACCATCATAAATTTTATCTCGCTAATAAAGTATGATACTAGTTTGCCTTGATTTGCTGCCATCTTTTTCCCATAGCATATCCGCAGTGAGTGAGTCCTAACTACATATACTGTAGTCTACGATGTCTTGTCAACCACACTCCATTGACGCATTTGAATTTACATGTAAATTTTCCAGCTCTAATTCATTGTTATAGGTTCAATCAAATTTCATGAGCCTCACCCAAGAAATGTGTGCTAGAAAGACTTTTAGTTAGTGGTTCAAACTACTTAATCACGTGATCAACGTTATAATGGATAAGCAATAACAATTAGTTTTAGTATCGTTTTCACCATTAAGTTGTCTACTTTTTGATTTCCCATTAAAACTCCTCCTTGGATTGACGGGTGGAGTCATTTTTTTGCCCTTTACGTAAATTTAGCCTAGCATAAGAAAATAAATCTACGAAAGCCTCCTTTTCTAATGAATTTACAAACTAGCCATCTACATATACGGTTTGCAAGCAAAATAATGAAGAAGTAACCATAACTTTGGAAACTAATTTACTATCTACCAGTGTGTTTTAAATGTTACATATAGTGAGAATTAAATTACACATACTTAATTAATGGGACAAGTTTCCACCTTGAACTTGTATAGATTTGCTATCAAGATTAAATGCTGTTTTGATGGACTTGTCCGCACTAAATATACACAAGTTGCACATCTTGTTTAGGAAGTGAGTTCCTTTACATGTTACAAGAAAAAATATGCTGGTAGATTGTTTTAATGCGTGTGAATCGGATTGGAGCCAATTTAAAAGGAATCATATCACCGGAAAATGTACATCATTACAAATTCGTAAAACATTATATCGCTTGCAAATGGATTGTACAAAGTTTTAACAAGAATTTGGAATCATTATAATGCCAACAACCTATTTAAACGATGATGACGGACTAGACGGCAGTTTATTGTTAAATTCCATAAGGAACAGTAAAAACGAATTACTGAAGAAAATTGACTCACACTGAGTTATTCTACCTACAGGACGATATTTCACTACTTTTTTCTTCCAGGCAATAAAGTGGCACATTTTATTGGAGGGATCCCGGCAAAAATTTTCCACACAAATATAATAATGTACTAACTAACTGGGCATGCTATGTTAATACCTGTGGCGACATAGCACAAAAAATCTACACTTTCAAATGGCTTAGGGAGAACACCTACGATTGCAATAATAAATATGCACGCATGAATAATACAGTTTTAGTGCACTCAACAAATGGCTGTGAAAGTTGAGTAAAAACGAGGAAACGGTTTACATGCCTGCATTGTAAAAAATGCCGAGTGTTAACTACGGAGATGGTTATCACCACTATATAATGTTAAGTAGCATTGGTGTCATTCCTAAAGAGATGTGGTCAACCAAAAAGTCTTAAAATTTGAGTATGTCATATATTTTAGTGGTGGTTGCCAGCCACTCTCTCATTTTTGGAAACTTCTTGCTCAAGGGAAAACTCATAACTTGGTCCCCACTTAAAAACGAAAAAAACCTCACTGCTTACTCATTTAAAAGCCCAAAGTATTTCCATAATAAACCTAATTCTGCAGCGATTTAAAATGCGAGAAGCTTTATGTTCACCCCTTAATGACCAGATGAAAACCATTTCATTTAAAATGCATGCAATACAGACTATAACTAATGGTTTTGGCGGTACAATTTCCCACTAAAAAATCCGTCAAAAGTTGGCTACAGTTAGTTAGTTAGGCAAGCTACAGACGCAGTTGAGAACACCCATAAATAAAAAGGTAGAGAGAATATGTCGACACAGAAAGTAAAAAATATGTTTTTTACCATGTAAGTTTCTGACATGGTTTATGATATGATGGGGGATTCCAAAAAGCACAAAATGTGTCCACGTTATGTGTAATAAGTTCATACAAAACGTACAGATTTATGGTGAACCCTTACGTTTGGTCAGTCTCAAGAGTATATATAAAGTATTATTATTGTTATGATGATTATTATGTAAGCATAGTTGAAGGCAGTATTGCATGCAGTAACTAACTAACTATCTATAAGCTCTCAGAAAATTTCCTGTATACCACAATACACAGGAGAAATTATGTGTTGTTGTCTTCGAGCAGGTTTTAAATGGAGAAATACATTTTCCGCTATTTGTATGTTCCACCTCAAGTATGTACAAGTCTACGTGTGGAGATACCATTAACAATGTACTGGTCATCGCAAAGAAACTAACAAACAACTTTGGAAATAGAAGCAGTTTATTTTATTTCACAATGATTGATTCTCCCCAGAGTTGGAAGCCGGATATAGTTGTTAGAAAAATGGTCAAAAATTGAGGTAGCCCAAAAAAAATCGCATTCTAGCAATTGAGGTTTCAACTATCCACTTGTACCATATTAGGGTGCAAAGTAAAGTACCGCTTCCACCCCTTCATTTATATTGCAGCAGTGTAGTTTGCGTGCAAGCATTTATGTAGCATGAACTACTTGTTGAGCCAAACTTACAGATCCAAAATATAACCTGTTGCCATCTCCAATTTCGGGTGCAAGGTAAATATATGCTTTTAATATTTAGAATTGAACTCAAAATGCTCACTTTATCACAGAATACTTTGATTTGGCCATAGCCTCGATGGGACACAGGACAATTTGAATCCCTAGGGTCATCATAAGTGTCTATTTGAATATGTAGTGGCAATCCCTGCAAATCAACAAAATGTTATAATGAATAAAAAATTCCGAAATCATTATACGCATTATTATTATCAAATCACATGATCCTTTGGAATTCACCCTTTGCTTGCAGAAGATGTAAAAAATCGTATACGTACGTAATAGCACACGTATGCATACATTACTTACTTCTTACATAGCATTGCATATTCATACTTGCTTTGAGCTCTCACGGAGGCACAAAAAGGTCCACCGAATAAATTCCTATTCATCGTTGAATCCACACAAATAAATCTTTTAGTTAGTTAGATGAGCAACCATGTATATTATCCACACGCTGTAAGGGTCCATTTACAATAGGAAGTTAGCATTCAGTGTCCCCCTTCACCCTTTTAGTTAGTTCAATGTACATGTTAGCATTGCATTGAATCCATTACATTTTTTTGGACTATTGACACCACAGTCCAGTCTTTTCACCCTTGCTTTCCATTGTGTAGAAAAATTTTTGTAAAAATTTTATAAAAATCTTCATTTTTTCTTCCTACGGTGGGAACGGAACTCTGCAAAGTGTTCTTTTACTCATATGCTACTTGTTAAGTATGACCCTTTTATATTCGTTAGTTAGTTAGTGTCCTTTCATTCGTAAATAGGTGTAGATAAAAGATTGGCTTAAACAATCGCCACTCACATTAGCTATACATGGTATAAGTTTCGTACCGTTCCCACACAAGATTATAACAAATGGACATGAAATCTTGTCAAAGAAGAGACGTGTAGAACAAACTGAAAGCATGTTAGATCTAAATTTTTATTTAGAGTTGAATACATTTCGTTTAATGACCGACTCTTCATCATGCTACAGGCTGGCAAATCATTTTGTGTCGGGAACTGAAATACATTTTCACATAGGTTTATTTGGTCCATCGTGAGATAATTTCTGTTTAAAAAAGCACAGAGAATTCTAGAATGAGTCTTTATTGTGTGTCATAAGCTACTCGGACTGCTCGGTTACTAAACTGATGCTAGCTGTATTTTACATTTCAATCCATCCTAAAAAATGTGACATTGCAGACAATAAATACCCAAAAACTGTCATGGATTAAAATTGACAAGTGAATTGAAAGAAAAAATCTGCACGTACTCTACGATGATCAAAGAGGAGACAGTAAGACTTTACATGTCACATCAACGCCTACAGAGAAAATAATTCCTCTTCAATACATGGCAAATGTTGTCCTTTTTAGGGAGGTGGTAACAACACAAGTGTAATCATTGTCAACGTGCTTGCAAACCAGAGTAAAAATATTGCATTTTTATTCCCTCTAATGTCATATTAGTTTCCCATATGGGATCATTCATTAGTGAGTGCCCACACTCACTTGTGCAATTTTGATACCCGAAAAAATAATTAAACTCCCACTCGGACATATATTGTGTTCACAGTAGTTACAATTTAGTGCTCTGCCCTGAGCTAAATACAAAATTCAGCCCTTGTTAAAATTCAACTGTATATACACTATACTTACTAGAATATTTATAAATGGTTAACAGCCCTACAAGAGACAAAGAGTTATTTGTTTTTAAAAGCTACGACAATAAAGAATACACATTTTTCTGGAGATAAACTGGACTCTCAGTTTCTAGAAAACTATGATGAATTCCAATGAGCTCCTGCCGTATTTCCTTATTCACATTTAGCTAAAAAGTATTTAGTTCTGACAATGCACATACTACTCCACAAAAGACACGTCCAGAACCGATTTTCATTCAAAATGAATGACAAACGGAAAGGTAGTTTAAACTTTTCGTCTCGTCACTAGAAAAACGTCATGTGTTCATATTTACCACAAAAATTCTCTACGTATAGTAATAATACTGATATTATTTCTGATGGTTATTAGCATAGCATTTCCCCTGTCGTGTACCTTCACACCTGTCTCCCTGTACTCACTTTATTTGACCCATCCAATAATACAACGAATACTAACTAGCTATCTACACGTAAGGATTTTTTTCGCATCCGTGCATGTTCAATTTATGCTAATTCTCAATTAAGTCAGTGTCAATCATGAACACTTTCTTGGCACACTGAGCAAAGTGACAAGATGGAAGGAATCACAGGAATGGTTGTAGGCAAGCAAAAAAAAGTGGCTTGACAGCACCAAAATCCCTTCAAGTCAAATAGATGAACATTGGAAATGAACTTCAACTTATAGTCCAAAAAGGTATAGTCAATATAAGAATAATAGTAAGTCCTTCATTCTCCCAAAAAAATCAGATGAGTCGAATTGACAGAAAAAAGGACACATGCATGGCTTTACAAACAACTGTAGAGATCAACGATTTCTTCTTGAATTGTCATTCGATCTTGAGCCTAAGAGAATTTTTTACACACCGATCAAAGGGTGAACTCCAACCACAAAAAAATGTGTACAATCACTGTTGATTATTCCTAATCTTTGGTAATAACAAACATGGGGTTGATTGATAGAACAAAACATGTGCTTACCTTGACGCCTTTTTGACTGCTAAAATCCGTACTTAGGCATTGAACAGCTACGTTAATCTGAAAACCAAACACATTCCATTAGAATCTTGAGCAATTCAAAAGGTTAAAACACTCACTCACTACAGTCAAGTGAAAATCCCATAGTTTTTCTTGTAGCTTGGAGCAGAAGCTGAACTCTTTTTACGAGATTAATAAAGTGTAACAAGGAGGAAATCAAATGACCATGTATGCAAATCCAGTCTCATGTGGAATTTAACTGCTCTAGGGAAGAAAATGCAAATGAGTTCTAAAATGATTAAAAGGAGGAAAGCGCGTCAACTCCTCAGGTGTCTAACATAGATCGTTAGTTAGTTAGTTAGTTAGTTAGTTGAGGTGATACACATTACACACACACGCAATAGCCAAAGATCCCGTAAGACCAATCAAACTCACTAATTATACTCACTCCCAGATAATATCATTATTGAGTCCATCTAGGAAAAAAACTACTTAACATGATCATTGCTTCTAGTCCCAATCCATCCCTAAAAAAATTATGATCATCATAATGGCGTTATCAGTGCAAAGTGATGGATATAAAAATTCAGGTCATTCGTTCCCATCTTTAATGGAAACACACAATGTATGAATGCACATAACACCCTCACACAAATAAATAATAAACAAGCACAGGAGGGTGAAGTGCACAATGCCAAAAGAGTGTCTATCAGACCAGTTTTCCAAATTCATGCCACGGAGAAGAGCCTCTCTCTATTGTTAACCTAGTAGAGCAAACTTTGGTTGTGCACTGCACACACATTGTTATATTGCCATTATGATGATTACAATTATAATGCAGTGCAGAGCCACCTCCAAGCCATGAATGGGATGGCAGCAGTTGCACTGATTGAAAATGGATGAGCATATGTAACACAGGCTATGAAAAAAATCATTAGTTACTTACTTAGTTAGAAAGTACAGTTAGTTAGTTAGTTAGTTAGCTAGGTTTTATACAGGAGCAGTTGTGATGGTTTCAAAGAAGAAAAAAATCACATGGGCGGTGTTTATAACTGCTAATGTCTGTCGGGTGAAATGGCATTATGCTATGTTCAAGCCCACACCAAATTGATAGCTTTCTTTTGCATGGCAGAGTGTGATCATGAATACAAATAAGTAATATACGTTTTTTATGAGCAGAGAATATGCGCACAAGATTATTTGACTACTGACTGATGATAAACTTTATATGTCAATCGACCTACACATTCGAATAAAAAATGGAATTTTGCCTCTTAATTAAGGAGATTGTGCATTAGCTACATATAGTTGTACAATGAATGTAGGTTGGAAGATTGCAATGATTTTTTTGGATCAGTCCGTATTAAATTACTATATCCTGGTCTGACTGTGAGTGAAGTGATATTAGAGTAAATCGCGTGATTTTGACATTCCTGCTCCTTTTATAGGACTGATAACTTAAAAATGTATCAGGAGCAACAGGTCATTACACTGTGGTGCAGATAAAATGTCGAGTAAAGATAATAAACTAATGATTTTTTCCAAAGTGGAAAATTAACATTTACTAACCAAGTACAGATATTATTTGCCACGTTTTGACCATTAGGAAAATAAAATGAAATTCTCATGTCTGGAAAAATAAATACATGACACTCACTTCCTTACAAACAAAGCCATATATTTAGATCCTATCACCGTTTCTTTAAAAAGCACGAGAATTCTCTTTAATTTAGACAGCTAAATCGTATAAAAATTAACCACTATTTTGATCATTACCATACAAATATATTTTTCTTTCTCCACAATATTCTTATCATCATCTGGTCAGCCAGAATCACCCTACATAGAGCATTTACTGTCCATTTGGAATCAGATCACGTCCTCCAAACTTCCGCTCATTAAAACATCCTACTACTAATGCAATAGTAATGCATGCATGTTATAAAAGACCAAGAAAGAGCGTGTGGTATTACAGAAAATGCTCTCACTTTTCCATCAGAATATAAAACTGCCTGGAGGAGAACACAGTGAGTCCACAAGCTCAAGATTTTTAAAAAATCCATGTGGTGCTTCCTTTCTATGTGAACATTCCTCATGTATAATAATTGTGTAACCTTCTTCGTATGCTACCAACAATTTTTTCCCTTCTGGACTAAAATTGACTTTTTTTCTCACTCCACTCCACGCATGAGTTTCTTACTGAATAACCTTAGGTTAGGTATACAATGTAAGCTACGAATAATATGCACTAACTAACTAACTATGTACACCTTATCATTGCCCTAATCATTCCATAAAATTGTAATTTCATCGTGTTCCCACAAAACTCTTATTTCGTCTTCATCACTCTGTACCTATGCAATGTTCACGGATTAAAAAACAACTGACCACAAAGCTTTTAATAAGTGTAGATAGTTAGTTACTACTTTACCTATAGGATTGCACAGAAATCAATTTGATGCACAGAAAGGGAACCACAATATAAAAAAAGGCTTCTTCAGGAGCGTGTAAAGTCTTTTTGACAGCCTACATTATTTATAGGCACG
>Ga0210040_10006882_pt1 | contig 13967 bp, 15 predicted proteins | sample CryGeyCG12114_NA_FD_185462 | JGI IMG/M metagenome (GOLD analysis project Ga0210040, IMG submission 185462) | Groundwater microbial communities from aquifer - Crystal Geyser CG19_WC_8/21/14_NA (SPAdes) (version 2) | ecosystem: Environmental > Aquatic > Deep subsurface > Groundwater | place: USA... | reverse complement strand
ATTTTTTGGTCATCTGATCAGTTTACTGGAATAACTTGTAGTAGTATTATTGTTGGCGCGAAAATCAAAATGATGTTGATTGATGATTCAATTTGTGATTGCAAGTTGGTGAACAGAGAAAGACTAGTTGATGAGACTACCGAAAAACAATAAAAACCCCTAATTATTATTACTGGTTTTTTTTAATATTAATATAAATAATTTCTTATAACCCGGATTCGTCGGTATACCCTCTTGCTGAGGTTTATTTCTTCTCAATTTCCACGTCACTGACTGCCAAAATACAAGTCCTATCTTTCAGAATTCTATCTCTACTAAAAGCCCTGCTACGTTTATGGACATAGAACTCATTACGAACTATAACAAATCCAAGCCCCGCATTAAGTCTACAGACACAGTAAGCTTGTATTACGTTACATCAAAGAAATCTATCGCTTCAGTCACTTTCGTATGGTCGTCTTTATCACAATATGTGTCGATGGGAGACCAATTAGGTTACAAATCTTTTTATTATGCTAGCAGAGACCCTGAAACATTGACAGTATATTTAAAAAGAACAACAACCTTCCAACAAACGAAATTCCAAGCATATTAAACGTCCACCCACATATAGTTGGAATCATTTACACATTGTTTCAACCAATCGACAACTAACTTATGCATTATAACAAACTAAAATCTCCAAACTGCTTTAATATATTTCTCGCTTGCACGTCTTATTATTCACATGTTGAGCTCCAATTTACCATCCACCTGTATAAGAACTTTCCTTCCCACTTGCTCATTTGAATGCATGCAACAATGGCTGCTGCTGTTAGTTAGAAACACATGTACCGTAAAATAGTTCCCAAAAGCTCTCCGTGACCAACATTTTGTTTGATAATTTTCACTTTGATATCCAACTGAATCTATCTTTAGTCTATTTACAACATGTCAATAGACCACCTGCTAACTCCGTAAACAAAAAGTACAGAGCAAACTTTGCAGAATAATTATAGCCAAACTCATTTGGTGAAGCAGCTTTCAAGCTCAGTTATGTGTATTACATTATGCATGCACTGCACAAGTGGCTTCCTAGCCCCGTTCAATTTAATATACTTACTTACTTATACTTAGTTAGTTATTAATAACTGGGGAACAGCAAACGAAATGAAATTTCAATTTCCCTTTCTTAACTTCCCAGTTCTAGTGTTAATAAGCACTTAAAGCACATAATATATGCATACCCTTTTAACCGCCACTTTGTTTCAGTTGACCCCAGTGCATTAGAGCAGTTAACAGGTGTACAGTAGGAATCCTCCACTGGTTCACTAGGTTCGTAGTAGCGTGGGTATATTCTAAACACAAGAAATACACAGACTGCCTGATTCAAGTCTGCCAGTCATTCTCACGGTAAGTCATTTCCGTCATATTGGACATTGACGTTATGAATCTGTACTTTAATTTTACAGCAAAAGAGAATTATGGTTGGGTTCAAAAATTTGTTGGTTATTTTCCGCTTGAAATTTACAACAATGACAAATTTGCTGGGTGATTTAATGAATGTCCATTATTGACAAGACAAATTATGAAAAGATAGTTGAAATGTACCGGTGATTGGCAAAAACACATGGTTTTAACTAGAAATTAAATTGCTAGTTAGTTAAGGTCAAAATTCCTGCAAACAATAGAGGAATTTGCCAACCCATTTCTCATGGGAATTGACAATACTAGTTAGAAATCATACTCACTTGCTAACTTGTTGTAATCTATATAAAGTTTACTGTCACACATTTCGTTTTCAATAGAAAGTGTTTTTTTAACTGACGACCAATCATCCTCTAATGATAATAGTTAGTCTGTTCTTTCCTTCCGAATAGCAAAGAACAGTCCCTTCCTCTATAATTTTTTAGCATTTTCGTTCGGAATATATTATTTGTAGTGATGTGGACTTCATGGATTTTCTTGAGTTTATGTCTTGTTGCAACAACTGTGGTGGAATGTGGGAAAACGAGACTATCTGAGCTGCCCGACATTAACCGGGTGGACAATGGTATGTGTTTTTCATTATTGACTTAGACTTTTGTTGAGATTTAGCGGGATTCTTGCACAAACTAGAAGTCTGTGCATGACTAGCCATAAGACTGCTGGCAAAGTCTTAATTTTTCGTTAGTGTTAGTGCGCTAAGGAAAGCATTGGCAGCGTTCATTTTGTTAGGGAAATTGAAATGTCAGCCTTTGTGTGTATACACATTTCTTATTCCAGTCGAGTTTCGTACAGAAGCGGAATGAATTGATTAGATGAATGAATTCGAAAGTCACTCACTCAGTCAATTCTCTTGTACGGACGTTTCCAAAATTCATTAATCTTAATCCAATTATTCTTTGAACCTACGGTAGATTTCGATGGTGACTGGATGCATAGGCTGAAACCGAGCGCAAAGCAACGTGCGGGCTCCACAAGGACTGCAGGCAAGTTCTCGCAACTGGTTTTAGTTAGTTAGTTAGTTAGTATAAATGTATATCCCTGTATGCGTGTTTGAGCCAGCTAATTTGAATAATCTGGTAGAGCAAATGGTAGCTAACCAACTGAACTTACAAAATGGTACTGGCAGCTACAAATAGAAAATCACGTCGCAAAAACATGAGAAATAAAGGAAAACCGGGACTTTTTCACTATTTTTGAAAAAATGTTGCGAACACGTTTTGTGGCATGGGAAGAATAAATTTGGCCAGGGCAATGCAAGATTTGTATATCTTTTCCGTAGTAGTACTTAAAGATCTGATTCCTTTTTCAGAGCTGCCAAATTACCACCTTATGCAGATAGTTTTTTTTTCAAATTTTTGGCTCTCGGAGATTTTTTTATAATAGTAACGCATTCAGCTGTCTTAGCTTAACTCTTCGCATGATGCCGATTAATTGCTTTTCTGGGTGTGCTTTACACATTTTAGCACTTTTCATCACTTTCTGCACGATATTATACAGACGTAAGTTCCACTTCTTTTATGGCTGCCCAAAAAGTTGTGAAGCCTTAAAACCCAATGTAACTTAAATGCAAACAGAAAATGTATCCCATGTATTCAACTGAAACACATCTTCACAGTCTACTTCCTTATCATTACTTGTTGAAACTGTTTTACGATAGGATCTGCAACTTTTTTTAACAATCTTTCATTCAAAGTCCTCGCTCTCTTATCATGGGGTGGGTACAAATATGTTGACAATTTTCCAAAACACGATGCAACAAACTTTAGTATAATGCTATAAGGTGCCTGGCTACAACATTGCAATGCACTCAATGCAAATTACGAGTGAAACCATTCCCAAGATGAAATTGGCAGCGGTAAAAAGTAGAGAAAAATCCTAGCTTAATGCTCTCTCTCTCTACATTCTTATTCTCCTCACATTATGAATTCAAATCTCATGGACTATAATATTAATGCAATTGCTGAATATCTTTCCACTTTCTATGTGCACAGATCGTACAAACTGGTACCATGAGGCCCAAACTGCGTTGTGGAGTAAAATTAAAACTCCCAAGCGAATTGAAGAGAAGGCAAAGAATGTTATCTTTTTCTTAGGAGACGGAATGAGCTTGTCAACAATTACAGCAGCTAGGATTTTTAAAGGACAACTCGAAGGACTCTCTTTTGGGGAAGAAGCTGAGCTGAATTTTGAAAAATTCCCCAATATTGGAATCTCTAAGGTTTACTTACAAACTAACTAACTAAAAATATCACTGTACAGGATTTAGGATCGCATATATACATAACATCCGCACTTTCCCCTCAAACCACTCTATCTAATTGAATCACAATTAACCTTCTCGAAATGGAAGGTTTTCATAGGAATCAAACTAAAACTTTCCCACTTACTCCCTTCATACTCACCCATAATACATTTCTTGCATTTTTTTCAGACATTTTGTCTCGACAGTCAAGTAGCTGACTCTGCGTGTTCTGCAACCGCCTATTTATGTGGAACTAAAGGACACATTGGAACTATTGGTGTCACTGCACAAGTAACTTATCGAGATTGTCGCGCTCAAATGAATACCACCAATCAAGCTATGAGCATTTTAGCTTGGGCTCAGGTCGGTCAACACTATATACAACTCTCTATTTATCCCTGCCAATTATCGGCAGTATCGACTACAGATATTCATCATCCGTTATTAAATACTGGAATGGAAAACCTAATTTTATTAGTAATTAAATTTGAGCCTGTAAGCTTTCGAAAACGATTCGAACAAATGGAGCCGATACACTTTGAATAGTATAGAACAAGAAACACAAAGTAGAAAATGATTTTTCATTCAGCCAATCACGGTGAGGGAATGAAACAAAGAAGTGTGTTTCCTGCGCATGCGTGTTAATAATGCAATCAATTTGACTTTGTTGTGACCGCCTTTGTTCATCGGTTTTTACTTTTCTGTATTCTAATTGTATGAGCAGGGGCAGATTTTTTGGTTCCATGCCGTGTGATCAATTTTAGATAATTTTAATCTAGCTATCACAAATGCTTAATATCGGGTGTACGGTGTACATTATAAGAGTTGGGTTTTTAATTGACAAATTTAGGCAGCAGGAAAATCAACCGGGTTGATCACAACTACACGGGTTACCCATGCAAGTCCAGCAGGAGCTTACGCCCATATTGCCGATCGGGAGTGGGAAAGTGACAAAATAGTTCGAGACTCTGGAATGAATGCTGAGACATGCGATGACATAGCTGAACAACTTGTCTTGGGGGAAGTTGGGCGAAACATCAATGTAAGTTTTTCGTAAACTTATCCTTGATCATTGCTTAGTGTTCAATTCATTGAGTTTAAATAGATTGAGAGTTGAAAACTAATTTCGGGCTAGCTCAGTTATACTTTGATGTTGAAGTTTGTTTGAAAACATGTTTTTGGGATGAATTTCAAACTTTTAGGGAGCGATAAGCGTGAAATTCAACGTATTGGAAAAGTTTAATTGGTGTTTGCGTCAGCATCAATGACTCTTATCATAGGAAATTTTCTATTTAACTTGGTAATGATGTAAATTTTTAATTTAATTGACTTTTTTGATACATGGAAGGTGATCATGGGAGGAGGACGAAGAGAATTGACACCTACATCTGTTTTGGACGTAGAAACCCGACAGCCTGGTAGGAGAAGGGATGGCCAAAACTTGATTCAAACGTGGGTCCAAAACAAGGCGAATCCGACAAAGGCTCAATATGTTTGGAACAGAGAGCAACTTGTTAATGTGAATACAAGCGAAACTGATTTCCTACTGGGTGAGTGGGCGCTTTTAATTTTCATCGTCAATTAGGTTTTCAGGATTTGCAACTTTTAAAATTGCCTATGTAATGAAGTTTCTAGTAGTTAGCAGCAATCAAAGTTCAAAGATTTTCCTTCCCTGTGGGGTGTTACTAAGAATTTAATAATAGGTTTCTTAACTTTTTTCGACATAAGAGGATTGAACATATTAGACACTTATTCTCTCATATCTTACTACCTGCTGGGTCTGAAGTCTAAGAATTCTAGGAGTCTATTCAAGTTATCAAATACTTGGAAGTTATGACAAAAATTGTGCATGAATAGTTCTCAATTGGAAAAATAGAGACATGAATATAGTATGCACAAACCTCAATATTTGTTGTGCACGAAGCAGGTCAGCATTTTAGTGAGCAACAAAGCGAAAGCACTTATTTTCAAATGTTTACGTTCAGTTTTACTTTCACCCTTGTTTCTCTCGGCAATTGCTCCTATTCAGAATTGTTTATGTCTATAACGTTCTCTTGAAAGTAGTCTTGGAACATGTACACATAAAAGTAGATAAAGGGGAAAACTTTTATTGCCCTGATGTATGCAACGTAAGAATTCCTTGTGCCGATAAACGCTCTTGTTTCAATCATCATGTCCGTCATGGATTCAACTATTCACTTTGACTGCCTCCAACATCTTGGTATTATTCAATCACTGCGCTCATAGTTACTTTCACAGACCATTTCAATTTCCAACGGCTGCATGTGATCAAAAACTCTTCCAACAGCTGAAATAGCACAAATCGACGCAAGCAAGATAAAATATGCTTTTTGTCTTGAAGCGATTCTTATAATCTTCAATAGCAATTTCTTCATAAAGTACAAAGCAATATTTCTAACCAAAACACGCCCAAGCCAAGTATCTTTCTTGTAATGCTGCCTCCTCCATTCTGTATGGATGAGTGCTCGCGGATTACGCTTTAACAAAGCTCATATCTGACTTATCTTTTAGAAGGATTTGAAAACTTTTCCATTTTTGTTAGCCCGGATACGACCTACGGTCCCATGCATCCTTTATTACCTTCCAACTGAGAGCGAATTTTACTCACTTTATCCATGCATATATACAGGTCTTTTTAGCTACGACCACATGGACTTCCTTAGCGATGCAGATACAAATGCTGATCCCAGTCTACCTGAAATGACTAAAGTTGCTATCGACATACTCAGCAAGAATCCCAATGGATTCTTCCTTTTCGTTGAAGGTAGCCAAGACAAAAGAACTAATGCAAGCATTTTTTTCCTTCTCTAATAATTTCCTCAGTTTTTCTACCAGCCATTATGTGTATACGTTTCCACCTATACGATCCCTATTGTGTTTCAGTTTCAATCCCTCAGTCCTTATTATAGCCGGTAGAGATCTGTATAAATGCAAGTCATTTGTTGTGAAGGAAATGAGAGCAGGTCACTATTGAAATATTGTATACTGAAATAATGATTCTGACTATTACTGTTATCACTTTCATTATTCTTGTCCACTGATGATGAAACCAGGAGGCCGGATAGACCATGCTCATCATGCCAACAAAGCGCAAAAGGTAGAGACCCGAAATGACAATTTATTTCATAGTTAGCTTCACAATGAAACAATGACTATCTGTGAGTGCAAGTAATCTCCTTCATCTGATTATCCCTCGTCCGATCTAGAAGAAACTGTTTTATTTTCGAACCCTTCAAGATGCTTGGCGTCGTTCTGACCCAAAAAACCTTTGCAGCTACTCAATGTACAATTTCCGTTTACTTAAAGGATAATTCTTTTTTTCGATCAACAAGTCATTTCCTATAAAATGTCAAGTCCCTTGAGCTGTTTAGTTCGTGAGTTGTGATATATTTAGAAATGTTAAAAAATTGTTTACTTATAAAAACAATTTTTGTTTCTTCTGAATTCACTGAAATAAGTTCGCTCCCTCCCTGTATTTTGAAAGTTGAGCACGTTATAAGTATAAACTAGATTTATTCAAAAGTGCATACCACATGTGTGGCATAGCAGGGATAATGTCTTAACAGACTGAATTCCAAACGTATTGGTTCACTGGAATCTCTCAATCTGTTTGGTATCCATATGGAGAAGATTACTAAATTCAAATGCTATTTGGGGGCTTTTGATCTGAGTAAATTGAAAACGCGGGTGTCGTACTACCTTAGGCTTTAGTGGAAACTATATCAATGGATGCCGCCGTTTCCACAGCCATGGAACGAACATCACTTAGAGATACATTGACAGTTGTGACGGCTGACCATTCACATGTGATGACTATGAGTGGCTACCCAGCTCGAGGAAATCCAATTTTAGGTTTTGCTGGCATTTCTGATATCGATGATCTTCCATATACCACACTTAGCTACTCTAATGGACCAGGGTATAAGCATCCGGATGAATATGGTGCCCGTTATGACCTGACAAATGACAACTTAGGTAAGTCACAGAACTTCATGATTGTACGAGTGTCCAAAATTCTGCCGTTTTGCTAGTGAGTGGGAGTTTCCACGAAATGTTTTCCATGCAGTTATTTTATGCTGTACTGATTGTGATGAAATGTCAGAGTTGCCCTTGCTGTAGCAAAAACCTGATTTGGCTATGCTAGTCCTATTGAATTCAACTTTGTTTTTCCTTCACAGAGCATCCAGACTACGCACAAATGACAGGGTTGCCATTATTGTCGGTAAGATTGGCTCTTTATTATTTCGCTTATTATTAGAAAGGAACTTTAAGAGGCTTTCTCAAGCAAAACAATGTTTTACGCCCTATATGAGAACGTGCTAGTGGAGCATAAAACTGGCTTATTTATTTGCTTTCTCTTTTGGTGTTCGCACAATGAGTGTCCAAATACACTCACACAAACTGCATTCGTCATTAAGTAGTCTTTGCGTTTTCCCATGATGATTGCTGTGGCATTACTTTTTCTCGTAGTTGTCATAGTCTATTAGTCTAGACGTCAGACGCACCGTTGAAAAAAAATGTCAAAGGGAACAAAATGCTCTCGTCATCTACTATAATGAATAGGTCGAGATTGTATTGGGATTGAAAAAATCATACTTTCTTTTTAGGAGACACACGGAGGTGAGGATGTAGTGGTGTACGCTCAGGGACCTTTTTCCCATTTACTTGCTGGCGTTCAGCAACAATCTTTCATTCCACATGTGATGGGATTCGCAGCATGCATCGGACCTGGTATTCAATTCTGCAAAAATAAACCTCCACTTTGATTGGGTTCATTAACCAATGAACACATTTTCGTGGATTACAAGTGTTCTCTAACTTGCTTGTATACTTTAATATGAGTTGTGAGAAACTTGACAGTCATGTGTAGGATTTGTTTTTCTTTGTTCCTTCTTTTAGGTTTAAGTTGATTTTATTTTCTAGTTATTGTTAATGATTTGAATTGTTTAAATGACGCTATTTTTTTCTTAAGATTGTGTTTGATTTGCTTTAAGTGACTATTTTTGTGTGCCGTTGGAGTTTTGTAATTGTCCAATTTACAACAGCATGCATAGGAAGCAAGAATCATCTAGTGACCAATTATTGTATATTCTTTCAGTTTACAAGCAATGCGGATGACATAAAAGGGGCAATAATATGACCACCTGCTGGGTAATTTGCCATAGTTCTGCTTTTGTGAACCGTGAGTTCTGACTACTATTGTTTGCCATGTGTGTTGTATTATTGTGTTGCCCGTATGAAGCGTATATAGTTTGTTGTATCCCAATAAAGCAAGGATCCTGCGTGGGATGACTATAAATATTTTTTATCTTATGTGCTCGCAAATAATATTCTCTCGGGGATTTATCTGATGATATCAAGAACTTGAACATTTTTCGTGTGCACTTTAGCTTAAAGTAGACCAAATTAAAAACATATTTTTTTGCTGGCATATGAAGTTGCCGGTTAGACGTTTTGAGGAACTGAGCAGAATGAATCCTACAAAAGGAAGTAATTTGACCACGAGTCTCCTGAAAACTTTAATTTGATTCATGGAAGCTTCTGAATTGACTTCAATCGAGCAGAAGTTTCTTTTAATTTATAGTTCAATCTAAGCTTTCTATTTTCTTGCTCCAAATGCCACGATCTACCTTGATGCCTAAAACATTCAAAAAATAATTTGGTTTTCATAATAGTCATAAAAACTTTACGATTACCCCCACTTCCTCTCCATTTATTCTCAAACATCTCCCAATTTATTTTTACAATAATTGGTTTCATAAGACTTAAATCACGTCCACCCAATTTTTTGGTTCACACCAATTGCACACAGCAGACTTGCCAAAGTCTCTAGAAATGGGTCATTCATATTTTCCAAATGGCTTTAACTTTGGATTTTTATATCAGCTCTTCCTTACATCTTTTTCTATTAAATAAGTGAACCCAAGTGTGCATAGGACACCAATTCATGCTGAACCATACTTCCCCCACCCTGTGGAAAATCATGCCATTTATGCTCTTTTGAACTTTATGAATGTGTGTCCATCCACTCACTTTTTACGACCTCTGACATGAAATAGAGAAAGGAAACAGTACATGGACTTTCCCCATTATTATTTCTTTCCCTTTTTACTACCCGTACACAACAACAAACAGGAAGGGGGCACTCATGGTTTCGTGCCTATTAATAATAATCATGATGCTAGTTATCATCATTCTATTTAATAATGCCCCCTATTATTATGACTGCCCGGTGCCATAATTTTACATACCTTCCAACCTATACATAAGAAACCAACTCCCAATTCCATTAAGTCGAATGTGTGCCCATGAATGGACAGATACAATGCAAAATTCCTTAGTGGCCACCAAACTGTGTTAAATGTCCATAAAAAAGGCGTACAAAGCAGACTAGATACTAACTAACTAACTAAACTAACTGGCTCGTATAAAATACACTATAGATAAAGGAAAGGGGTCACATCATTTCGTCCCATTCGCCCATGGAATGTCAGTTGCCCTTATGAAGATTTCATTCCGTCGTTCGCTGTACTTTTACTCTCTCATGAGTAAAATTAATCCATAAACGTGAAGTGCATTTGGCGAGGGGCCCAAAAAACGTACATATAATGTACAAACCATATTCTACGTATTGTGACACTGTTGTCACATGTTGGGGTAATGGAGGCTCACATCCTTTTAGTCCATTCAAGTTAAACTCAGATTGAATAAATAAAAAGCCATACTGCAGTCTATTCCATGTGTTGTGATTCATGAGCCAATGGAAATGTAAACGAGACGATTGACCATAGAAATGTAGGAAGTCTTAAAGAGAATATTTAATGCTTCCAAAACCGTTATGGTTATTGTTTGTGTATCCTTTTTGCGACGGCGTCAAAATTATTTATTTGATATTATGACTTGAGTGAGAGTAGACTATATTACTATAATAATCTTGTTGTGGAGTGAAACAGATCTGGGTTGACGACATAACATATTGTATTGAATTCGAAGAGCAAGTAAAGTCATAGTAAGTGATATAAAGTGTATGCCAGGAGGCGCAAACAGCTCAAAAGTCAAAATGGCTTACTCTTGTCTCCAAAATGGCGCAATAAATGATGACATAACCACGACGGGGGCACAATCTGGAATCCGATTTGTGAACTTTGGAAGGAAACTTGTGTGTATTGAAAGGGGAAATGGGTTTTGTATGTATTGTGTATGTCAGGAGGAATCTCCTATGAATATATACGTTTACGCTAGAGGAGGATCATTAAAAAGATAAAAAAGTGGTAGTCTTGTGGTATTTTGGACGCTTTGACTTTTCATCACAAGATGACAAACTTGTTTGATGATGGGCACACGAAAAAAAGGAGAAGGGAACATTGGACAATTGAATTTGAAGGAAACGGGGAATCTTTGTAAAAGTTGGGAGCCCAAACTAACTAAAAGTAGAAAAAGAGTTTACTACTTTTCCTTTAGCTGACGGCAATCAATGGAAACATAAACTGTCTTGTTTGGTATACTGCCTGCCCGGTAATATAAGTTGCCGTAAATTTGAGAGAAACTATTACAACTCAAGTGCCTCTAGTGAATTCTCTTCTAGTGTGTTTACAACAGCAACTTAATGGAGTCATTAAATGGAGCGTTTAATTACAGACCATTCAAATTGACAGAAGTAAACGCTGTGATACTCAATATTTGCCAACACTTGTACAAATCTGAATAGTAGTTCACAAGGACTTTGTTCTCAGGGTTGAGGTTTTTCCCAGTAATAAGTAACTATCTTTGCTACTACAGTTTGTTGCAAGCTTTATATGGTGGCATCATTAAGTGTGGTGACTTTATTTGACATTCCCTGAGGTCCCTGTGTGTATCTAATCTACGAGGCAGTGCTTGTTTTCCAGACTGAGTTTTCTACGTACGTCAACAAATAACGTATCCAGGGGCCTGATGCACTGCTCGCATACACGTCGTTTTGCTTAGAACTTCTCAAAATCAATTTTACGACAAGTAATGACATATTCTCAATTTTTTTAAAGACGCCTGTATTGATAAGGAAGAATAGTTTTGAGAATACGAGTTTGATTTTGACATCATAACGACGTCATAAGAGGCATATTTCGCGTCGTAAAATTACGCCTTCCTTTAACCTTGCGTGAAATGTTGAATAGGAGAAATCATTGCAACAAGAATTTGAGAGTTTTCTTTACAGGATTCTCTCCTCTATAATCATTTAAAACTGTTCTCGAATTATAAAACTTTTCGTTTTAGAAAAAATCACTTAATCTTCATAAACGAAAAATCTGCTATATTTGAGACAAAAAAAACTGTGGAGTATAATATGTTTGCTGTGGATGGTATACTGAATTTTTAGCCTGGTACAGGGTTTAATGTACCCGTGCCAGTTTTGGAGTTACTGTGCATTACGGATTATATTGACCTTTAAGGTCGCTTAGGATATACGGTCTTATTGACATGACATAAGATGTTTTTGAACAAAGGTGCATTTGACCCACAGAATTTTTGAATACGGTCTTATTGCATGCATTCTTTTCGTGCACGATCATATAGCCGGTTCGGTTACAAACAGTTGGACAATTCGTTTCGAGAATGCAACTTTGTAATGCGTGTTTAGTATATCGCAATTTTTCCATCGCAACATCAGAATATAATTATTTTCCGGCACGTACGAGCATCAAGCAAGACCCAGTACTCGCTCATTCACTGTAAAAAACGAGTTCGTTGTACGGTGTGTCCGAAATGAACATGGACTTCCATAATAGTGAGTTTGGTATTTTGCTTTATTGGTCTTTTGTTAAATTTTTTTAGCAAGGGAATCAGGAAAACGCAACCAACGCCAAATAACTTTGGACTAAAATTTTTGCATTTTAATTTAGAACAGTTTTTGCAAGGTATGTAGAATATTTTTTGTAGAGTTTTTGGTGAGAGTCTCCGACTATAATTAAGGTCATCACTTTGACTACAAAAAATAATGAAATTACCCAATGAAATTATGGATATGCCTCCTCTTTGTACAGTCAATAGTCCTATGCTTTTATGAATATCAAAGGACTTGACTCTATGAGGATGGTTGCCAATCCCAAATGGCTCATTGTAAACACAGCAAATTCATTCCGCTTTATATAGCACAGGGCAAGTCCCAGTAGCCCAGTGAAAGTTAAATTCTTACTAAAATTCATATTTAATGATACTGTACAACTTTTTCAATTTTGGGGTGCGACACTTTCCTCAAAAACTCGCACGCAGCTACCAAAGGGCAGAAAGCTTAGCAGAAGCAAATTATTAAGATTTGAGAATGAATAATACGAAACTTAAAAAATGTAGCTTGAAAATGTATTCAAATTTAAAGATACGTTTCTCACAACCTTTACCGAATGTAATCGATCGATTGATAATCGAATGTAGGACAGTTTAAATAAAATCAAGCTGTGTCTAACAACGTTTTATGCCAAGCATCAAGGTCTTTGCATTCCATTGTAATCAAAGTCGGCTCATTTTCCTTCATATTCAAATGGTGAGTTGTGGGTTCCAAATATTTTTTCAAAGTTTTTAGCTTGGTTTGGTTTGGGTTTATTATTATTTTGAAAGAAAATTTTTCCACTCAAGTATGAGCAAAATTCAAGTTTTGGTAAACTGTACAATCTCATGGAATTCAAGCTCATTAAGAACAAAAGGAAGCTCCACATGGGACTATTGTTTACAGTCCACGAAATTAAATTCGGGCAAGATCTTCATACGTAAGCTTACAGGTCATGCAAGCAAAAGGAGATTGTCAATAAAACCAAACTTTACGCATACTCTTTCCATATTCCTTGGTCTTTCAATAGAGATATTGAGCGTATATGCCTATCTCGTATCTACAAATAGGTATTTTGAGCTGAGAGTAACAAACTTTTTTTGCAATCAACAGGGCTCTTATCTTTCCCAACTGTTTTATATAGTCACTTTTGTTCTGTTTTCTGTTACTAAACTTGGGCTCATTAGATAAAATCTTGTAAGGACTAAATAACGGGCTGGTGCATTCTCCAACTCAACACTCTGGACCACAATTTGTTAGAATGCTTACAAACACACTTCCTTTCACAAGTAATCTGCTAAAAATTTAATGTACATATATTGATGATGCAATATAAGTTATATATAAAAAGCTTGAGATGTTGAACTTGTTTGTAGCAGTTTCCCACATTTCCCCAAAATTTTTCAAAATAGTTTGCTATTTAATATGCGATACGAA
>Ga0210040_10006881_pt1 | contig 13968 bp, 12 predicted proteins | sample CryGeyCG12114_NA_FD_185462 | JGI IMG/M metagenome (GOLD analysis project Ga0210040, IMG submission 185462) | Groundwater microbial communities from aquifer - Crystal Geyser CG19_WC_8/21/14_NA (SPAdes) (version 2) | ecosystem: Environmental > Aquatic > Deep subsurface > Groundwater | place: USA... | reverse complement strand
GTAATACTAAATTGAAATGAACGAGTCACAGCAAAAAAAAAGATTGAAAGACTATGTCTTGAAATTTCTTGCAGTGAACAAAATCTGATAACGTCTACGAGAATGGCTATAACAAAATGGAAGCGAAATATACAATGGAGCTTGCTCGTTCCACATAGCATAACGGCTTTAATAATGTCAAATATAATTGTGAGTCCTTTGGATTTCTTACAACATTCGAAGAGGCCCATACAAAGTCCAGAAATCTTGGTGTTGGCTTTAGCAATTCGAGATGCAAACATGACTACTCCGTCGGATTGTGAAGATTGCATTGTGTGTAGTAACGATTTCTCATTGGAATCTGCTATGAACGACGGAGCAACTTCATTATTTTTTGGATTCAATTTTGAAAATAGACTCTTCAGTTTTGTCACCTGTGCCGGGCAACTGGATGAGATATACTCATTTTGGGTTTTATTTGCACTGTTCCACTGGACCCTATGGATTTCTATAATATCATGTGTATTCCTCTTACTTATAATGTTAGCTTTGTGTCGTCATTGGGATTACAATTGGATGACGGATAGCAGCAGCATTTCACTAGTTTTAGGGTCACTCGGATGTGAAATTATAATCAGGAATATCGTAAAAGGAAAAAGGCTTGTATATTTTATAATCCTATGGAGTTTGATAGGGATCCTCATTGGGAATTTATATCAAGCCCGGTTAACCGAGTCTTTAATTTTACCCAGGAAATATATTCAGAATCAGACTTTGGTAGAATTAATAGACCAGAATTTCACAATCTTGATGACGACAGATATTGGGGCTGATCAAGGTTCCCAACTTGGGAGGTCTCACGGCAACTGTTTTGGTACACAATTTTGCCGGCCATTGGTTTTGGAACATGTTATGGATCGTGGTAACCTGCAGTATTTGATGGATCATGTTTCTTGTTTGCGTATAATCCGTTAAGTTGCCCACAGCTATTTGCTGATGGGAAGTCACACCTTTTAAAGCTCCCTCGGTTGATTGCTATCGCACGAAATTATAGTTTTTTGGCCACCAAGTTGTCAGAATGTGAGGGCAAAACGGTTTTTATTCACAGGCGACTTGAGATGCACAAAGTTGTGAAGCCCAGGCTCCCTAAAGTTGTCCCCGGGTATCGAAGAGAGTTCAAATATGTACCTTTGTCGGATGATACAATTCGACCAGGAGTCTTTCAATGCTCTACTGCGCTAGGGAATTTGGTCCAGCCAGTTGTGAACAAGTACATCGAACATGGTTTGCTTGCAAGTTGGGCTAATTTAGTGAGCATGTTGTCCTTTAATTGGTATACTGGATATAATGAGCGTTTAGACGGTGGGAATATGGCTACTTTAATTTTGGATACAAAATTCGCTTCAATACTCTTCATAGGACTCTCTGTATATGCTATTGCACTATTGGTGGCAGTATTTGAGTGTGTTTTTTGTTATTTTAATGATAAAAAACAATTTTTGTTTGATATTTTTAAAAATTGTAGAATTTATTTGTGGATTTTAAAAGTTCCAAACACTGTACGTTGCGTTACGTTGCAATGGCTGTTTCGCTGTAAAAAAATTTCAAAATTAAGAAAATGAGTTGTGCGAATTACTTTTACTTTTGACACAATAATTTACAGATTTTGTGATTTAATTTGCATAAATAAAAATTTATTGGAAGTAGCTGTAAAACAAATAAGTAGGGCAACCTTTTTTATTCTGCAAAAGCATAAAATAATGCATAAAGGTTTGAAAAATTTGGTTGTTGAGCAGCGTAAGTTTTTTCCACTGTGCGAAAACGAGCAAAACTCGCAAAACATGGTATTTATTTTATTTTAGTAAACCTAGTCCACCATGGCCACACTGACCATGCAGTTCAGAAAGTCGTTTTAACCCAATTTGGCCTAAAAATTAATTTTCATACATTCATATTACCATTAAGTTCTATAAACTAATCTTGACTTTGAATTTACGAAATGGAAATAGGCTTTATATAATATGAATAAGTTATTATTATCACTCACTTCAATCCCCATTTATATTTTTTATCAAAGCAAAAACTGTTCAGACATTAAAAAGACGCGAAAACTGCACTAAGGAGAAGGACGTTCCATACTGGTTTCGAAAACTTTTAAATTACGGCTAATAAATACTAAAAGCCCTTGAAATAGGAAGTGCGACATCTATCACGGATATTGTGCAACCAAGCATTGCATTTGCAGGAGGAAATGCAGAAATCGTCATAATTGCTGGATTAGGAGCTCGCACGCTATTAGAACACTAGCTATATATCGAATGCATTTTTGTTTGGTTTTTCTATATGATGAATACATTTCATGACTAGATCATTGGTAAGAATGAATGGAAGCTATAGATTTTTCAAGAGAAATTCTCTCGAGAAGGGCCATAGGTTATTATCCTTGTAGAGACCGTTTGAAGATTTCGCATGGAAATTATCGTGGTCCGCAAAGTAGGCTTATGCTACAAAAATACTTTCCATATATAAACAAAAATATATCGTTGGGCAAATGAAAATCATCATGTGAGTTTCCCTTTCATTTAATATATCATAATATAAAATAGAGCCATGCAAAAGATTCTGAAATCATCATATCGTGCATTTAACAATTTTACATAATCTCACCATAGGGGAACCTATAAATATTACAGCTGCGTGTTTTAAAGGGCAGTCTGGTCTCTGTTGCTCTATATCGCGTTGTCATAAATTGAGCACGAATTATCAAGGTAGCATGCCCCACCTTCATGATAATCCAAACAAAGAAAGCATTTTGCTCCATACTAGTAAAGTCCGTCTGTCCCATATTACGTTTTGGAATGTCAACCTATGAGAGCCACCAAGAGCGTATGTATATCCCAATGACCAATTACATTTCGTAATGCATTTTAGTTCCATTTCTTGTATTAGTCAGACAACACAAAAACTGATTCCCCTGGCTAACTAAAATGCGCACCCTTCTGTTCGCTTGTCTCTGCCTCCAAATCCATCCGTGTTGGGGTCAGAATTCTCTGGACTGTGACATGACCTCAACAATCAGAAACATTATGGAGACTGGGAAATACAACGGTAAGTTGCGTCCACTGCCAAATGGGAACTGGAGTGAACCCACCGAAATTACTGTAGACTTACTTCTTCATTCTATTCACAAAATTGACGACATCAATATGGAACTTGTTACTCAATTTACTCTCAGGTCACTTTTTTTTCTGTATTTCATAATCCTAGCATATAGGAAATCATATGCTCACATTTTGCTTCCTCCCCACAGAGAAGAATGGACGGACCGAAGACTAGAATACAATAGTACCTGTTTGGACGGGATAACATTGAAAGGGACGGACTACGAATACATTTGGAATCCCGATGTTTTCATCATAAATGAGAAAAAATCCGTAGTTCACGATGTAATGCACCGAAACCAAAGGATGGTCATCTACCCGACCGGGCGAATTCGATTGAGCACGCGAATCACCGTAGTACTGGCTTGTCCCATGGAATTCTCAAAATATCCCTTCGATGATCAAACCTGCTACCTCACATTTGCGTCCTATTCATACAAAATCGACGAACTAATATTCCTGTGGAGAACAGATCACCCCCCAGTGAATGTCGTGGAGTTTGTGATGGAAAAATTTAATCTAACTTCTTATACCATTCAGTCCAATATCAGTGTTGGCTACAATAAAGACCGTTTTCAAAGCATGCATGTGCTCCTCAAGTTCCAGCGGAAATTCCGATACTACCTTACTCAAATATATGTGCCCACTTTCATGCTAGTGGTCATCTCGTGGATCACATTTTGGCTGGGCTCGGACTCTTTGGACGCTCGGATCGCATTGGGAATCACAACTTTATTGACCATGTCCACTTCGATTAGTAGTTTCAGTGCAGTGCAACCCCAAGTGGCATATGTGAAAGCAATTGATATTTACACGGGCATTTCTATGTTCTTCATGGTGGCGGCCATTCTAGAAACGTCTACAGTAATGTTTGTAGGGAGGAGAAGAAATGACCGTGTGATCGATGACTCCAAAAAACCAATCCAGTTTCTGCAAAAATCCACAGCCGAAAGAATAGACTGTTTGGCTTGCATTTTGTTTCCACTGGGGTATACAATATTTAACCTGTTGTATTTTGCACAGTATTTCACATAGAGAGTACCAATGACTGTATATAATGTATACAATATACACCAAGGCTAGGATGGAATTTATGATGATTGTCACTAACTATTAGCGGATTGTTTGCGAAAGGATAGGCTCGTCTTGCTGGATTAAAAATGCAATCAACCTAATGTCTTTATTTGTTTTGTATATAGTAATCGACTAATTTATGCACCATACCCTTTAATATACTCAAGATTCCTAAATGGGTTGTTGTTACACATGCAGGCCAAAAAATTACCACACTCGTACTCCATCCAGTTTAACATTTATTGTCCAATGAAATAATATAATAAAAACAACAGTTGGTACACCTCAAAAACAACAATAAAAATAGTGTCAATTAGATTTTCTCACTCACTTTCAGTTGGTTGGTGGCTATTCTTTATTTTTCCCTTTGGTCCCTTTGGTACTCCCTTTGGAAACCCCTTTCAATCCTTTCCGTTTTGTTTTATTTTTCCTTTTCGTTTTCTTACGGCCGCTGCTACTCTTTGGCTTTGACTTTTTAATTGGTAATGTCAACCGACTCATAGTCCCTTGTGCGGTTCTCACTAGATTCACACGGAGATTCCCACTTCGTAAAAGTTTCACTACCTCCATAGAAATGTGAGCGGCCATTTTGGTTTGTCGTCGAGACTCCACATTGGCCGGATGATTAGGATCAGACATTGGTGGGCCGTCGGTGAAACTGGTCTTTTTTTTGTTTTTCTTCGACTTGGGAATCGAGATTTCAACATCTTGGCCGTATGCTCTATCCAATGTGAATCGCTTTAGGAAAATTACTCCATGGCGTTCCTAAATGAATTATCATTTTATTTCATAACCAATCAGCATACCATGTTTTCAGAACTTTTCTATAAAAAACTTACCATTAGTACAACCTCGGCTTCTAATTCTGGAATAGTGGCTCTCACATTTTCTTCCATTGGTTCAGTCGACTCGTTAATATGAATCACAAGTGGGCCAACCAACAATCTACCAATTGAAACCACCCACACATTATTACGATGTTTAGGTAAAACTTTTATTAGAGATCTAAAAAGCCTTAATTTTCTATTACCTAGCTGTAGCTACAGCACTTCGGGCATCCACTCGTACAGATACATCACTCGCCCTGCGCATGCGACCCAGTCCAACTAGATCGGCATTTGGTTTTCTGGATCTAACAAAAGTTAGGTTTCACAGAGGTATTACAAGTTAGTTAGTTCAATGCAGATAAAAAACTTACACAACAGTAGGACCTCCGGCAGGGTAATACCCCCCTGGGGGTCGCTGATTCCCCCCAGTGCCCGGCTCATATCCATAATCATCATTATCTTGAATGTCATCTCTGGATACGGAATCCTCTTCATCTTCTTCCGATGATTGAGACAATTCAATGGCCCCTTTACGTTCTTTTTTGTCCTCTTTTTCTTGTGCCGGAGCTTTTTTTGTATTCTTTTTCACTCCCAAGTCTGCCATACCGCCACTATCCAAGTCAAACCCATATTCCTCTTTTTCATCTTCGAAGGGATCCACAACAATGGGTTTGTTGCTTTTTTTATTTGATTTCTTCTTATCTTTATTGTGGCTGGTTTCACTAGCTGACGATTCTTTCGTGTTTTTCGTTTGGTATTTTAATGCTAGACTTTCTACGTGAGATGGTTTGTCTTCATCACCCTTTGTTTTCTTTTTGGATTCTTGTACTTCTTGCTGTTCTTGCTTCTCCTATTACAAAAAATAAATATTATGATTGATAAAAAACTATACTGTCCAGAAACATTTAAAAATCGTACCACTTCTTCCGAATCATTATAATCCTCTTCGTCCGAAAACGGGAAAAGTTCTTCACTTCTTGCTTTACTGAAATTTATCTCTTCTGACTCTTTTTTCGTAGTCTTTTTGGATTTCTTGACGGCCACGTCCGACAATTTGACGACTACAGATACAAGTCAATTCAGCAATATAAATTATCAACTTTGCAATTAACTAACCAACAAAAAATAAACAACTCAGGTTTGAATTTCCCTCTCACCCATATCTTCCATTTCATCATCCACCATATCATGACTCAAAGGCTCTTTAGAGATTTTCCCAGCCCCTCTGTACAAAGAGCTGCCCTCATTATCTTCCCCATCATCCGACCGCAAATCCGAAAATCGAGTTTCCGGTGGCAAAACTCCAGATCTCACACGCCTCCTCCGGTTATTCCCAATTTGACCCACTTCTAAATCATCCACAGCCCTGTACAAAGCTGCTCCAGGACGACGGAATGGTCTTTTTTGCATGTACCCAGGCACTCGTACGGGACCAGGAGGTGTGGCCCGAATCACGATTGGCATTGGATCCATATCTCGTTTTTTCAAGTCTTTGGCCAAATTTCGGAGCAAATCATCCACTACTCGATTGTAAATTTCCACGACTCCATTGGGTGCCAAGATCGGTAATTTGGATGGCAGTTTTTGGCTATCGTATGTTTGCTCTGAGTCAAGGGGGGCGATGGGATCGTCATATGGTCCTTCTCCTCGGGGTGGGGGTGGATACCCCCCTCCGCTACCAAAGGGGGGCATGTTTGGGGGGTGGGATCCAGAGGGGGGCTTTCCATAGCCATGGGGTCCTGGTCGAGATCCTCCGCCCCAGCTTACTGAACGAAATCGGAGAGGATGGGGTAATTTAAATGCATTGTTATACATAAATTTAATCACAGAAGAATATATAATATTCTATTATATTATGCTCTCCTATGTCCTATAATGTCCTTACTTTAAATAGAGTTGAATTTTTAAAATGATTTTTAAAGATATCAAAAACCCATGAAAATTGGATTTAAAAAATCCTGTCTGTTTTTACGCGTCTTATTTTGTTTTGGAAGATTGCATGCTAGTTGAAATTGCTTTTGCATCAACCAAATGCCATATAAGATTATTTAAAAAAATGTATTTGTCGTTGTAAAATAGTGCTCAGATTTAATGTTGGGACTGGGACCTTTAGAAAAACGAAATAGAAGGAATTCCTGCTAACTTACATGAAGGGAACTGTGCAAATGCAGTGCCCGCAAAGGCCAATAACAGGCCCAATGCAAACTTCATTGTACCCAAAAATTGATTCTTTTTCCACAGGTGTGTAAAAACTCCGTGGTCCACTCAACAACTAATATTTGGTTGGAACCACCAATAGTAAAAGTTACTCACTAACTCTCAAAGTAACTTGTCATGAACGATTCTAAAACTGCGAGTACTGACTACATTGAATTCTGTAGACAATGTATTGTCCACCAGAGCTTGGCTAGAACTGGTTATCAACATTTATTGTTGACTCCTGGGAGACTTTTTACAGCAGATTGCAAACATTTTCTTTAAAAGGCTATGGCTAACTAAAACCTTTTGTGTGCAACAACAACAGCTTGGATTTAACAGGTATGCTCAAGTGGTCATCACCGTACAGTAAGTGCGCCCGTTTTGCATACCATTAGTATATTAGAATGTCACTTATTATTGTTGGGTGGCTCCAAAAGTTCATTCCCGGTTCAACATCCTGAGATCTATATAACGTGTGTATGGTGAGCTCATGCCATGCAGAATCCTAAACTGGTTTACCTAGCTCCCTGCCTGGTTTACAGGGTGTTCAATAAATTTTCATAACAGTATTCCATCTTTATGACTTTTCAATACACCTATAGTCAGTCAGTGATTGCATTTTTATGAAAAACATCTTTCGGCTTTCTATGCAAAATTAAAACCATTCATTCTCCCAGAAAAATGTACTTTTTTTGCCATGCCAGACAACTTCCAAAGCTAAAAGATTTGTAGATTTCCCAATGGTAGCTAATAGAAAATGAGTGATGATGATAAACACAATAAAACGATGATGACCCCAAAGACAGCACAAAATTAATACTGTGAACTGCTTAACTGTTCATTGTTCCATTTTACATGCAGGGAAATTGGTGTGGGAAGTGTGCTCCTTTTATTATTGACTGAGTAACTAACTAACTAAGTCGATCAATCTGCAAATAATATGTGTATCAGTGCAATTCTTGTGTGCCACATATTACCCGCCGTGCGTCTTCTACATTTTCCCCACCCAACTAGTCCAAGATCTAAATTTAAGCACTAGCCATGCAGTGAATGTTCATATTTGGACAATCGGCACACATTGTTCGTAACAGTATGGCACACAGCTTGAGCTATACTTGACATTGTTATTTATTGTTTCATTATTATCAGGAGATGCACATATTTCATTTTATGATCACCGGTTGTTAGTTAGTAGGCATGCATATTAGAAATAAGAAGGAGCCGAGAATAATACATGGGATAGCCCGTCATTAAAAACTTGTGCAGTGTAAGTAAGCAACTAACTAACTGGCTGACTATGAGGACTGTAATTTCCCTGCACATTCGTGACGACCCATGTTATACACATAAATTGAACTAGTTTGCTGGAATGCTGTCGCCGTGTATAGGTGTGTTGTGGAAAAACACTGTTTTTTTAATCGTGTATTCCTAAAATGCTTAAAAACCGTTTAATTCTAGTTAGGGACACTTATTACATACGTTTTGATGTAAAGGTTTCTAAATGATGATTTTTCAATTTTCTAATATGAAACCTTTTTTCCTATTGTGTGGAAGAAATAATGTAAAATTTCAACATTACTATAACTAAACTAATTTCTAGACACATTCAAATGTTTTGTAGAACAAGTTTTTATGGACAGCGAGCAAAATCGTAATCCCCTGCTGTTTCAACGGCAAATAAATAAGACCAAGTGTGAATGTATGCTATTGCAAAAGCGTTTTTCACAAATCCACAATATCCAATCCCAGTGAATACACACGATTTAGTTAGTTAGTTAGCTAGAATAGAAGAAAACCTGATTTTCTATTATAAATAATCACAAGACAAAGTGGGAGTGTATCAAAAATATTGAGTAGTTAAACCAGCAAGATACTTAAAAATGCGCACAACTACAAATTGTAAAAGAATTGCCGACCAACAGGCCAACAATTTTGTACCCAAATTCAAAATCATGCAAGAATGCTTCAGAAACAACTTGTTCTTTATTTATGATCCATACTTTTTTCACGGGAAACAATTTCCCCTTTAGAATTTTATATCTTTGGAGTTTCCAGAAACACGCATGATATAGCTTTCACCCAGCGATAAATAATTGCATAAGACAAATGCCTAAAACTATGCATACATTGTATATTATCTCGAATCTATATTTTACAGTGAGTGAACCATATAGGATAAAAAGCGTGTACAGTAGTTAAAACGATTTTTACTTTGTACAACGGCAGTTACATGTTTCATTGACTGACGTACAAGTTTAAAACTAAACGACTGTTTACGATTAACATTTAAATCTCAAAATCCTTAACAACTAACTAACCAAATAAATATACTAGGCAGTTTATTCAGTTGTCACCCCTTCCTTGTTCAAATCCAATAGTTTTCCCCTCATTTTGGCTCAGATACGCAAAATGAGATAAACATAGAATTCGGTGAACAAACAAAGATTTACACCAGGGTTGAAAGCTCGAATGCTGGGTTCAATGGAATCTCATGTTGAAATGGCTTCAGTGCCCGTTTCTTAGTTTTCTCCTGCAAAATTTACAACATTTAACCATGTCATATCTATTTTTAAGAACTTTCTGGCCCAAATCTATCAATCATTAAGCAAAATATCAATAGAATTCACTTTTTACCTGTTGCCAAGTGAAAACATGGTGGACCATTGCACATCCACCGAAAATGATGGCAGATCCAACACAAGCGGTGGCAATCAATGCCGGAGGTGAAAAACTCAAATGTGTGAACGTGTAGAGCACAATGGCGGACAAGAATATAGGAATGCTTAAGAAAAAGCCACCGATGGCGATTCCCCTAGTTATCGTAACTTTCTGTAGAAAGGATGTCGAACCGGGAGATCCTATACATGAGCGTACACAAAGGAAACCATTTAAAAACAAATACACCATACAAAGCGCCATAAGAAAAGCTGTCAGTAGAGTTCAACTGACGGCACGTGGCTATTCTATTCTTACATACGATCTCTTGCATGTGAGCATAGATAAATTGTGCAATAGTCACCGTTAGCTTCCAATTAATTTGCAGATATACATTATTATGCACAAGAAATTACGCATAATGGAATGTGTAGCTAACGGGAAATCTATAATAGCTATCGCTTTCAGATCATTTCACAATTGGTTCAAGTTTAGTACCTGAGACAGCGAAAAAATACTGGGCAGACGTCACTAGGAGCACACTTAGATTTATTGATAACGATATGGCCGATAGACATAGTGTGACTTCATATAGCATTTGCATTTCTCCTCCGTCTGGAACAAAAAAACATCGCATGGCATTAACTTCCTGCGCTAATTCATTAGGCATGCTCAATCTCATTAATCATATGTGTGGCTGTTATTCTATCCACTACTAAGGTGAAATTCTTGAGTCAAATTGATCAAAATTCTGTGTTTCAATGTAGACTGATGGCCACACGTTATCATTATTCTGTTAACCCACCATCACAAGTACAGAAATCAACTAACCGTTGGAATCATTTTACTATTTCAAAACTTTTTGTAAATGGCGTCCAAATTTCCATCTCCATGCATATTTACTTATCGATGCTTTTTAGACACCAATCACTCTCCTGACACAATTCTCCCCTCATACTCACTTAACTACCATGAAAACATTCTATATCTGAATATTTTGCAAAATTCTCTATTTGGGACTTACGAACAGGTGAGGAGACAAACTGCAGAAGAAAATATAAAGAATTCAATGCCAACAGTAGGGACAGGACAGCAAGTAACGACAAAGAGCGGAGAACTCCATGCCTGAAATACGCAGCATGGTGATGAGATGAGGAGGTGATATTCGAAGTATTGGTCGTCTCATCCAGAATCCCTCGTCGACTCTCCGTGGTCACTTGATGATGATGATGTTGATGCGGTGGGGGAGGAATCGGAGGCGGAAGCCCTTCCGAAGAGGTGAAATAAATACTCCCGTTCATCGGATGTCTCTGCTTATTGGACCTGTGATGTTGGGACGGCTGCTGCTGCATGGGTGGACTTTGCTCATTGTCCTTACCACGGCCAATACTCGATATTCGGGAGGACTCGAGGTATGGGCGAGGAGTATTGTGAACACTGGGAAATGACTGGTCCAGATAGCCTGGAGAAAAATGAAAAATTGTTTAAACATTTGAAAGTGCACTCACAATATTTACAGCCCTCATAGCATCCTTTCTGGTCATCACTGCCGACTTTTCAAGTACATTTTTGACCGTCGATTTTGTCTAACTCAACTTACTTTTGCTATGTGAATGGTGATGATGCGACGGAGGGCCCTCAATGAACCGTGTAGGGTCCAACACGGAGGGATGAAGATGAGAGGCGTCACCTGAGTGTGAGGAACTTGTGAGGGGACGTGGAGTACTCTGCTGCTGCTGAAGAGGCACTCCAGTGGACCCATACTGGTTTATTGAGTGCTTCAGCATCTACAGCACACAAAACAAACCAGTTAGGTATAGTTAGTTCGTAATGTTTGTCAACAGTGCTCCTGGAGAAGCCGCATTTGAAAGAATAATCTTACTCTCAAACAATTTATATAATCAATGCTAACAAAATGTGGTCTTAACCACAAAAATTCAATCAAAGCATCCTTTAAAAATCGTTTGTATCCCAAAAAGCTATTAAGCTTGCACTCATCACATAAGTCTAAATGAGTATACATTGTGCTTTTAAATTTTTCCTAATACATTCTCATCAACTGACTCCCGTATGCTATAGATCCCACAGTGAGATTCTGAGTGGTGAGTAAATCTCATTTTAAAACGCAATTGTAAATACGCTTTCCTCCACAATGGATCCATTGTTTGACAACTAACTAACTATACATTTTGTACTGAAAGCTCATAGCCATTCTATATACGACAAACTAACTCTAGGCATTCCAAGAATTCAAGTTTACATGCTCGTCTTGTTTACATTCGTATTCTCGTCAGCACCTCTTGTGTGTTCAAATGACTTGGTCATATCAACTGTTCATACTTTTATCCATTGTGAACATCTTTTATGCAATTCGAATTCCGGGAATTTTTGGGAACGAACTAACTACTTCCAAATGTGCGTATCAAGTAACTAGCTAACAATCATCAATTATTGAGGTTAAGATTCTCATATTAGTTGCAAATCCCGTGTGCGCTTGTAAATCATGCACTCTTTATGGAAATGCATAGATGATTGCATTCATTTACATGGCTGCACACACATTACACACAACAATGACAATGAACTACATTCTTGTAGTCTAATATTGTTTCCTTATTGTCATCATCATCATCATCATCTCATCCCACATGTCTAGTTGGGAACAATCTTTATTATTATTACACAGGGACCATGTCATTGTTTTGATCCCCTCAAACGTGTAATCAACACAAGAGAAATGAAGGCAGTGGGAAGTCAAATGATAATAATAATAAAATGCCATACAGTGGTGATGAACTTTATGATTGTTCTTTGCAGACATGGCACCTGGTCTAAATTGCACGTGTTGTTGGACTCACCAATGATAATGTCTAATGGGATTTTCGTTTGTATTTAGCTTTGCCAGATGAGTTTCAGTGAAAACACACCTTTTTCAAACTAATATTAGTTTAAAAGATTAGTTTTTTTTAATGTATAGTCAGTCACTCACTAGTAAATACATTCTAGTAAGTAAGATACGAATCTCAATGTCATATCTCCCATTCAGTCAGTTAGTTAGACATATTGAATTGTTGTTTATCTGTCACATTGAACCAAGCACATTCTTCATTCTTTTGGCCTACTAAAAGTTTCACGTAGAGTTCCATAATGGCCTTTCTTTGTGTGACATGAAAAACTAACTAACTATATAGGATTCGCACACTTGGAGTTATTTGAATACATACATCTCCTGGCTAAGCTAACTAAGAAATTGGCCGGAAATTTGACAGTACATGCTTGCAATGATTTAACATTGAGTCACAGATGGGAATCCTACATATCGTTTTTAATCCTCACAGTTTAAAACTCGTAAATTGTTGGCGCCCCAACTGGGAGCCAAAAATTATGGAATCCAATATGCATCATGCATTAGACAGGAGCACAGTAATCTGTTTACATTATTATTGCATGTGTGTGTGTGTGTGTGTAGCATGCAAAGATGATTGTATTCTTTCCTTAGGGCGCTTCAGACATTCTGTTCACTCAAGTCGATATACGAATAATAATGATGCATAAGTCATGTCTTCTACAGGTGCCAATAACGTACCGTAAATCTTGTTCCTAAAAGCTTCCTACTTAACATAAACCTCTTATACCATATTCCCAATCACTCTAACTAATGTGCACAATTGACAGATAGCCATTTCATTGGATAGACTAATAAAAAATCCTGGCTCCCTGTGGTTTTCTTTTGTAAACACTAGCTTATACTGAAACTCATTGACAACTACAATTTAAAGATTCTCAGAATTTAGTGATTACAATTTCACGGTGATTTAGAATCCATTAACTAACAAACTAACCAACTAACTGAGTTCACTTGGAATCTTTAAAAATTGTGAATAGCAGATATATACACTCGAATATGGTCGGAGTTGTTTGTAAAAAGTTAGCTGCACGCATTATTGCATATTATACACACGCATGGTAATTTTCAGTGCACACAGTAGTGTTTATAAACTCGGGTGTCATTGTACACGTCATACTATGCAAGTAATAACCATTAAGATGATAATAATATGCACTGTTTATAT
>Ga0210040_10006880_pt1 | contig 13968 bp, 12 predicted proteins | sample CryGeyCG12114_NA_FD_185462 | JGI IMG/M metagenome (GOLD analysis project Ga0210040, IMG submission 185462) | Groundwater microbial communities from aquifer - Crystal Geyser CG19_WC_8/21/14_NA (SPAdes) (version 2) | ecosystem: Environmental > Aquatic > Deep subsurface > Groundwater | place: USA... | reverse complement strand
GTAGCGGCGAAGATTAAAGAGCTTGGTATGTACACTTTTGTCAGATGGAGTTATATCTTCATTGCACCGCCTTTATGTATTACTAAAGAGCAGATTGATGAAGGGTTGGCGATCATATCAGAGGCTTTAAAGATAGCGGATGCGAGTTTGGAACACGGATAAGATGGATTAGAAGGATTCACACAGTTTAATTTATTTAAATGTTTTTAACGGCAAAGCCTTTATCTCCAATCCCTAACATCAATCAATTCCGTGTCATCCGTGTTCCAACTCCCATGAAACATTCAGAAATTACAGATAAAGTCATTAGGTCTTTTTATAAAGTTTACAATAGTCTTGGTTATGGTTTTCTCGAAAAGGTTTATCAGAACGCTTTATTTATTGAACTCATTCAATCAGGCTTACAAGTAGAAAAACAAAAGAAAATTGAAGTTTATTATTTAGGGCAATTGGTTGGAGAATATTATGCAGACTTAATAATAAATGATTTAGTAATTCTTGAACTAAAAGCACATGAGTGTTTACTTGAAGAACATGAAAATCAATTAGTCAACTATTTAAAAGCAACTCAAATTGAAGTAGGCTTACTATTAAATTTCGGGAAAAAGACTGAAGTCAAAAGAAAAATATTTGACAACGATAAAAAGAAAATGTTGTAATTAAAATCAGTGCAAATCCCTCAAATCCGCGACATCCGTGTTCTAAATACTAAAATCATGAAAGAACAAGAAACTATCACCAACTCCTCTCTCTACAGCGAAGACCTCGCACCAGTTACACAAGACAAAAGAACCTGGAATACCTGGAATTATGCCGCTCTTTGGATCAGCATGAGCTTATGTATACCAACATACATGATGGCCAGTTCCTTAATAGGGGGCGGCATGAATTGGTGGCAGGCAATACTTACTATTTTTCTAGGCAATACAATCGTCCTTGTTCCCATGATTTTAAATGGACATGCAGGTGCGAAATATGGAATTTCATTTCCTGTCTTTGCAAGGGCAAGCTTTGGCGTTAAGGGTGCAAATATTCCTGCAGTTTTAAGAGCCATTGTTGCATGTGGATGGTTCGGCATTCAGACATGGATTGGTGGTTACGCTTTATTTCTCATGCTCAAACTTTGGATACCTGCTATCGGTACCTTACCTCAAATTTTTCCTGCATCATTTGGTTTAGAAACCGGGCCTGCTATATCGTTCTTTTTGTTTTGGCTACTGAATATGTTTGTTGTTTATCTTGGTGTTGAAAGTATAAAAAAGCTTCTCGTATTCAAAGCATTCTTTTTACCAATTGCAGCATTAGCCCTTTTATATTGGGCTATTTCTGCAGGCAATGGCCTTGGTCCCATTTTAAAACAACCTTCAAAATTTGCTTCAACATCAGATTTCTTTACATTCTTTTTTCCTGCATTGACAGGTATGGTCGGCTTTTGGGCTACGCTTTCGTTAAACATTCCTGACTTTACCCGTTATGCAAAAAGCCAGCAGGCACAGATAAAAGGTCAGGCCATTGGCCTTCCAACTTCAATGACTTTGTTTTCATTTATCGGTGTGGTTGTTACCTCTGCGACTTTCATTGTTTATGGCGAAACAATTTGGGATCCTCTGGTACTGGCAGGAAGGTTTGACAGCAAAATATTTGTAAGCATAGCAATGATAGCGGTAGCCATTTCAACACTTGCAACTAACATTGCAGCAAACATTGTAAGTCCTGCAAATGATTTTGCTAACCTTTCGCCTTCAAAAATTAATTTCAGAACAGGTGGTTTTATAACCGGAATTATTGGTCTCCTGATATTTCCATGGAAACTAATTGCTGATCCCAATGGTTATATTTTTACCTGGCTGGTCGGCTATTCGGGTTTATTAGGACCAATTGGCGGAATAATGATAGCAGACTATTATTTTGTAAGGAAGCAAAAATTACAGGTTGATGAACTATTTTCTTCAACTGGTATTTATAGCTACAAAACCGGTTTTAATAACCGTGCAATCGTTGCTTTGTTGTTAGGTATTGTGCCAAATATTCCTGGCTTTTTAACTATTATTGGAGCAGTAAGTAAAAATACTTTCCCCCTTTGGCTTGACCATATTTATAACTATGCCTGGTTTGTAGGATTTATTATTTCGGCACTTTCTTATAAATTAATGATGAAGAATACAACACTACAACAAGTTTCAAAAGACTATAGTGAAGCGAAGATTGGAGGATTGGAAGTTAAATTATAAGTGAAGAAACAGATGTTTTTTCAAAATAACAAGACGAATAACAGCATGACAACATTAATAACAAACGGAAGAATTATAACAGCAAGCGATGATTATACAGCAGACATATTAATCGAAGGTGAAACCATAAAAGCTATCGGGAAAAATCTCGAAGCATCAGCAGATAAAACAATAGATGCTACAGGCATGCTTGTATTTCCTGGTGGCATAGATCCACATGTACATTTGTCTATGCCTTTTATGGGCACTTACTCAAGTGACGATTATACAACCGGCACAAGAGCTGCTTTATATGGTGGTACAACGACAGTCATAGACTTTATTTTACAGAAACAGGGAAACTCTTTGAGAGCCGCTTTCGAAGAATGGAGCGGTCGTGCAAATGGAAATGCAGTTGGAGATTACAGCTTTCACATGGCTGTTACAGATTTTAATGAAAACACTAAAGGTGAAATAAAAGAAATGGTTGACGAAGGCATAACATCCTTTAAAGCTTTTATGGCATACAAAGGATCTTTAATGATTGACGATCGCCAGATGATTGGATTGATGGAAGAAGTCAAAGGACAAGGTGGAATGGTAACAGTGCATGCTACCAATGGCGATGTCATTGATTATCTGGTTCAAAAAAACAGAAACGAAGGTAAGCTTGCTCCTATTTATCATTACCTTTCTCAACCTGAAGTAACCGAAGCCGAAGCATCAAAGCGCTTCGCTGATATGTCTGATTTTACTGGTTGTCCCGGATATATTGTTCACCTCACTTGTGAAGGTGCACTAAATGCAGTAAGAAATGCAACAAGAAGAAACCAGAAATTATTTGTAGAAACATGTATTCAATATTTAATATTAGATGCTTCATTATACGAGCAAGACTTTGAAGGCGCAAAATGGGTAATGTCTCCTCCACTTCGGGAAAAAAAAGACCAGGCAACACTTTGGGCCGGGCTTAATCAGAATTTAGTACAGGTAGTCGGAACAGACCATTGCCCTTTTACCTGGGAACAGAAATTATTGGGTAAAGATGACTTTTCTAAAATACCAAACGGACATCCTGCAATTGAGCATAGAATGGAATTGTTATTTAGCGAAGGCGTGACCAAGGGTAAAATCAGTTTGAATAAATTTGTTGAAGTTACCAGTACAAACGCAGCTAAAATATTTGGAATGTTCCCTAAAAAAGGGACGATAGGCATAGGTGCTGATGCTGATATTGTAATTTTTGATCCAAATGAAAAACACAAGCTATCGGCCGCCTCACATCATATGAATACTGATTACTCTGCGTATGAAAATTGGGAAGTTACCGGAAAAGTAAAAACCGTTTTATTAAGAGGCAATATTGTTATTGATAATAATGAGTGTCTGGCAGATAAAGGAAACGGGCAGTTTATGAAACGCAACAAAGTATCGGGAATTATATAAGCATAAGATATCATTGTTAGAAAAAAATCCGAAATTACAATAGTGTTAAGCCAGGCAGAAATATTATCAACCATTAAAACACTTGTTAAGGAAGAAATTCCCGATGCAAAAGTGTATTTGTTTGGGAGCAGGGCAACAGGAAAGGTGCATGAAGAAAGTGATTGGGATATTTTGGTTATAACTCGTCTAATAGTAGATAAAAATTTAAAAAGAAAAGTCCGTAATAAAATACATTCGATTACGCTATCTATTTTTTCTTTTATTGATTTAATAATTGTCAACGAAAAAGAGTGGAAAGAAAGTCCGTCTTACTATGCTTTAAACATATCTATTAAAGATGAAGTAATAGCTATATGAGCAAAGAGGCTGCTATCACGCTACCAGAGCACTTTTACTAACCAAAGATTTAGTACCTAAAACGCATAAAGGAGTATCTAAAATGCTGCATGAATATTTTGTACACAAAGGTTTGTTCGATTCTGCAAAGGCCGCATTTTATGATCAAATCTTGGAAGAAAGAATAGAAGATGATTATAGTGATTTTATGATTTTGGATGAAGCTGAAGTAGAAGGATTTATTGAACCTACTAAAGAATATGTAGCATACATAGAAAAAGTCGTTGCATCAACTCTTACTTAATTTCTCTTTTATAAATATTTAATATAAGTCTATGCCCAAAATAATAAAATCAGGTCTTATACAAATGAGCCTTCCAAAAACAGAAGGTGAAGGAACTATTGAAGAGATTAAGGAAGCAATGATACAGAAACATATTCCTTTTATTGAGAAAGCTGGAGAGCAAGGCGTACAAATTCTTTGCTTACAGGAAATCTTCAATACACCCTATTTCTGTCCGGGACAAGATAAAACATGGTATGCTTCTGCTGAAGCTGTTCCCGGACCTACTGTGGACCTTATGACAGAGTATGCAAAGAAGTACCAGATGGTTATTATTGTTCCGGTATATGAAAAGGAACAGGCAGGATTTCTATATAACACTGCCGCTGTGATTGATGCTGATGGAACTTATCTTGGCAAGTATCGAAAAAACCATATTCCGCATACTGGTGGATTTTGGGAGAAGTTTTTCTTTAAGCCTGGAAACCTTGGTTATCCTGTGTTTCAAACCAAATATGCAAAAATTGGCGTTTACATCTGCTATGATCGTCACTTTCCTGATGGGGCAAGAGCTTTGGGATTGAATGGAGCTGAAATAGTGTATAATCCTTCCGCAACAACCGCCGGTCAATCTCAATATTTATGGAAACTGGAACAACCTGCGCATGCTGTAGCTAATGGCTATTTTATGGGTTGTATTAATCGTGTAGGTGAAGAAAAACCTTGGAATCTTGGAAGGTTTTATGGAAACTCTTATTTTGTTGACCCACGAGGACAAGTGTTTGCGGAGGCTTCTGAAGATAAGGATGAACTACTGGTTGCAGAATTTGATTTGGATTTGATAGAAGAAGTGAGGAGTACATGGCAGTTTTTTAGAGACCGACGGCCGGAGACTTATGAAAAGCTGGTGGAATTGTAGCGGATTTTTTTAACCGCAGAGGAAAGACAGAGAGGAATACAACACAGAGAAACACAGAGAGAAATGCAAGATAATGAGATTACCGGGCTGATAATTAAGCAGGCAATTGTAGTACATAATGCATTAGGACCGGGATTATTGGAAAGCGCATATAAAGAATGCTTGTATTACAAGTTAGTTCAAGAAGGTTTATTAGCAGAGAAGGAAAAACCAATGCCACTTGTATTTGAAGGTGTCAAATTAGAATGTGGTTATAGGGTAGACATACTGGTAGAAAATAAAATAGTCATCGAAATAAAAAGCGTTGAGGCACTAAACGATGTTCATCTTGCGCAAACACTCACTTATCTAAAACTTGGAAATTATAAATTAGGTTTACTAATAAATTTTAATGTCCTAAAATTAAAAGACGGAATCAAGAGAGTAGTCAACGGCTTATGACAGCTAGGATTTCTCCTGTATTTCCTCTGCGAAAAAACTCTTGTATTTCTCTGCGGTAAAAAAACAAACATGATTCAAAACAACCGTTTAACTCCTGAACAATACGCTACCAATTTCGCTGATATCCACCCTCCTTTCGAGTCGTATGATGCGGCTTTAGTTGAAGCAAACCGTTGCCTGTTTTGCTATGATGCTCCCTGCATGAAAATGTGCCCCACCAGCATCAACATACCAAAATTCATCAAACAAATTTCAACAGAAAATATAAAAGGATCTGCAAACACTATTTTACAATCAAACATTTTCGGCGCAGGTTGCGGAAAAGTTTGTCCCGTAGAAAAATTATGTGAAGGGGCTTGCATTTATAACTTCCTCGAAGAGCCTCCTATCCCGATAGCCAAATTGCAGCGATATTCAACAGAAAAAGCGATTCATGAAAAATGGAAGCTGTTCACCCGCAAACCATCAATTGGTAAAAAGGTAGCTGTCATTGGAGCCGGACCCGCCGGACTATCCTGTGCACATATACTTAGCCGTGAAGGTGTAGATGTAACAGTTTACGAAAAAGAAAGCAAGGGCGGCGGACTAATGACCTATGGCATTGCAGCCTACAAAGTAACCCCGGAGTTTTGCGAAGATGAAGTAGACTATATTTTATCATTAGGCGGCATCGAAGTAAAATACAACCAGGAATTAGGTAAAAATATTACACTTGATGAACTTAAGAAAAATTACGATGCTGTTTACCTCGGCATAGGTGTCGGCCTTACAAGAACTTTAGCAATAGACGGTGAAGAATTAGAAGGTGTAGTTGATGCTATTAATTTCATATATGAACTAAGAGACAAAGGCTTTAGCCAATTACCAGTCGGAGACAAAGTAGCCGTAATCGGTTTAGGCATGACAGCCATAGATGCTGCAACGCAGGCGAAACGTTTAGGCGCAAAAGAAGTAACAATAGTTTACCGACGCACACAAGCAGAAATGCCTTGTACGCAACACGAGCTGGACATTGCATTATTAGATGGATGTAAGATTGAATGGCTTGCAGCTCCCAAAGAAGTAAAAGGTCACAAAGGAAAAGTAACCGGACTCGTCTGTACAAAAATGGAACTTGGAAAACCAGACGCTTCCGGAAGACGAACACCGGTTGAGACAAAAGAGAAAATCACGTTGGAAGTAGACATGGTCATCAAAGCGACCGGGCAAATTCCATTTGTAAAACTGGTAATGAAAAACGGATTTGAATCTGAATCCGGGAAAATATCAATCGGGCTTGACGGAAAAACAAATGTCTCAAAAGTATTTGCAGGCGGTGACGCAGTAAACGGAGGCAAAGAAGTGGTAGATGCCGTACAGGCGGGCAAAGACGGCGCAAGAGGAATTTTGGAGTTTATGGGAATTTGGCCTGCGGTAGTTGAGCCGGTTTACAATGCTTCAACTGTTTCCGTTAGATAATTTTCATGCCAAGAAGCTAAGAAAGCAAAGGCGCAAAGTTTATAAAACTCTGCGCCTTCGTAACAAAGCAATTATAAGTTACTTTTTATCAGAACCTTTTTTCTGTGGTCCACCTGTAACACCTCCACCAACTCTTGAACCGGAGCCGCCACCATGAATTCCGCTACCGGAGGTAGAGTCACCCAAAGGGCCATTCAGGTCTGTCGTATCACCCATAGAGAGGTCAGCTGATGTTTGTGTAGTATCAGTCATGTATTGTTTAGTCGAAGACTCGTCATTTTGGTCATTTCCCCCGCAAGATGTAAGTGCTCCTGCTATTGCAATTATTCCTAATATTTTTTTCATTTTCACTGATTTTAGTGGAAGTTATATATAAGCAAATACTTATACTTCCTTCCATTTCTGCAATTCCTTTGCCACCTATTTCTTACGAAAAAATATTCTTATAGGAACACCTGTAAAGTTGAAATGCTCTCTCAATTTATTCTCAAGGTAATGTTTATAAGGCGCCCTGATATCATCTGGGTAATTGGTAAAAAACGCAAATGAGGGAACGTGTGTAGGCAGTTGAGTTGTATAATTAATCTTAACAGCATTACCTCTTACTACCGGTGCATGATATTGTTCAACCGCCTTCAACATTATATCATTCAACTGTGAAGTCGGTATTTTCTTCATCTTATTTTCATATACTTCCAAAGCTACTTCCATAGCTTTCATAATACGCAGTTTCTCTGTTACCGAAACAAAAATGATAGGCACATCTGTAAAAGGCGCCAGTTTCTCTTTCAATTGTTTTTCATAATCGCGCGCAGTATTAGTTTCCTTTTCTACCAAATCCCATTTGTTTACGATTACTACTATGCCTTTACCCTTTTTTACCGCAAGTGCAAATATGCTAATGTCTTGTCCGGTGATTCCTTTTGAAGCATCTATCAGCAAGATACAAACATCCGCTTCATCCATTGCCCTTATAGCACGGATAACGGAGTAAAACTCGATGTCTTCGTTCACCTTGGTTTTCTTACGAATACCAGCAGTGTCAATCAGAATAAATTCTTTTTGGAAAAGGTTATAATGCGTATGTATTGTGTCTCGTGTTGTTCCCGCTATATCACTTACGATTGTTCGCTCCTGTCCTACCAATGCGTTTAGTAGCGACGATTTGCCCGCATTAGGTTGCCCGATAATCGCAAACTTTGGAAGTTCTGCATTCTCGCCGTTCGTATCTTCTTCAGGTATTAGTGCAACAATTGCATCCAATATTTCACCCGTTCCGCTACCGCTAACGCTGCTGACAAAAAATATATTATCAAAACCAAGACTGTAAAATTCTGCCGCTTCCAACAAACGTTCGCCATTGTCAACTTTGTTTACACAAAGAAAAACAGGTTTGGTAGTACGTCTAAGCAAATCAGCCACCGACTCATCTAAGTCTGTAATACCTGTTGCCACATCAACCATAAAAACCATTGCGTTCGCCTCTTCAATCGCTATAACTACCTGCTTCCGGATTTCTGTTTCAAAAACATCTGAGGAACCTGCCACAAATCCGCCTGTATCAATTACATTAAATGATTTGCCTGCCCATTCTGTCACTCCATATTGACGGTCGCGGGTTACACCACTAACGTCGTCAACAATTGCCTTTCTCTGTTCTAAAAGGCGATTAAAAAAAGTACTTTTGCCCACATTCGGGCGTCCAACTATTGCTACTGTAAAACTCATAACTCCAATTTCGCCCCTAACCCCTAAAGGGGAATTTAAAATCGAATTTCTTAATCGAAAAACGACCCTTTGATTAATAATATTTTTGTTTGTGAACCAACTTTTGAAATTCTATTTTACATCGTTGTGTCACTCACTTGTACTCTTTTTTCATTATGGAACATTGACTACTGTTTGTTTACACCGGAACGCCGTCATTGCGAGGAGGAACGACGAAGCAATCTGCTAATTGGAATGAAACAAGCTTTAATTCGGGAAGCAGATTGCTTCGTTCCTCGCAATGACGGTACATTTTTTTTCGATCAGATCAATGAAATTGGTTCTTAACTCACTAATTCCTCAGTCACTATTGATAGCTCACCACCCACTACCTTACCTTTTAATTATTATACCCAAACTCTTTCAACTTCATTTCATCATCTCTCCACTTCGTCTTCACTTTCACGAACAGTTCCAAAAAAACTTTCTGTCCCAAAAACTCTTCAATGTCTATTCGGGCCAGACTTCCAACCTGTTTTATCATTTTGCCACCTTCTCCAAGTATGATTGCTTTCTGACTTTCACGTTGTACAATAATGTCTGCCTGTATTTTGGTTAAGGTTGTTTTTTCTTTAAACTCGTTTACCATAACTGTTGTATGATAAGGAATTTCGTCTCCAAACAATTGAAATATTTTTTCCCTAACCATTTCGCCTACAAAAAACTTCGTTGGCAAATCTGTCAAATCCTGGTCGTCATAAAATGGCTGACCTTCTTTTAGGTATTTTAAAATAAGTTCAAGTAATTGATCAAGATTTGTATTATCAGTAACCGATATTCCAATCCAGTCTTTGCAATAAGACTTTGCTGTAAAAAACTCTTTTGCTTCCTCTACTGCGTTATCTTTTGCAAGATCAGTTTTGGTCGTTATCACAATTGCCGGAACTTTCAATTTCAGGGAACTAAATATTGCATTTGCCTCTTCTTTGTCGTCTTTTACGTCAACCAGCAAAAGGGCAACATCTGCGTCTTCAAGGCTGCCTTTTACGGCCTTCATCATTTTCTCGTGAAGCTTATACTTTGGCTCAATAATACCTGGTGTGTCGGAAAATATAATCTGGTATTCCCATTCTTTGTTTAAAAATGCCTTAATCCGATGCCGGGTTGTTTGCACTTTATGACTTACAATTGCCATCTTCTCGCCTATTAGCGCATTTAGCAAAGTGCTTTTGCCTGCATTTGGCTTACCAAAAATATTTACGAAACCTACTTTCATTCTGTATAATATAACTCTCTAATCCTTTAAAACTTCAAAATTTCAGTTTAAAGAATTTGCAAAGGTATGTTTTTAAAAACTAAGGGCTTTTTTTAATGGATGCGTTACACTATATGTACATAAAAATTGTTCCTCTTTTTCATTTGTTTGAGAAGGCTTGCAGAAGACACAGAACAGCGCAGAAAAGCTCGTTTTTCAGTTTACAAAACAATTCACACTCACTTCTAAGTCCTTCCGCACGTTCTACGAGTTTTACTTTTTCTTTTGAAGCAATGTGATGTTAAAAGAAGCGCTCACCGTTTAAGACTGTCTATTACAGGTTGAAATTTCCCCGCTTACACATAACTTTGCGCATCTTTTTTTACAAGGTTTTCTAAATGAAGTATCAGAGGCAAAGGTTACAATAAACAAATGTTAACTATAGTTTGTCTTATTACCAGGTCACTTATTAAAACCGTTTTTTGACAACAATTATAAAAAAAGCTGCTTTACATTATCCAGTACAAGTGAGTGACACAACGATGTTGATAGCCTTCCAACTGCTGGTTGCTAAAGAAGCAAAAAGAAAACACTAACAACCTTATAATTAGAATATGAACTTATTTGAACAACAGGCAAGGGAATTTCATGAAAGGCATATCGGCCCGGATGCGCAGGAAACTGCAGAAATGTTGAAAACCATCGGTGCCGCTTCTTTGGATGAACTGATTAGTAATACTGTACCACAGGCAATTAGACTTGAACAAGATTTGGATGTAGCAGGGCCGGTAAGTGAATACCAATACCTGGCAGAACTTAGAAAAACAGCCTCAAAAAATAAAATTTATAAAAGTTACATAGGCCAGGGATATTACGATACCATTACGCCACCGGTTATTCAACGTAACCTTTTTGAAAACCCGGGTTGGTACACGCAGTACACGCCATACCAGGCTGAAATTGCACAAGGTCGTTTAGAGAGTTTGTTGAATTTTCAAACAATGGTTAGTGACCTGACTGCTTTGCCCATCGCAAATGCCTCTCTGCTTGACGAAAGCACGGCCGCGGCAGAAGCAATGGCAATGATGTTTAATAATAAAAACAAGGGTGAGAAAGTAACAGCACCCAAATTTTTTGTTGACGAAAACATTTTTGCGCAAACAAAAGACGTTTTACTTACAAGAGCAACGCCGATAAAAGTTGAGCTGGTAACAGGTGATTTTAAAACTGCAGAGTTAGACGAAACCTTTTTTGGTGTAATTGTTCAGTATCCAAATAGTGATGGAGCTGTTGAAGACTATCGTTCATTTTTTGGAAAAGCACATGCAGTTAATGCAAAAGTGGTTGTGGCTACTGATTTACTTGCTTTGACTTTGTTGACGCCTCCCGGCGAAGTAGGCGCTGATGTCGCCGTTGGTTCTTCACAGCGTTTTGGTGTTCCAATGGGATTTGGGGGACCGCATGCTGCTTTTTTCTCTACTAAAGATGAGTTTAAGCGAATTATTCCCGGACGTATCATTGGCGTAAGCGTGGATGCGCACGGAAACCGTGCCCTTCGCATGGCACTTCAAACCCGTGAACAACACATTCGTCGTGAAAAAGCGACCAGTAATATTTGTACGGCACAAGCTCTTTTGGCAAATATGTCTGCGATGTATGCTGTTTATCATGGTGCTAACGGACTGAAAAATATAGCAAAAAGAGTAAGTTTGCTTGCACATACTTTGAATAAAGAACTGAAAGAGATAGGCTTTGAGCAGGTGAATCAATACTACTTTGATACTTTAAAATTAAAAGTCGCTGACAATGCTGTGGTTAAAACAATAGCCGAAGCAAATGGAGTAAATTTCCATTACTTTTCTGATAATCAGATTGGTATAACCATAGACGAAACTACTTCTCAAAGTGATGTTTTAGATATTCTGCACATTTTTGCTGAAAGTCTTGATAAAGCAGATTCCGCTTTGAACTTTGATTATGAAACCAATCTTGATAATATTCCAACTTCTCTAACCCGCACTTCTACTTTTCTTCTCCACCCGGTGTTTAATACGCACCACAGCGAGACAGAGATGATGCGTTACCTGAAGTCTTTAGAGAATAAAGACCTTAGTCTTGACAACTCTATGATTCCGCTCGGTAGCTGTACCATGAAGTTGAATGCAGCGGTTGAATTAATGCCTGTTAGTTGGCCTGAATTCTCTAAAATGCATCCGTTCGCTCCTACCAATCAATGGCAGGGTTACCACGATATTATTGTGGAGCTGGAGAAATGGTTGAGCAGCATTACCAGTTTTGCAGCTACCTCTTTACAACCAAACAGTGGTGCGCAGGGTGAATATGCTGGTTTATTAGCCATTAAAGGTTATCATGAAGATAGAAATGAGGCGCACAGAAACGTTATTTTAATTCCGATATCGGCTCATGGCACCAACCCTGCGAGTGCAGTGATGGCAGGCTTTAAGGTGGTTGTTACCAAATGTGATGAAGCCGGAAATATCGACGTAGACGACCTTAGAAAAAATGCTGAAAAATACAAAGACACGCTTGCCGGACTAATGGTAACTTACCCAAGTACACACGGCGTTTTTGAAGAAAGCATTCGTGAGATTTGCGATATTATCCACGAAAATGGTGGAATGGTTTACATGGATGGAGCTAATATGAATGCACAGGTTGGTTTAACTGCACCCGGTTTTATCGGTGCCGATGTTTGTCACCTTAACCTTCACAAGACATTTGCTATCCCACACGGCGGCGGCGGACCAGGAATGGGACCAATTTGTGTAAATGATAAACTTGCACCTTTCTTACCAGGACACGTTAACATCAATAAAGGCAACAATACAAATGCTGTAAGTGCTGCACCTTATGGTTCTGCAAATATTTTGCTAATCAGTTATGCTTATATAAAATTATTAGGTGCTGAAGGTCTAAAAAAGTCGACAGAATATGCTATTCTCAATGCTAACTATATGAAAGCAAGATTAGAGAAGCATTATAAAATACTGTACAGCGGTAAAAATAACACTTGTGCCCATGAATTTATCGTTGACCTCCGCCCTTTCAAAAATCTTGGGATCGAGGCCGAAGACGTTGCAAAGCGTCTAATGGATTATGGTTTCCACGCACCTACTTTAAGCTTCCCGGTTGCCGGAACAATTATGATTGAGCCGACTGAAAGTGAGCCTAAAACAGAACTTGACCGATTCTGTGATGCGTTGATACAAATACATGAAGAGATTGTAGCTATTGAAAACGGTACAGCAGATAAAATTGACAACATGCTAAAAAATGCTCCGCACAGTCTGCAAGTAATTACAGCTGATGAATGGAGTCATACTTACAGTCGTTCACAGGCCGCTTACCCACTTGAATATATTCGTCATAACAAATTCTGGCCTTCAATTAGTCGTGTTAATAACACTTATGGTGACAGGAATTTAATTTGTACCTGCGAGCCAATTGAGAGTTACCAGGAGATGGGGGTTTAAATGTTTAGTGAGTTGTAAGTTTAAAGTTTAAGTGATATAAGTAAGAGACCCGCTGAAAGGCAGGTCTTTTTTTTTCGTTTAATTCTTTTTGTTGTTAAATAATTCATACCTATTATAGATTACAACAAAATGATGAAGCTAAATTATTTTAAATTTCTTGTTAAGTCTTTTCTCTCTTCTTATAAACCTATTCTCGTTTACTGTAATCATTTAAAAATGTCATCCTTTTTTTAGTGAGAGCTTTTTATTGAAAATCAGGATTGATGTTAAGGTTTCAAGGTATAACATTTCCAATTTTTTGAAATCTTTTATTAATTCTTCTGCGTAAATAGTTGTATACCAATAGAAAAAGTTTACTGCTTATTAACTGAAACAAAAATGAAGCAAATATTTTTATTTTTTAATACGATTTTTATTTA
>Ga0210040_10006878_pt1 | contig 13971 bp, 10 predicted proteins | sample CryGeyCG12114_NA_FD_185462 | JGI IMG/M metagenome (GOLD analysis project Ga0210040, IMG submission 185462) | Groundwater microbial communities from aquifer - Crystal Geyser CG19_WC_8/21/14_NA (SPAdes) (version 2) | ecosystem: Environmental > Aquatic > Deep subsurface > Groundwater | place: USA... | reverse complement strand
TGCACGCCGGAGGAGGCGTCGTCCGGCCCCGCCTCGGCGGACAGGACGTGGTCGGGCACGCCGAGGCCGGCGTCGGCGAGGCGCTCGAACCACCACAGGGACAGGGCGGTGAGCACGGCCCCCTTGTCGGGCACCGGCGTGGGCAGGACGGAGTCGAAGGCGCTGACCCGGTCGCTGGCCACGACGAGGAGGTCGCCCCCGCCCGGCGCGGCGCTCGCGGGCTCGTAGAGGTCGCGCACCTTGCCGGAGCGCACGTGCCGCCAGCCCGGCAGCTCGGGCGCAGCGGGCAGCTCCCGAGCGGCGGCCGTCCCGTCGGCGCTCACGCGCTCCCCTCCTCGACGCGGGCGGCCGCGGCCGCGATGTCGGTGCGGTGCTGGCCGCCCTCGAGGCCGACCTCGGCGAGCGCCGCGTAGGCCGCGGCGCGCGCGTCGGCGAGCGAGGCGCCCGTCCCGACGAGCGACAGGACGCGCCCGCCGGACACGACGAGCGCGCCGTCCGGGCCGGCGGCGGTGCCCGCGTGCAGCACCCGGGCGCCGGGGACGGCCGCGGCGGCCTCGAGCCCGGACAGGGGGGCGCCGGCGCGTGGGGCGGCCGGGTAGCCGCCCGCCGCCAGGACGACGGCGACCGCGGCCCCCGCGGACCAGCCGAGGGGGTCGAGCTCGGCGAGGCGGCCGGTGGCGGCGGCGCGCAGCAGCCCGCCGAGCGGCGTGCGCAGCCGCGGCAGCACCACCTGCGTCTCGGGGTCGCCGAAGCGCGCGTTGAACTCCACGACCCGCAGCCCGCGGGAGGTCAGGGCCAGCCCGCAGTACAGGACGCCGGCGAAGGGGGCGCCCCGGCGGGCCATCTCGTCCACGACCGGCTGGGCGACGCGCTCCACCACCTCATCGACGAGGTCGGCGGGCGCCCACGGCAGCGGCGAGTACGCGCCCATGCCCCCGGTGTTCGGGCCCTCGTCGCCGTCGCGCAGGCGCTTGCTGTCCTGCGCCGGCGCCAGCGGCACGACGTCGCGCCCGTCGCAGAGCACGAGCAGCGAGACCTCCGGGCCGTCGAGGAACTCCTCGACGACGACGGCCGACGCCCCGGCCCCCGGCCGGCCCTCGAGGCAGGAGCGCGCGTGCGCGAGCGCCTCGTCGCGGTCGCGCGTCACGACGACGCCCTTGCCCCCGGCGAGGCCGTCGTCCTTGACGACGTGGGGGGCGCCGAAGGCGTCGAGCGCGGCGGCAACCTGGTCGACGTCGGTGCAGACGCGGGCCATCGCCGTGGGCACGCCGGCGGAGGCCATGACCTCCTTGGCGAAGGACTTGCTGCCCTCGAGGCGGGCCGCGGCCGCCGAGGGGCCGAAGCAGTCGACGCCGGCGGCGCGCACCGCGTCGGCGACCCCGGCGACCAGCGGCGCCTCCGGCCCGACCACCACGAGGTCGACGCCGCGCTCGCGGGCCAGCGCGGCGACCGCCGCGCCGTCCAGCGGGTCGAGCGGCACGACCTCCGCGACGTCGGCGACGCCCGGCCCGCCCGGGCCGACGAGGACGTCGGAGACGTCGTCGTCGGCGGCGAGGGCGACGGCGAGGGCGTGCTCGCGAGCACCGGACCCGACCACGAGGACTCGCACGCCGCGAGCGTAGGGGGTCGGCCCGCGCGAGCAGCCGCGCTCACGATGTGCGCGCTCATCTGAGCGCGGGGAGGTCACATCCGAGTGACGGCCTTGACGGCCGGGGGTCGCGCCGGGTCTCATTCGCTGCATGCGGCGCCCGGCGCCGCCCACGGCGACGCCGGCACGAGGGAGTGCCCTCCCGGCGAGACGACCACGCCCCACTCCCGCTCCGGAAGGACACGACCGCATGACCGCACGACGACGTGCCCCCCTCACGCTCGCCGCCCTCACGACGGTCGCCCTCGCCAGCACGGCGTGCGGCGGCGCCGGAGGTGGCGGTGGCGGAGGTGGCGACGCCGGCAGCACCGACGGCTCCGGCGAGAGCATCAACGTGATCATGGTGAACAACCCGCAGATGGAGGACCTCCAGCAGCTGACGGAGGACAACTTCACGGCGGACACCGGGATCCAGGTCAACTTCACCGTGCAGCCGGAGAACGACGTCCGCGCGCAGATCTCGCAGGACTTCGCCCAGCAGGCCGGCCAGTACGACGTCGCCACGATCAGCAACTACGAGGTGCCGTTCTTCTCGGAGAACGGCTGGCTCGCCCCGCTGACCGACTACGCCGAGCAGGACGCGGAGTTCGCCCAGGACGACGTCCTCGAGCCCATCGCGGCCGGGCTGACCGGCGCGGACGGGGAGCTCTACGCCGAGCCGTTCTACGGCGAGTCGTCCTTCCTCATGTACCGCACGGATCTCTTCGAGCAGGCCGGCCTGACCATGCCGGAGCAGCCGACCTGGCAGGAGGTGGCCGACCTCGCCGCGCAGATCGACGACCCGAGCGGCACCCGCGGCATCTGCCTGCGCGGCCTGCCCGGGTGGGGCCAGGTCTTCGCCCCGCTGACCACCGTCGTCAACACCTTCGGCGGCACCTGGTTCGACGAGGACTGGAACGCCCAGGTCAACTCCCCCGAGTTCGTCGAGGCCACGCAGTTCTACGTCGACCTCGTCACCCAGCACGGCGAGGCCGGTGCCGCGCAGGCCGGCTTCACCGAGTGCCTCAACGCCATGACGCAGGGAGGCACGGCCATGTGGTACGACGCCACCTCGGCCGCGGGCTCCCTCGAGGCGGAGGGCTCGCCCGTCGCGGGCCAGATCGGCTACGCGCCGGCGCCGGTCGTCGAGACGGACTCCTCGGGCTGGATCTACAGCTGGGCCTGGGGCGTCCAGGCGGCCTCGGAGAAGCAGGACGCCGCGTGGGAGTTCATCTCCTGGGCGTCCAGCCAGGAGTACGAGGAGCTCGTCGGGACCGAGCTGGGCTGGTCGCGCGTGCCCGCCGGCAAGCGCAGCTCGACGTACGAGAACCAGGAGTACCTCGACGTCGCCGGCGCGTTCGCCGAGGCCACGGAGGCGGCCATCTCCTCGGCCGACCCCAACGACCCGGGCGTGCAGCCGCGGCCGGCGCCGGGCATCCAGTTCGTCGCCATCCCGGAGTTCGCCGACCTCGCCACGACGATCTCCCAGGGCATCAGCTCCAACATCGCCGGGCAGGGCACGGTGCAGGAGACGCTCGACCAGGGCCAGGAGCAGGCCCAGACCGTGGCAGACCAGTACAAGGAGTGACCCCCGGGTCCTGACGCAGGACTCCCAGGTCCGCCCGCACGAGGACCGGCCCCGCCGCGGCTGCGGCGGGGCCGCTCCCGCGCCGCCGCTCGCGGGGGCGCCCCCGGGCGGCGCCGCAGCCGCCCCCCGCACACCGCCCCCACCGCAGGAGAGCCCATGAGCGTCGAGGAGACGACACCGCGGCAGCGGACCGTCCTGGCCGAACCGGCCCCGCAGGAGCAGCGCGCCGCGTCCCGCAAGTCCGGCTGGGTCCGCCGCGCCCCCCTCCTGCCGGCGCTGGTCTTCGTGATCATCACGACGCAGCTGCCGTTCGCGACGACCATCGTCATCTCGTTCATGAGCTGGAACGCGCTGCGCCCGAACGACCGCGGCTTCGCCGGCTTCGGCAACTACGCGCAGGTCTTCAGCGACGCCAACCTGCGCTCGTCCGTCGTCACGACGGTGGTCCTCACCGTGGTCGTGGTCGGGGTCAGCCTCCTGCTGGGGCTGCTCGTCGCGCTGCTGCTCGACCGCGAGTTCATCGGCCGCGGCGCGGTGCGCACGATGATGATCGCGCCCTTCCTCGTCGTGCCCGTGGCTGCAGCGCTGCTGTGGAAGCACGCGCTGCTCAACCCGAGCTACGGGCTGATCAACGGCGTGCTGACGTGGGTGTGGGGGATCTTCGGCAGCTCGAGCCCCCCGCAGGTGGCCTGGCTGACGCAGTTCCCGCTCATCTCCATCGAGCTGGCGCTGATCTGGCAGTGGACGCCGTTCATGATGCTGATCCTGCTAGCGGGCCTGCAGAGCCGGCCGGCCGACGCCTTCGAGGCGGCCAAGATGGACGGCGCCAGCGCGTTCCAGGCCTTCCGGTACATCACGCTGCCGCACCTGCGCCGGTACATCGACCTCGGTGCCACGCTCGGGGCCATCTTCATCGTCCAGAACTTCGACGCCGTCTTCACGATGACGTCGGGCGCCCTCGGCACGGCCAACCTGCCGTACACGATCTACCAGACCTTCTTCGTGCGGCAGGACTACGGCCTCGCCGCCGCCCAGGGCGTCATCGTCGTCATCGGCACGATCATCGTCGCGACCTTCGCCCTCCGCTCGGCCTCGTCGCTCCTGAAGGAGGACAGCTGATGGCTGCCACCGCCCCCGCCACCACGGCCGCCGAGGCCGACGCCGCGCCGCCGCAGCAGTACCGCAAGCACTCCAAGCTCACCCGCCCCAACCCGCTGTGGGGGGTCGTCGCCTGGCTCGTGGGCCTGCTGTTCGCCGCGCCCGTGCTGTGGATGGTGCTCACGTCGCTGCACAGCGAGGTCGACGCCGCGACGAACCCGCCGTCCCTGCTCGCCCCGCTCACGCTCGACGGCTACCGCAGCTTCTTCGGCAACAGCAACGCCTGGCCGGCCCTCATCAACTCGGCGACGGCGTCGGTCGTCTCGACGCTGCTCGTTCTCGCGCTCTCGATCCCCGCCGCCTACGCGCTGTCCATCCGGCCGGTGCGGAAGTGGTCGGACGTCCTCTTCTTCCTGCTCTCGACGCGCTTCCTGCCGATCGTGGCGGCCGTCCTGCCGCTGTACCTGTTCGCCGTCTGGTCCGGGGCGCTCGACCAGATCGGCACGCTGATCCTCCTGTACACGGCGATGAACCTGCCCATCGCGATCTGGATGATGCGCTCGTTCCTCGCCGAGGTGCCCGTGGAGATGCTCGAGGCGGCGCAGCTGGACGGCGCCGGCCTCATCCGGACGCTCCGCAGCGTCGTCGCCCCGGTCGCGATGCCGGGCATCGCCGCCACCGCTCTCATCTGCTTCATCTTCAGCTGGCAGGAGCTGCTGCTGGCGCGGTCGCTCACCGGCGTCGTCGCCGGGACGGCCCCGGTGTTCCTCACGAGCTTCGTGACGAGCCAGGGCCTGTTCCTGGCGCAGGTCTCCGCGGCCGCCACCATCGTCTCGCTGCCCGTCCTGGTGGCCGGCTTCGCCGCCCAGGACAAGCTCGTCCAGGGCCTGTCGCTCGGCGCCGTCAAGTGATCCGGCCGCAGCGCACCGTCGACGCCCGACCCCGCCCGGAGGCGACCTCGTGACCACCCCGACCCGCCTGTCCGCGAAGACCCTCGGCTCGCTCGACCCCGCGCTCCCCGTGCCGACCTACGACCGCAGCGCCGTGCGCACGGGCATCGTGCACTTCGGCGTGGGCGGCTTCCACCGCGCGCACCAGGCGATGTACCTCGACCGGCTCATGGAGGCGGGCGAGGCGCTCGAGTGGGGGATCTGCGGCGTCGGCGTCCTGCCGGGCGACGCGCGGATGGCCGAGATCATGGCCGCGCAGGACCACCTGTACACGCTCGTGCTCAAGCACCCCGACGGCACGTTCGAGCCGCGCGTCATCGGTTCGATCCACGACTACCTGTTCGCCCCGGACGACCCCGAGGCTGTCCTGGCCACGATGGCGGACCCGGAGGTCCGGGTCGTCTCGCTGACCGTCACCGAGGGCGGCTACCACGTGCACCCGGTCACCGGGGAGCTCGACACCCGGGACCCGCGGCTGCAGGCCGACCTCGCCGGGGACGCCGCGCCGCAGACCACGTTCGGCTTCATCACCGAGGCCCTGCGCCGCCGCCGGGAGCAGGGCGTGCCGGCCTTCACGGTGATGTCCTGCGACAACATCCAGGGCAACGGCGACGTGGCGCACAAGATGATCACCGCCTACGCCCGGGCCCGCGACGAGCGGACGGGCGACGACCTCGGCGACTGGGTCGAGTCGCAGGTGCCCTTCCCGAACTCGATGGTCGACCGCATCACGCCGGTGACCACCGACGACGACCGCGCCGCGGTCGCCGAGCGCCTCGGCGTCGAGGACGCCTGGCCCGTGGTGTCCGAGCCCTTCGTCCAGTGGGTGCTCGAGGACCGCTTCGGCGCAGGTCGCCCCCCGTACGAGCACGCGGGCGTGCAGGTCGTCGACGACGTCCACCCGTACGAGCTCATGAAGCTGCGCCTGCTCAACGCGAGCCACCAGGCGCTGGGCTACCTCGGCTACCTGGCGGGCTACCGCTACGCGCACGAGGCCTCCCAGGACGACCTCTTCGCGCGCTTCCTGCTGGCCTACATGGACGAGGAGGCGACGCCCACGCTCGAGCCGGTGCCCGGCGTGGACCTCGACGACTACAAGCCGGGGCTGGTCGAGCGGTTCGCCAACCCGGAGGTGCGCGACACGCTCGCGCGCCTGTGCGCCGACAGCAGCAACCGGATCCCGACGTGGCTGCTGCCCGTGGTGCGCGAGAACCTCGCCTCCGGGGGGTCGGTGACCCACGCCGCGCTGGTCGTCGCCGCCTGGGCGCGCTACGCCGAGGGCGTGGACGAGCAGGGCGAGCCGATCGAGGTGGTCGACGCCTCCGCCGAGCAGCGCACCGAGGCCGCCCGCGCCCAGCTCGAGGGCGACGACCTGGCGTTCCTGCGCGACGCGGACCTGTTCGGCGACCTCGCCGAGCAGGAGGCCTTCACCACGCCCTACCGGGCCGCCCTCGCGTCGCTGCACGAGCGGGGCGCGCGGGCGACGCTCGAGGCCCACCTGGCGGGCGGGCGCCCCTGAGCGGCCCACCGGCGACGCGGACGCCCGCGGCCGCCGCCCCCGCGCCGTCCCGCGCCGACGGGCTGCCGGGTGCGGTCACGTCCACGGCGCGCCGCCCTCGCTGAACAGCCGCCCCGTCCTGACCACCTCGCGGACCGCCCGGTCGACGCCCTCCAGGACGGGGCGGCCCGCCGCGCCGCGCCCCACCCAGCGGACGTGCTCGTCCGCGACGGACCGGGGCTGCGCCAGCCCGACGGCCTCCATGACCTCGACCAGGCCCGCGGTCGACGCCAGGGGCGAGAGCACCCGCCGCCCGTCCTGACGGCGGGCCAGCAGGTCCTCGAGCAGGTCGCGACGGGGGTGGACGCCCGCGAGCCCGTCGGGGCGGACGTCGCCCTCCACCTCGACCCTGTCGGAGGCGTAGAAGAGGTGGGCCGCACCGCGCGAGCCGCGCACCACGACGACCGGCTCGTCCTCGCGCGGTCCCGCCAGGGTGAACGCCGCCATGACGTCGCCCCCGAAGATCCCTCCACCGGCGGGGCCCGGCCCGATGCGCAGCGACGACGTGTCGTCGGCCTCGATGTCGTGGGCGCGGTACAGCTCGACGTCGACGGCGCCCACCCCGTCGGCCGCGGTGCGCCCCGACAGCCGCAGCGCATCGGCGAGCGCGTGCGCGAAGGGGTTGGTGGCGGACCCGTCGAGGACGACGCGGCCGTCGAGGTGACGGCGGCCCGCCCAGCGGGCTCGCTGGTAGTACGCGCGGTCGCGGGTCCAGGAGCCGTGCGCCCCGACGGCCGTGACCTCCCCGAGCGCGCCGGCCGCCACCGCGCCCTCCAGCGCGGTCAGCGCCGAGGACCCGAGCGCCTGGAAGCCGACCTGCACGACGCCGGGTGACCGGCTCTCCGCCGCCAGCAGCGCGCGCAGCTCCGAGCGGCTGGTCACCGGCGGCTTCTCGAGGAGCACGTCGGCGCCGGCCGCGAGCGCCGTGGCCGCCTGCTCGGCGTGGTGCTGGAGGGGCGAGGCGACGACGACCACGTCCACCTCCAGCTCGGCGACGAGGTCCTCGAGCGTCGGGTGGAAGCGGGGGAGGTCCTCGGTCGGGAGCACCCGCCCGTCCAGGACCACGGGCGCGACGCGCGGGTCGACCAGGCCCACGAGGCGGGCCCGGCCGAGCTGCTGGAGCCGGAGCACCGCGTGCACGTGGCGGGCGCCGTAGCCGTGGCAGCCGACGACGGCGACGCGGGGGGCGCTCGGGCCCGCCCGGCGGGCCGAGCCCGCGGCCTCGGCGTCGGTCACGAGAGGGACGGGAGCACGAGCGTCCGGTACCGGTCGACGACCTGCTCCAGCACCTCGTGCCCGTCGGCCGCCCAGACCTCGGCGTTGAAGACCTCGACCTCGACGTCGCCGGTGTACCCCGCGTCCTGCACCCAGCGGGAGACGGGGCCGAAGTCGATGACGCCGTCGCCCATGAGCCCGCGGGACAGGAGCGGGTCCTCGGCGATGGGCACGAGGAAGTCGCACACCTGGTAGCCGGCGAGGCGGCCCTCGCGGCCCGCGCGGGCGACGGCGGCCTCCAGGGCGGGGTCCCACCAGACGTGGAAGGTGTCGACGACGACCGCGACGTCCTCGGCGGGGTGCGGTCCGGCCATGTCGAGGGCCTGGTCGAGGGTGGACAGCACCGCCCGGTCGGCGCAGTACATGGGGTGCAGCGCCTCGAGCAGCAGCCGGACGCCGTGCTCGCGGGCGGTCGGGACGAGCTCGGCGAGGGCGTCGGCGGCGCGGTCGCGGGCGCCCGCGAGGTCGCGGCTGCCGTCGGGCAGCCCGCCGAGGACCATGACGAGGTCGCGCGTGCCGAGGGCGGCGGCCTCCTCGACGGCCCGGCGGTTGTCGTCGAGCGCCGCGGCCCGCCCGCCCGGGTCGGCGGCGGTGAGGAAGCCGCCGCGGCACAGGCTGGAGACCCGCAGTCCCGCCTGGCGCACCAGGCGGGCCGCGCGCTCCAGCCCGGCCTCCTGCACGCGGTCGCGCCACAGCCCGACGGCGGGCAGGCCCGCCCGAGCGGCGCCGTCGACGGCCTCGGCGAGGGTCCAGCGCTTGGTGGTGGCCGTGTTCAGCGACAGGCGCGCCAGGTCCGCGGGGCGGCCGTCGGCGCCGGCCGGCGCCTGGTCGCGGCTGGGCGCGCTCATGCCGGCACCCCCGCCACCGCGAGCAGCGCGCGCATCCGGGCGGCGGCCAGGTTCGGGTCGCGCAGGAGCCCGGCCTCGTCGGCGAGCACCAGGGTCCGCGCCAGGTGCGGCACCGAGCGGGCCGCGTGCATCCCGCCGACCATCGCGAACGCCGGCTGGTGGCCGTTCAGCCAGGACAGGAGGGCGATCCCGGTCTTGTAGGAGGAGGTCGGCGCGGCGAAGACGTGCCGCCCGAGCTCCCGCGTGGACTCCAGCAGCGCCAGGGCCCGGGCGTCGTCGCCGGCGTCCAGGGCCTGCAGGGCCTGCGAGGCCGCCGGGTAGACCGCGGCGAAGATGCCCAGCAGCGCGTCGGAGTGCCCGCTCGCGTCCCCGACGACCAGCTCGGGGTAGTTGAAGTCGTCGCCGGTGTACATCCGCACGCCCTCGGGCAGCCGCGCGCGCAGCGCCCTCTCGGGCGCGGCGTCCAGCAGCGACATCTTGATCCCGTCGACCTTGTCCGCGCGCGACGCGATGAGGTCGGCGACGAGGTCGGAGGCCGCCGCGACGTCGTCGGTCCCCCAGTAGCCGGCCAGCGCCGGGTCGAACATCGGCCCGAGCCAGTGCAGGACGACGGGCTCCGGGGACTCCTCCAGCAGCGTGCCGTAGACGTCGAGGTAGTCCTGCGGGCCCCGGGCCACCCGCGCCAGGGCCCGGGAGGCCATGAGGACCACGGTGGCGCCGGCACCGGCGACGAGCTCGACCTGCTCGCGGTAGGCCTCCAGCACGGCGCGGAGCCCGGCGCGGCCCGAGGGCAGGGACGCGAGGTCGAGCTGGTCGGTGCCGGCCCCGCAGGCCAGGAGCCCCCCGACCGAGGCGGCCTCGGCCGCCGAGCGGCGCACGAGCTCCTGCACCGCCGCCCAGTCCAGGCCCGCCCCGCGCTGGGCGGTGTCCATGGCGTCGGCGACGCCGAGGCCGTGGGACCAGATCTCGTGCCGGTAGCCGAGCGTCGCGTCCCAGTCGATCGCGGCCGGGGCGCCGGGGACGTTGTCGGCGGTGCCCGGGGGCACGACGTGCGCCGCGGCGTAGACCCGGCGCGAGGCGGGCGGGCCGTCCGGCCGCGTCCAGCGCACCGGCTCGCGCAGCTCGTGGCGCACCAGCGCCCCGGCGGCGTCGGGCAGGGCCAGCACGAGCCCGCTGCCGGCGCGCTCGCCGAGCGGCTCGGCGGTGGCCGCCGCGCGGGCCTCGAGCGCGCTCACAGGACGATCTCGGGCACCTGGAGCCGGCGCCCCTCCGCCGAGCTGCGCAGCCCCAGCTCGGCCAGCTGCACCCCGCGCGCGGCCGAGAGGAGGTCGTAGCGGTGCGGGCGCCCCGCGGCGACGTCCAGCAGGAACTCCTCCCACTGCCGCTTGAAGCCGTTGTCCAGCTCGGCGTTGGCCGGGACCTCCAGCCACTGCTCGCGGAACGGCTCGGTGACGGGCAGGTCGGGGTTCCACACCGGCATCGGGGTGTGCGAGCGGTGCTGGGCCACGCAGCGGGTCAGCCCCGCGACCGCCGAGCCGTGGGTGCCGTCCACCTGGAACTCCACCAGCTCGTCGCGGTGCACCCGCACGGCCCAGGAGGAGTTGATCTGGGCGACCACGCCGCCCTCGACGTCGAAGATGCCGTAGGCGGCGTCGTCGGCCGTGGCCGCGTACTCCACGCCCTGCTCGTCCCAGCGCCGCGGGATGTGGGTGGTCGTGCGCGCCGTGACCGTCTCCACCCTCCCGAGGATCGCCTCGAGCACGTAGTTCCAGTGGCAGAACATGTCCACGGTGATGCCGCCGCCGTCCTCGGCGCGGTAGTTCCAGCTGGGTCGCTGGGCGGCCTGCCCCTGGCCCTCGAAGACCCAGTACCCGAACTCCCCGCGCAGCGACAGGACCCGCCCGAAGAAGCCCTCCTCGACCAGGCGGCGCAGCTTCACCAGGCCCGGCAGGTACAGCTTGTCGTGCACCACGCCGACGGTGACGCCCGTCGTCATGGCGAGGCGGGCGAGGTCGACGGCCTGCTCCAGCGTCTCGGCCGTCGGCTTCTCCGTGAAGACGTGCTTGCCGGCCTTCATCGCCGCCGTCAGCGCCGCAGCCCGGCGCGAGGTGACCTGCGCGTCGAAGTAGACGTCCACCGACGGGTCCGTGACGACGCCGTCAAGGTCGGTCGTCCAGTGCTCGACGTCGTGGAGCCGCGCCAGCTCGCGCAGCTTGTCCGCGTTGCGGCCCACGAGGACGGGCTCGACCTGGACTCGGGTCCCGTCCGGCGCCACGACGCCGCCCGCCTCGCGGATCGGCAGGATCGAGCGCACGAGGTGCTGGCGGTACCCCATCCGACCGGTGACACCGCTCATCGCGATGCGCAGCGTGCGGGTGTTCGACATCGATGACCTCCTGGGACGACGGCGCGGGGCGGCGCCCGCGGGGCGGCCCGCCCGGCGGGCCCTCCGCCGGGTGCGCGGGGCGCCACCGGGCCGGCCGCGCCCACCCAGCGGGATAGCGTTTTCCGGACTCTCGCAGAGCAGGTGCGCGCGGGTCAAGGACGGCGCGGGCCGTCCTCGGCCGCCCCCCGGAGGACGGGCGCGGCCGGGGTGCGGTCCGGGCGGTGCCTGGAGATCCTCCGCGAGGTGGGGCACGCTCCTCCCGGAGGTGCCATGACCGAGACCCGCGCGGCCCGGCCGGACGACGCTGCCGACGAGCCGGTGGCGGCTCCCGCGCGGGCGTCGCCGCGCACGGAGCGAGCGGTCGCAGTCACGCTCAGCGAGGTGGCGCGCGCGGCCGGCGTCTCGCTGGCCACCGCCTCCCGCGCCGTCAACGGCAGCGCGCGCAAGGTGCGGCCGGACCTGCACGAGCGGGTCCTCGCCGCGGCGGTCTCGCTCGGCTACAGCGCCAACGGTCCTGCGCAGGCGATGGCGCGCGGGCGGACGAGCGTCCTCGGCCTCGTGGTCCACGACATCGCCGACCCCTACTTCTCGACGATGGCGGCGGGGGTGGTGCGCGCGGCGGAGGAGCACGGCCTCGTCGTGACGATCGGCACGACCGGCCGCGACCCGGTCAAGGAGGCGCAGCACGTCGCCGCGCTGCGCGGCCAGCGGGCCGCTGCTGTCGTCGTCGTCGGCTCGCGCACCGGCGACGCGCCGGTGCAGGCGCGCCTGGCCGAGGAGGTCGCCGCCTTCGAGGCCGCGGGGGGCCGCGCGGTCCTCGTCAGCCAGGAGTCGCTCCCCGTCGACACGGTGGTCGTGGAGAACGAGCGCGGCGCCGACGACCTCGCGCGGGCGCTGGTCGGCCTCGGTCACCGGCGCTTCGCCGTCCTGGCCGGCCCCGCCGGTCTGCTCACCGCCCGCGACCGGCTGGCGGGCTTCCGCGCCGGCGCGCGCGCAGCGGGCGCGCAGGTGGCCGACGACCTGGTCGTGCACGGCGACTTCACGCGCGACGGCGGGCACGCCGCCATGCACGGCCTCCTCGACGCCGGCTTCGCGCGCGGGTGCGTGCTCGCCGTCAACGACGTCATGGCGGTCGGCGCCATGGCCGCCCTGCGCGAGCGCGGTGTCGACCTGCCCGGGGCCGTGGCGGTGGCCGGCTTCGACGACATCTCCACCCTGCGCGACGTCACGCCGGCGCTGACGACGGTGCGCCTGCCCCTCCAGGGCATCGGCGAGCAGGCCGTCCACCTCCTCCTCGACGAGCGCCCGGACGGCGGCCACCGCACCGTCCGCGTCGCCGGCGAGGTCGTCCTCCGCGCGAGCACGCCCGACCTGGGGAGCCGGGCCTCCTCCTGACCCGCACCCCGCCCCCGGCGCTCCCACGCCCGGGCCCGGGCGGCGTGCCCACGGGTAGCGTGCCGCCGTGCGCGTCGTCGTGGCCGTGGACTCCTTCAAGGGCTCCCTGAGCACCCGGGAGGCCGGGGAGGCCGTCGCCGCCGGCGTGCGAGCCGCCGACCCGTCCGCCGACGTCGTCGTCCTGCCGGTCGCCGACGGCGGGGAGGGGACCACCGCCTGCCTGGCCGACGCCTGGGGCGCGCGGCTGCGGGAGAGCCGCACGACCGACGCCCTCGGCCGCCCCTGCACCGCGGCCTGGGCGCTGTCCCCCGACGGCTCGACGGCGGTCGTCGAGCTCGCCTCCGCCAGCGGGCTCCCCGGCGTCGCGGACGCGCCCGCCCGCCCCCTCGAGGCGACGACGCGGGGCACCGGCGCGCTCCTCGTCGAGGCGCTCGACGCGGGGGCGCAGGAGGTCGTGCTGTGCCTGGGCGGCAGCGCGACGACGGACGGCGGCGCGGGCCTGCTCACCGCGCTCGGTGGCCGCCTCCTCGACGAAGCTGGCGCCGACCTCGCCCCGGGCGGCGGGGCGTTGGCCCGCCTGGCGCGCGTCGACCTCACCGGGCTCCACCCGCGGGCCCGCGCGGTGCGCTGGCGCCTGGCGTGCGACGTGACGAACCCCCTGCTCGGCCCGCGGGGGGCCGCCGCCGTCTACGGGCCGCAGAAGGGCGCCGGGCCGCAGGACGTCGCGGCCCTCGACGACGGCCTGGCCCGGCTGGCCCGCGCGCTGCAGGAGGCCACGGGCGCCTGCGTCGCCGACCTCCCCGGCTGCGGCGCCGCGGGCGGCGCACCGGCCTGCCTCGTCGCGGTGTGCGGCGCGCGGCTGGAGCCCGGGGCCCCGCTCGTCCTCGGGGAGGCCCGTCTGCCGCAGGTGCTCTCGCAGGGGGCCGACCTCGTGCTGACCGGTGAGGGCTCCTGCGACGCGCAGTCGCTGCAGGGCAAGGTGGTCGACGGCGTCGCCACCGCGGTGCGCGCCGAGCCCGCCTGCGCGGCCGCCGTCGTCGTCGTGCTCGCCGGCCGCGTGGACGTGCCGCCGGCCGCCCTGGCGGCCGCGGGCGTCGACGCCGCCTTCAGCATCGCCCGGGGCGCGGCACCGCTGGCGGACCTCCAGCGCGACGCCGCGGAGCTGCTCACCGACCTCGCCGAGCGCGTCACGCGACTGGCCGCCCGCGCCCCGGCGACCGGGAGGCCGGCGGGGAGCCGGCTCCCC
>Ga0210040_10006877_pt1 | contig 13972 bp, 5 predicted proteins | sample CryGeyCG12114_NA_FD_185462 | JGI IMG/M metagenome (GOLD analysis project Ga0210040, IMG submission 185462) | Groundwater microbial communities from aquifer - Crystal Geyser CG19_WC_8/21/14_NA (SPAdes) (version 2) | ecosystem: Environmental > Aquatic > Deep subsurface > Groundwater | place: USA... | reverse complement strand
CAACTCCGCCACCCACCTAAAGCACCTCATTGTTAGCTATTTTATGTCTTTACTTCGTGACAAAACGGGAATAATGTTATTATTGCTGCAATGCATTTTATGTTGTCGATGCATAATTGAAAGTACTTGCTCTAGCTCTGGTTTGTCTAAAAATAATTTAACAGTTTCAACTATACATTTTCCTTGCATGCTTCCTTTATTGTTTACAATTTAAAGCTTCCATTTGTTTTAGTACGCACACCGGTTTGTGACAAAAAACTTTTCACAGCTTTTAGTATTTACCAAAGTGGTCTCTCTAACCAACCACAAATATTTTATATCCTAATAGCTAACTAATATACACACATTTTAACCCAACTGTCCTTCGTCCTGCAATCTAATATTTTGTTCCAACTAACTACAATCTCTTTCCATTAGGTACACAAAATCGTAGACAGACACTATCTACAAATTATTCGTGCCATTCCTCCTGCCACATATGGTAATAATTTGGCAGTAAAATAAATCCATGCTGACAGCCATAATATTTTTGCAAGTGTCTACATACAATCTAAATCCAAACGCATTCAATTTGTTCAACAATACGAGCGTAAATAAAAGGAAAACAAAATCATAAACCCATTGGTTAACATAGCAAACTATACATTAGTTACAAAATCATAAAATAACAATCATTATAAAAGCAATGAAAATAAATCTGCACATCATCATCGTATAATACTGACATCTGAATCAATAAGTAAAACATTTTATGTACACAACTCATCTTATCCCACTCCCTGCTATCTAAACAATACAAATCTCTGTGTATGACGTTCAGGAAAGTATAAGCACCTTAAATGTGACGACATGAAACTTCAGAAACAGAACTGTTTAAAGTGTTTTTAAACACTCGTCGCCAGTCAATGCAATACACAACATCTTATTTTCGATGAATTCATAGTTTCTCACTCCAAAAAAGAAAAAAAATCAACATGGGCAACTTGAAATTAGTTAGAAATTACAAATGGTTTACATTAACTGACCATAGTCTGAATATGAACTACTAGTAAAAGCAACATAGTATGTTGTATAGTTAGTTGGTAGAAGTTTCAAGTTTTTCGGTTTTCTGCCGTCTACTTCTTTTTCTTCCCAAGAACTTCAATCATCTCGTCATATTTTCCTTCTTCTTCTGTGAGTAGCAAAGCTTCTAAGCATCCTTTAAAATACTCTGATCCAAAGCAGTTTGACCTGTGTGTACAGGAATGAGTCAAATATTAGATTTATATACTCATTCATTTCACTTTTCATCTCGTATGTTCTCCTTTGTGACGTTCAACGACCATATTATAAGTTAGTTGGAGTATGATACAAAACATACAAGACTTTAACCTACTGCAATATGCATGGAGCAATAGAAAAAACATGTAGAATCTTCCGGGATGTAATAAATATGCCTACGTTGTCAAATTGTACTGTGATTCTGTAACTTACCGAATGAGTACTGTTTGGTCCCCAAAATGGTCTTGCATGGATGGAGTGAAAATGAAAGTAGTAATGAATAGGTTTTGAACTGTATCTGGGTACGCACGTGGATTTTAATGTACGGATTATTCATATTGTCATTCCTCAGTTCATTGTGTCAAGGTTGGGCTCAAGTAGCCAAGACAGGTCACAAACGGAGGATGATAAGTTGGCAATGCTTTTTTGTTTAGCTGCATTATGGAGTGTAGTAGTGGTGTGCGTATTGGTGGATAGGTAATGTGGGTATCAAAAGGTAACTAGCAACTACTGACTGAGTTAGTTAGTTAGAGTTACACCTACTCTAGCAAAATGGGGTGTTGTGAAACAAAGAACAAAAAGGATGAAAACACATGAAAATGCATCAGGTATACATTAGTAAGCATGAGGTTTAGTTAAAACGGTCACAACTTTGGGTTCAAGATCTACTGGACAGGCTCAGGGGAAAGTGAATGCACTTTTTCTATAAACTCTTCATATGTCCTCTGTTCCAAGTTCAGGGCTTCCACGCACCCCATGAAGTAGTCCGTGGAGTAACATTTGCTTCTGTTTGTGTCACAAATTTGGTTGCACAGTTAGTTGTGTTTGCAGAATGTATTGTACATTACGTAATTTAATCGGTGTATGGATGAAATATTTTCTAGTTATTTGGTTCAGTTAGTGTCTACATATAGTATTTAGGGAATGAACAGATTTTTTTTGCTTACCGACACAGGGAATACAGTTCCGAGTCTCTGTACAGATTGTAGCAGTCGTGACAAATGTTCTCCAGCTTCGCAAAGATCTCTTTGTTGTACACACCTTTGCATTGGATGTCAAAAAAGGAGCGTTTGCTTAGTGGCCGGTTCCCAAGTACGTAGCTACTGCATGTGCCCACAAGGAGGAACAGGAGCATGGTCATGCCCATCATTTTCACCACTTGACTAGACGAAGAGGGGGCTTTGGAAGTTTTCCCAGAGTCCAGTTTACTGGAAAATGATGACGAGAATGAGTTTCTTGGGGCCTGCATCTGTGTACAGAAAAAAGATTGAACCAATTAGAATTGGAATCGGGCCAATAAAATCTATACAGTTTCAACAACATTTTATTGGTAAAACATGGCACCTTAGTTTCAGTTAGTTTGCTAGTTAGTAAATGAAAAATTAACGCATGCGGGCTTTAGGCTTAATGGAGCCAATAAATATTGTAAAGCAATGAATGACTGAAAACATAATGTACGCAAAAATTCACTATCTCAAATAGCATGCTGGTTTAGATAAGCGTGCATTGAGAATGAGACCGCACAGTGGCACAATTATAGATTTACCAATATCCTATCAGTTTAATTAGCTAAATAATTGATTAAATTGACCTCAGCATGAAAATAGCTAATTAGAGTTTCGTCTACAATATTTAGTTAAACAGTTGCTGTAGAATTGATGAGGAATCTAGTGGAAAATATTTTTAAAATGAGGGAAAATTATTTACTTTTGGCTTCTAAAAGTACTCAAAGTGGTTCTGTTTTTATTGAGCCGGGATTGCACGTTTTTTTCAACTCGAGTGTGACAACACAGCCACCACATATAAAAGTCAGTAGCTTGTTAGTAGTTTGACTTTGTGTGAGAATCAAATTTCTTAATTGAATTGTAGTTGATTAGGTGTCTCTGTGTGATTCTTAGGACAAACTGTGAATAATTTTTCGGTGCATGGGGAATTTATGATGAACTTGTTTCACTCTGGATTTATATCAGGGAGCAAATGAGTGTGGGAAGTGCGTAGATTTGGTGCCACGCTGTCTGGCAGTTCTAAATAATCCATCCCATTCTCCTAGGATCATCGCCACATTACGGAAGAAAATTATATAAGTCTGCTGTATTAGTTGTAATGCCAGTACAAGTGTAAGAAAACCAAACCATCTATGTATGAGGTCAAATAGGGAGGGTGCATTCATGTGCACGCATTCTAGAATGTAAATAGAGTAAATGTACGCAATACTGAAAAAATTGGGTTTAATGATCGATTAAAACCAGTGGCTGTATTGTTTTCATTTGCAAGTAATCGTGTATGCATTGCGCATACAATTTATCAGATTTTTTTATATGTACGGTAAATGAGTGTCAACATAATTTTTTATCACCTTGAAAGACATGGGATTGAAAATAAAACGGGAAATTTCTAAAATATAATTGGTGAAGATTAATTTTCAAAAGCAGGGATTACGTTTCTTAAATACGGTGACTCCAATGTTTGCTTTGGTTTAAGAAGTCATATTACATTTGATTGATTCTATGTATAAGGAAAATAGGGACTGATGTGAGCAACTTTTGATGGTGATGATAGATTTATTTGTGTGCATCCCCATAAATATTGTAAAGTAGTTGTTCCCACTGTGTGTTTGGTGTATAATCTTGTAACATGAATGAATGAAAAACAGCCAAGAATAACTTGCTCGTATAGTGAAAAAATATTCAAACGAATGCTATCATATCATCATCATACGCTTATGTACACAGTGTGACATTTGTGTAGTTTAGTTAGTTGCTTAACTAACTAAAAGCACACAGAGCAGACAAAGCTATGTAGCGTGGAAAAAAGGTGGAGCAAACACATTCTTTAAAGCAAGTGATTAAAAATTATTTAGAAGATTAATGCTATAGTTAGTTAGTTAGTATGAATAAAAATATAGGATCACATTAGGTTACGCATTTTGATTGACAGGCTTTGGGAGCGCTTATCAAAGTTACATTCCTTTGCATGTACAAAGGGACATTGAATGTTTTTGGAATATTTCTACAATTTTTATTTATGAATTTATTGAGTGTGTATGTGTGACAAAGTAAAAGAAATGAGCACTTGGTTCCATCGTGTCTACCAAGAAGAATTTTTTTACATCCTTTATCATCTATAAGGATTTCATTAAATTACTTGGCAAGAGATGTACTCATGAAATTATTATCTCATTCAAAGATTTAGTTCCTTACTAACCAGCTAATACATGAGAATTTGATTTCATCTTGTAATGCACCATTACATAATGTACACATTTTATTGGCATTCCGAAAAAAAGTTTGATTTGATGCACAAAAATTAAGATATTAAGGGGATTTTCCCTATGAGCTCTAGTTTCGAGCACTAACTAACTTGATAGGTGCTTAAAGTTTTTAATTCCAAATTAGTTGAGTAGAACTATGCTCAGTAAATCAAAGGGTTGGATTTTCTAGGAAGAATATTTATTATTGTACGTGTTTGCACTTTGCACGTTTTGTAGCAAAAAAAAGAGTACACGACATCCTGTGATTTCTAAAATTTGTGTGATTATAACAGAAATATGTCGAGGTCGTTTCCCATATAAGGTTGGTTTGCTTTTTAGGGTGACTAGAATGTACGTTCTTTCAATGACCGACATTTTTTTAAGAATTTTGGCTATCCACTTGTGTAAGCAAATCAACTCCAGATGATCGAAATGATGTTTTTTTCATCTATGCAACTTAACTAACTATAGCTAACTAAAGTTATTGGACAAACCTACATATAGCCAACTTCCAGTTTCAAGGCTTATACCTTGACTTTATAATATCACAAGTGTAAATAATGTATTATTACGCAAATGGAAAATTTCGATTACAGTAGTGTGAAGAATACACTAATTTGAACTTGGGACTCTACTCGGCTGTGTAAATATGCGATTCAATTAATGCTTACTAAAAGAAGGCCCTTTCAAAATGTTCAATTTTTTGCAATCCAAGTTTGTCATCTTGTCACTAAATATTTACAATATGTGTGGCACCCGAATATATATTTCAAATCATTTCTTTGTTAGTTAGTCCTCAAATGTATCTATTTATTTGTTTTTTATTATCAGAGGTAATTAAACAAAAACTCATCCAACAACACATAAAAAAATAAAGAGTTGAGATCATTGCTACTACAGTACAATCTATTGAAATTATCAACAAATTCGTCTCAAATTAAATTACTAATCTATTCATGACATATAATACCAAAGCATTCATACTCATTTTAACTTGTGTAGGATACAAAACCAACATCTGAAACCAATTCATTCCATGCTGAAATCCAAATCTGCAGCCATTATTTGCAGTGAAAACTAGCGGATCCGTGCAAGTCTTTTGTTCTCCGCACGCTGAAAATCGACCCAGAGAGTTTTCACATTCTTCATCATATACACAGGTTGAGCCCACACTCTTTTTGTAGATACATCTGTCTCGAGCAAATACCGTCTCATTTCGGCCTCTTCTGGGCACATCATAACATTGACATTCTCCTCGAAAACATCGGGTCAAGTATCCCATGGCGGCTCTACATTGCTCCGAATGTTCGCAATCTGATCCCGGTCTTGCAAATGAGATTAGCACACAATGATCTCGATAGCTGCCGTGTAACTTGACAGGGATGTAATTGTTTTTGCACTGACATCCCCAGTCTGCATTACAATAGACGGGTCCTATAGTAATATCTGAACAGTATTCGTCATTGGAGCAGACTTCATTGATCGCAGTACAGGTAGGTAGATTTATGATACACGAGAAAAAGAAGAGCGCAAATAAAGTGGATGGATCCGTTTTCATGATGAGAGTAGTTTAGTTAGCCAGTAAAAACCGATTTGAGTTGGAGGTTTATGGTGTTTTGTGTAGGAGCAAAAATGTTAACGATGGAACAAACTGGTTGTATTTGGCAAATAGTTTGGATTTGCGATGAGTAATTAAGGATTCTGAGCAAATACAGTGTATTTTTATCACAGGAACGTTTTATACACTGTGATTGATTGAACTCGATGAAATAATAGGAAGATTTGTTTTAAAGCTTTGAGCAATAGGAAGGATTGCAAAGCACGGTTTTATATGAACAGAAAAGGGGCCGCTATCCGCTATTCTATTTGTTGGGACAACTTGGTTGAGTAAAGTATTGTCATATATTGTAAATGACATTTCTTATCTGGAGTAGGTATTATGGATTACAAATTGAGAGCATATATGCATGGTGATTAGACTGTTATCAATGTTATGTGAGTCCAAATTTACTGGAGATGATTGCAGGAGCATAAACAAGTGCGCATTTTAGTGTTGTTAAAACTTGAGTTGAATTAAACGAAATAAAGATCCTAAATTTGATGCAAAAGACACAAATCACACCATACGGGGAACAATATACATTCAAAAAATTTATTGGACGATAGTCAATAGAAAATGATGAAACGTTAAAATAATAATAATGCAATCAGTGCTGCAAAGCAAGTCATTAACTTTATAAAATCATTTTGCTAATTATAATTCAGCAAAAACAATGATTGACACAATGAAAAAAAAAGTCTGTACTATACAGCTAAAAAATTCTCTTTAGCTTGGTATTTTCACACTGAATACAATTACCACTCTCGAATCAGGATCTGTTCGTACAATTTATATTGCTCATTCATTCTTCCCAGGAAAAAAGCTGAGCATGACAACACCACCTTGTGACTTGTGAGCAAAGCGCTAACAAATTTCACCTTGATGCTACGGACATTACATATTTTTAAATTAAACAGAAATTAACATCTCATATGCATTCCAGTGGAATCAAAACATTAAATAAAGACAACTGTGAAGGAAATACAGACTAACACATACACTACACACTACATATAAATTGCCACCTTAACTCTAAACGAACTTACAATGAATTACAAAATTAATTGCAGCTACGTTTCAGAATCGTAATGAATCACCAGACAAGCTGACAGGAAAAAAAGTAGTTTAGTTAGCCTGCTGAATCCTAAATTAAAAATGATGAATAACAAACTAACTATACCAAAAGCTTTGTTTACACGAACACAATTCGAGCCAACCCATTAATCAAAACGATAGTAAAAAATCCCAAGAATTTGAACTGCATTGAATTTGCCGCCGATTTTTCGCTGCATTCATCTCCATCTTTGCAAATACAAACCCTCCTTTGTGAGCTACAAGTGACGGAATTCTCGGGCTCGATTGACGCTCGACATTCTTCTTCTATATCGCATCGATCTCCCAAACTTTTCTTGTAGAAACAGGTATTTCGATAGGCCAAAGTTTCATTTCGACCATTTCCTCGAGTATCGAAACATTTGCAAATCTTCTCATCTGGGTCGCATCGGGATAAACTGCCCAAAACGCTTTGTGTGCATTGCACGTCGATTTCACATTCACTGTCTAGCTGGGACGCCAACTGGTGACATTCACCACCTCCATTGTAAATATTTTCGGTAAAATCCTTGTCACATTGACAGAATTGATTGTTTCGACAAGTAGTATGGGGAAACTTTTGTTGGCATTGTTGATCGGAATTGCAGCGGGTGGATTGGATTGGTGATTGAGACTGTTGCGCTTGCACAATGGCCACGATAGTGGTTAGAATTATTATAGCACTTGAAATCCCCATTTTTTTGCGAAAAAATGGTTTCCAGTAGCCAGGTCTTTGTAAATAATTTTTGGAGATCGTTTGCTTATGTAGATTGCGTAGTATGTTTTCTAGGGTTATGGAGGAGTTTGTTATATGGTGTTGATCGTAGTCAAGATTCAAGATGACTAAACGATCTCCAATAGGATCATCTTTCCAGGTGCATATGATAAGTAAGTAAGTAAGTAAGCGAATTCAGTCAAGATTTTTTTGTTACCTTGCTGACTAGGTTTTAGAATATTGGATTAACCTTGTAACCCAAAGCAAAAATGAGGACCTTACCAAAGTAAATGTTAACTTACGTAGGTGCAAAGTTACAGGCTCTTGCTAACAAATTAACTTTGGGTTGCAATAGGGTGTATAGCTCGTTAGTTAGTAAATAGCTAAAGTGTGAAGGTGATGCGAAAACTCGCTTTGGCCATACATTTGGTGTTTATCTTGTAAGCAGAGAAAAATTGTGCACAATTTGATGCTAACTGACAAACTTTATTTGGCTAATAAGATTATGCTAAAAAGGTAATAAGGATGGTCCTCTGGATAGCATACTGATGTTGATTTTATAACACGTTGGTTCCATGTATGAATCATGTGGTTCGTAAACACAGGATATGATCATGTGTCATCATTCTAACTGAATCTAGATTTTCATTTGTCTGTAAGTATGTGACTGTTCTCAACCATTTATAGTTTACCTTAGTGAGATGAAAAGTAACATTTGCACATTTCTAGCTTTACCATAGGCATTCATATGGACAATCAATTTAGCAATGAACTCTCATTAATACTTATGCAAATCATTTATTTTATTTTTATAAATTGAATACTAGCATTATAGTTAAAATCGATGCATATTATACGCTTGAAAAGGATGATAATTGCAATATTTTTCAGTCAAAAAAAGTACATAATAGTAATTAAATAACTTCAGAATTATCTAATCAATTATTGTCATTTGAACATAAGGAAAAAAATCAATACAGCCTTTATTTCTAACTGCATTAAAATAAAACGGATTCCTGAATTTAATACATAAATCTAGCGCCGATAGCTAACACAATGAAGCTAACTACTTGGACATTCTTAGCTAATTCACTTGCTCCATTTGGATCACACGTTTTTCCTTCCTTGCATTGACAAGTCCTGGACAATGGCGGAGAAATGTCGGACGTAGACGAAGAGTCCAGTCCCCTGCATTCTGCATCCCCATGAATAGACGCTATGCATTCTTCATGTGCTTCACAATTACTCCCCATCTCTTTCTTCTTATAGCATTTCTCGGTCTCCGGGTACCAGACGACTTGATCCTCGTTACCGCTGTTGGATGAATCCCAGCACTCGCATTTACCATCCTCATCTGAAGTGGTTTTGTCACACCTGGACAGATTTCCCATCTTGCTCTGCTTGCATTGCTCATTTGACTTGCATTTGAAATCTTTATCGCCGTCCCAAACCTTGAGACATTGTAATTTGTCCCAAACCCAGCCATCAGCACATCTACATTCATTGTCGGAACAAATTGCTTCACCTTCAATTCCTCTATTGCATTCCAAATAGGTGCTACATGAGTCTCCGATGGCTTTCCGGAGGTAACAATATGGCTCATTTGGAAATTCATGTTCGAAATAATGGACTTCTCTTTTGCCTCCGGTTGGGTAATCGTAGCATTGACATCTTTTTGTACTTTTTTCACAACGAGACAAAGCGCCCCATTTCCCTACTTGGCACTGAGCATCATGTTGACAGTTTCCATTCGTATCTGTTCTTGCGATTTCTTCACACCCCTCTGTATCGGTGATGTATACTTGGTTCTCTTTGGCACATTCACAGACGTTGTTATTGCATTTTAGGTTTTTCTGTTCATTGCAAGTTGCCTCGCTGCAGGATTCATTGAAGCCTGCAATGGTTCGTGTAGCTATGGCCGGTTCGGATTCCACTTTTTCGTCGGAAACATCTTCTTCACTCGTTTCAAAAAAGTCGGCTTTTGAAGCGCATTGTGAGAGTTGGGCGAGTAAGATTATAGCGGCTAGGAGACTGAATAAGGGTTTAGAACAAACCATTTTGGATTTAGTTTAGCTCAAACAGAACTGCACTAGTTATAGTTAGTGAGACGACAGGAATATAGTGTGCCAGAAATGTACTTCATTTATGGAGTATCATAGGGTGAAATCATTTTTATTTATCAGTAAAAAAGTTAGAGATAAGCAACTCTAGTCACTGCATAGGCATAATGCTGAAATGGTTTTACTTTGTAATTTGTCAATATGTACAGTTTGTTATGTCGAATCATTCCGCCGAATTGTACATTGTACACACATACCATCACATCCGCTGATATAAACAGCCCAGAAAAATAAATTTTGCTCCAGATATAAGATTAATAAAAAACCAAGGTATATAGAATAGTATTTGCCTGATGATAAAGGAAACAGACTCATGCTTCCTATTAGTTACATACACAGGCGATTGTACACAGCTCTTTTGCAATGTAATACAATATTACAAGATATTATTATATTGACTCACTCACTAACTGCTGCCTACCACTTTTAGTTACATAAAGTAAATTAACGTTCTCATTAGGTGTGTTTAACCCAACTTTTTTGAACTGAAAATGGTTTGAATCAAAACAAGAACAAATATATTTCCATAATACCCCAGATTCATTTGCATTTCGACATATCAATCATTTTGTGTTTTTTCAGCCTACTATACGCTAATAATAGCAGTAACAAAAATTAAAATCATTCCCGAATTTCCTATAACATTAATAGTCCCACTACAATATTTATCGGGATGACACTGACAAGTTTTATCAATATCCCCCAAACAAGTAGCATTAGGATGCACAAACAACTCACAGTCATCTTCACGTAAACAAGCCACTCCAAAATGCTTCCTTTGCACACAAGTCTGCATTTTCTCATTGTAAACTACAATATCCCCTTCACCCTTATAACTATTACAAAAACATTTCTTGGAATGTCTATCACATTCTGAATATGGACCCAAACTGCTTGCCCTACATTGCAAATCAGATTCGCACTGAAAACTCAAAGTGCCATCACCAATCTGCAAACATTGATTCAACTCCTCACTCCATACATAGTTAACAGGGCATTGGCAAGTTTTCTCTTTTGGTAACATATCATAACCCCCAGTACGGCAAATTACATGGGGACTTATAGAAGCCCAGCATTCTTCATCTTGGTCGCATGTGTACTCAATTTTCTTGGTTTGGAAGCAACTTCTTGTAAGGGGGTAGTATTGAACATTTTGGTTACCAGGATTTCTCGGATCTTCACATACACAGGTTTTCTGTCTCTGATCACACATTGATAATTCCCCCATACTACTAGTGCGGCATTGGATATCCAAAATGCAAGGGAATTCTAGAGTGCCATCACTACTCTGTATACAGCCGTATTGCTCAGAGTCAGAATGTATGATTTTGTTGCTCCCACCTGTTGGGAAATCAAAGCACTCGCATTTGCTTGTGATTTTGTTGCATCGTGATAAAGGCCCCCAATTACTGGCGGCATGGCATTGTGAATCGTGTGTGCACTCTGACTCAGAATCCTGTTTTCCAGAGAATATCTCGCATCCGTCCGTTTGATGAATGTAGACATGATGAGGTAAGCAAATGCAAATATTTCGTGTTTGATCACAAGTCAGATTTTTGCGAGTATTGCACTTTACAGTGGAGTCACAATGGTCATAATATCGACCGTTAGATGAGATTGGGGTGATCCAATAATTTTGAATGGGATTGGCTAAATCTTTGTTTTTGGGATTTAGATAGCCAGAGTCAGTTTCACTTTGAATGTTTCTTAGTTGAGAGATTAGTAACAAGATTTGAAAGAAAATTAAACTTTTTATCCCCATTTTAGAACAGCGCAAGTTGAAATCACTTCAACTTGCTAACAATATAACCGCCATAGGAATGTTTTGATTTGAGTCGATGAACGTGTGAGATATTTGTTAGATATTACAAACATGCGATGAGTTTTATCGAATTGTTATCTATGCTAGATTAGCTTAAGCAATGCCATGTGCTTTGTCATCTTATCATGTGTGAAAATGCAATATTTAATTTAGCCTGACTGAAATTCAAGGCATTTAGAATTTTTTGCTGATTTGTGCCTAAACCATACCACAGGGAGTTTTATGCTATTATTTATGCCAAGATAGGAAAGTTTGATCTTACCTTTGTAATCCCGGGTGACAAGAATGACAATAAACCAACGAAATTTTCTCAAAAGCTGAATGGCAATGGCTCTGGAACTCTTGAAATTCACAAATTACACAAGATAGTCTACTGTCCAATGGAAGCTATACAAAGAATGAGATTCTTCAAGATCCCTTGATTAACTGGAAGAGACATGAAGATTTTGCCAAATATTTAAGCATTCTGAAGTTTGACGCAATCAACATGTCCACGTCCATGGCAGCTGCTTAAGAAGAGTATTTTCTAGCTAATGATACAATGGACTGAATAAGCCTGAATGACAGCCTAATGACTTAATAGACTTCCTGTGCAGATGAGTTCCATAGAGATACGACGATTGCAGAGAAAGTCCAATTGCCAGCTCATAGGGAGATGATGAGAACTTAATTAATTATTTGTTTCCATCTTGGAGTTTCTGAAGAGGTTTGTTTTCCTAAGTGACTTGACATTATTATGGAGTGCTTTGTCCCAATTTTATGTGGGTTGATGATTGGGTTAGGAGACAGCGGGATCATGATTATAAATTGGGGTATGACGCTTGCGAATACTACTTAATACGGTTTACCACTTTAATATTTTTTTGTCCCTTGCTGTGAGTGTGGTAGAAAGTGAATAGCAGTTCGTTAGTTTGTTAGTTAGTTAGAGCCTTTCTCCTCATGAGGGAAAATACCAAAGATAATTTTAGAAAGTGCTGACTGTTTCATCTCGTAGAAGCCGACTGGTTTTCTCAGAGCTGTAAAAGAATGTAATTATGGGTTTTCAGTAAGTAATGCACCGAATGGATGAACGCATGTAAATTAATTTTATGATGTGATGAGTTTGTTACATAAGGCTAAACAGTATCATTATATGAAAAAAATAGTGCGCCAAAAATAGTTTGATCAATTAATTATGCTTTCTGCATCACAGTAGTCTCCCAAATACTTGATAGAGTAGTGCTGTAGCGGTATTATTTTTACTTTACAAAATAAAAACAACGGAAATCTACATCTATTGGAATTCGCATCGCACACCTTTATTGATAAGCTTGGCTGGTACATAGAAATATTTTTGAATGATTTATGCTTTATTACAAGAATTCAGTTTATACCATGACCCAAATTACAACTACAAAATCATATGAGAAACATTCAAGAGTAGTGATTTATCCAGTGGAGAAAAAATGTTTCAATAATATTACAGCAGCCAGGATAATAATCCCGGCACTTACAACTAAAATGGTTGTAATGATAAATGGGTGACCAATAAAGTTATCTGGATGCATCCAATGAGAGCCATTCGGATAACATGCTTTTCCTTTACACTGGCACGTTTTGGATAGTCCAGCTTGAATTTTGGAGCTGCCTGGAATATGGGGAGGGTGTACACATTCAGAATTTCTATGAATTGAAGCCTGACACTCTTCATGTTCTTGGCAAGGACTGTCCAAGTATTTCTTTCGATAGCATTTCTGTGTCTGTATGTACCACACTACTTGATCTTCTTCACCTCCATTGGATGAATCCCAGCAAATGCATTCACCCTCTTCAGCCAGTGAATGTTTCTCACATTTAGATAAATTCCCTAGTCTACTGTGTTGGCACTGATCATCTGTAGTGCATTTGAATTCTTGGTCGCCATTCCAAATCTTAACACATTTGGAGTAGTTTTCACTTGGTACAAACCCTTGGGCACATTGGCATTTCCTGGACCCGTGGGATGAAAAAGAGCATAAACTTTCTTCTCCAATTCCAGCTTTACATTCAAAGTCCGCTGCACATTCGTCTCCAATTAATCTTTTATGCATACAAAACGACGGCCTTGATACGTCTTCGTGTTCGAAGTAGAGGG